>Ga0172382_10002155_pt1 | contig 33577 bp, 34 predicted proteins | sample Leawel138RmetaG_FD_122245 | JGI IMG/M metagenome (GOLD analysis project Ga0172382, IMG submission 122245) | Leachate microbial communities from a municipal landfill in Southern Ontario, Canada - Leachate well 138R metaG | ecosystem: Engineered > Solid waste > Landfill > Unclassified | place...
GTTAAAAGCTCATTAAAAAAAGCAGTCCTCAGGACTGCCCTATAGCTTTCCGCTGAGCCCGCAGGCAAAGCGGCAACATTACGAACGTGTTCGTTCGTTGAACCTTATATCAGAAGCTCCGAAGAGCGACTGTTTTTAGCCCTCGGCAGGGGTAGCTTCCGAAGTCGCTTCACCTTCTGCCGGAGTGGCATCTGCGCCTTCGGCCGGAGTAGCATCTCCGGCGTCAGGAGCGGGGGTCGATACGGTCGTGGTATCGGCCGGGGTCGAAGTGGCATCTCCGCCACCACCGGAACAACCGATGAGGGCAAAGGACAGAACTAGTGCAACAATGAGTTTTTTCATCCGGTCAGGTTCTCGTTCTCTAGAGACATCCCTTTTATGAAAAAAGGAAGCGAAGAATATTCCTAACACGGAACAGTTTCAGTCATAGCTCGGCGGTTTAGGAAGAAACGGTTTTCTTGCCGTGGTTGGAGAGGTCCAGGGCAAGGCACCTTCCTTTCGTAGCAGGGCCCGATCGATGAGCTGGCGTCGGCGGTAGGCGTGAAAGGCCACTTCCCCTACCTCTCCCGCCAATTGCCGGTTCACCCCGGCACCCACGAGACCCCCGACCAAGACCATGGATTGGGCCAACTTGCGCTGAGTGAGGGCCAGGCCGAGGTGGCGAGCCAGAGTTTGCAACCCTTTTTGAATGGCGAACCGCTGTACCTCCACCACCGGCAGGTCTCGACGAATCATGTCCTGCAATTCTAAAATCTCATCCATGCCTTTTCTTTTAGACTCGGAGTCGAGTTGGTGTCCGATCTCCAGCAATTTTAGCATGTGGGTTCGCTCTTCGTCCGGTTGGATGTCGAACCCGTAAACCGCCGAAAGCTGGGAGATCATCCGAAATAAGAGGGCATAGAGCGCGGGAACATCCACCACGATGCCGGGAAGCCCGGCCACGCCTGCGACCGCACCTTCTGCGGTGCAGGCATTCTTGCTGCTATCGATCAGCTTGAGGGCGACCGCATCGAGCTTTTGAATGGGCACTCGGGCCAGTGCGTGCTCCCCCTTCAAAGGACCCTCGGCAGCCTCCACACGGGCCCGGACCACTTCGGCGGAGGTGAGGTTGGCCGTGCCGTCCCGCACCGAGGTCAGAACCTTCAGGATCGCTGAAGCGATCGACTCCCGCAGCGATTCCGGGACCTTATTGTAGACGAACTCGATCGGCTTACGGGTGACCCCCATGACCTTCTTGAAACGGGATTCCTTTTGCCGCAGCCAGGTCGCGGTCTCGGCCAGGGCAGCGCTTTCCTCCGGGCCCAGATAGGCAATAGCATCTTCCATCCGGGCCGATTCCATAATTCCGCCTCCAGGGCCTTTGCAGAATCTGCCGAAGTCCCAGTCATGTCTCTTACTTGCCCCGCTTGCACCAAGGAACTCAGTCGAAACGTCGACGACCTCACCGCGCTGGAGATCGACACCTGCTTTTTTTGTCACGGAATGTGGTTCGACTACAACGAACTCCGCAAATTTTTCAGTGCTCCCAAGCTTTTCAACAAGTTTCGTCTTCCCCAACACAGCTTCAAAGTCAAGCTAAAGGAGGCGCCCCCCGCTCGCGTCTGCCCCCGATGTCCGGGCTCAGTGGTCTTGAAGGAGGTCACCCTGGACAAGGTGGTGGTCGATGAATGCGAGCACTGCAAAGGGATCTGGCTCGACTCGGGCGAGGTGGGTCGGCTGATCGACCTGTACAAAGAGGGAAAGCTTAAGGGCAAGAGCGAGACGGCCAAACAGATCAAGAAAGGCCATTTCGACCGGGGCCCGATCGGCTCGGTGGCCAAAACTGTTGCCATGGGCCTCAGCCTCCTGTTCAACCCCAAAAAAGTCATCAAAGAGAAGAAGTGAGCGGTTCGATTTCACGAATCTCAATAGCGGAATTTCGCTAAATATCGCAATTGAGTTTCTATATTTGAAAAAACACCGGGGCGGGAAGATAAAGCTGAAACCCGAAGGCGCCCCCATGAAAAAATCACTGGTCTCCGTATTGTTGTTATCCTTCCTCGCTGTCCCCACGCTAGCCCAAGAAGCCTTAGACTACCCTGAGACCAGAAAGATCGATAAGTCCCACACTTATCACGGAGAGCAGGTGCCCGACCCCTATTTCTGGTTAGAAGACGACCGCAGCTCGGAAACGGAGGCCTGGGTGAAGGCTCAAAACCAGGTCACCGATGCCTTCCTGGATAGCATCCCGTTTCGCCCCGCCCTGGAGAAGCGCATCAAGGAGCTGATGAATTACGAGCGGGTCTCGGCGCCTTCGAAGCACGGTCGTTTTTACTACTACTCCAAGAATGACGGGCTGCAAAACCACTCGGTGATCTACCGGGTTCCGGTCTTGGACCCCGAGGCCGAGCCGGAGGTTTTTCTGGACCCCAACACGTTTTCTGCCGACGGTACCACGGGGTTGTCGGCTATCGAATTCTCTGAAGACGGCTCGCTGGTCGCTTACGCCATCACCGAGGGTGGCTCGGACTGGAGAAAGGTGCTGGTGCTGGACACCGCCACCAAAAACCGGGTGGACGGACCGCTGGAGGACGTGAAGTTCAGCGCCCTCTCCTGGCGGGGAAATCACGGTTTTTACTACTCCAGCTACGACAATCCGGATAAAGCCGAGGGCAGCCAACTCTCCAGCAAAACCCACGAGCACAAGCTGCTTTACCACGAACTGAAGACCCCCCAGGCCGAGGATAAACTGATCTTCGGAGGCTCCGAGCGCCCGACGCGTTATATCGGAGGCTACGTGACCGAAGACCAGCGCTTTCTGGTGGTGACGGCCGCGCAAAACACCAGCGGAAACCAGCTTTTCATCAAAGACCTCAACGACCCTGAGGGGGATTTTGTCCAAATCCAGGACGACTACATGCAAACCGCCGAGGTCATCCATAATGAACGCTCCAAGTTTTTTATGCTCACCAACATCGGTGCTCCCAACTACCGGGTGGTGAGCTTCGACCTTTCCCAGCCGCAGAAGGCGAATTGGAAAGACGTGATTCCCGAAACGGCCAATGTGCTCAACGCCTCTTCCGGAGGTGGCAAGCTGTTCGGGACCTACCTGGTGGATGCCAAGAGTGAGGTGAAGCAGTTCGATACCCAGGGCAAGCTGGAACGGAAGGTCGAACTGCCGGGAATCGGTACGGCTTCCGGGTTTTCTGCCAAAGAATACGATAAGGATCTCTACTTTTCGTTCACCTCGTTCACCAACCCCACCACCATCTACAAATACGACATCCCTTCCGGCAATACCACCCTGCACCGGCGCCCGAAAGTCGACTTCAACCCCGACGACTACCAGACCGAGCAGGTGTTTTTCAAGAGCAAGGACGGCACCCGCATCCCCATGTTCATCGTCTCCAAGAAAGGCCTGGAGAAAAACGGCAAAAACCCCACCGATCTTTACTCCTACGGTGGGTTCAACATCAGCCTGACCCCAAGCTTTTCGGCCATGCGGATGGCCTGGCTGGAGGCCGGCGGGGTCTTCGCCATGCCGAATATTCGGGGAGGCGGGGAGTACGGTGAAGAGTGGCACCTGGCCGGCACCAAGATGAACAAGCAAAACGTGTTCGATGACTTTGCCGCCGCCGCCCAATATCTTAAAGACAACAACTACACCTCCACCCCCTATCTGGCCATCTCCGGCCGCTCCAACGGGGGCCTGCTGGTGGGCGCCACCATGACCCAGAAGCCGGACATTTCGAAAGTCGCTCTGCCCGGGGTCGGGGTCCTGGACATGCTGCGCTACCACACCTTCACGGCCGGAGCCGGGTGGGCCGCCGACTACGGGACCGCCGATGAATCACCGGAGATGTTCGAGTATCTGCGGGGCTACTCTCCCTATCACAACCTCAAGCCCGGGGTGGAGTACCCCGCCACCCTGGTGACCACCGCCGACCACGACGACCGGGTGGTGCCCGCGCACTCCTTCAAGTTTGCGGCCCGTCTTCAGGAGTATCACAAAGGTGAAAACCCCGTCCTCATCCGCATTGAAACCAAAGCCGGACACGGTTCCGTGTCCACCGAGCAAGTGATCGACTACTGGGCCGATGTCTACGCCTTCGTGTGGGCCAACATGGGTGTAACCCCCAAGTTCGGAGAGTAAAATTTCCGGCGGCCTTCTAAGCCAATTCATCCTTCATTGCTTGCACGAAAAAGGATTGAAAATGAAGAAAATCTTCGTAGGCTGCTCTGGCTCGGAGTTCGTAACGGATTCTTTGTTCTTCGTCCTGGGAACTTTCGGTGCGTGCTCTGGAATTTCCTGATGCTAACCGTATTCAGGGTTCGGCCCGGGTGACCACCAGGGCGGCTCGCTCGGCTACTCCCTGATACTCGTCTCGGCGCAGTTTGTCCAGGAGGTCACGGCAGGGATCGCTCCAGCGAAGTTGGGCCCCGGCCAAAGTCAGAAGTTCCACGGCTAATCTTCGGGCGGCCGGGGACTCCTCGGTGGCCAGGGAGCCGGCCGCATCCAGGGTCCGGGCGGGATCCCAGTGGGCCTGCCCGACCTCGCTCTTGATCGCGTAAATCAGTGCTTCCATCTCCTCGAAGCTCTCAACCTCTAGAGCCAAACCGACCCAGGATTCCCGGGAGGCCCGCACCACAAAATTGAGCCAGGACTCGGGCAGAGGTACGGCGGCGATTTCACCCAGGAGGTGGTCTCGAAGCTGAGGGTCCGGCTCGGCCGAAGCGCGATTGACCAGGTGCCGCAAGCGCTGGCGGGCGGGAAGGTCTCTTCCTTCTCGCACCACCGAGTCTAGCTCCACCAGTCGACGGGTCGCTTCGTACAGTGGCCGACCGCCGGCCGTGGCGCAACAGAGCAGCAGTTCCACCGCCTGCCGCCATGAAGTGGAGTCCAGGTCGCTGACCCCCTGCCCGGCGGTTTCAGCCGTCAACTCCGGAGCCTCCTCTGCCCAGATGCGTAGTTTCGTCCAAACCTCCCCGGCCAGGGTCGGTTCCGGGTGTTCCGCGAGGGCACTCAGTCGCTCCACCCACTGCCTTCGGTGCTCCTCGGGAACAACGCCCCGGGGGGCCGCCAGAACGGCTCGCACGATCCACTGGTCCTGGTCGTTCAACGCCTCCTGGTAAATCTCTCGAACCGGTGCGAGATCCAGCATACCTTGCAGCGCGTGCAGCACCGCCAGTCGCAAATCCCTATGTTGGCCCTCCTCCCGCCAGGCCTGGAGCAGCGGTTCAAGGGCGCGTAAGAGCCCGAGCAACCGATAAAGCTCCTTCTTGGCGGTAAGCTTGTTGGGCCGCTGGAGCCCCTGTTGCACCACCTCCAGGGCTTCCCCGGGGGGGCGATCTCGAACCACGCGAACCAGGCGATAGGCGGCCACCCGGGCCTCTTGAGAGTCCAGCCGGTCCAGCAACACCTCGGGGGTTCGGATGGCGCCCAGGGCGGCTTCTCGCAGAGCAAGCTCTGGATGGTTCAAGAAAGGCCTGACCAGTTCATCGCAAAGAAAACAGAGCTTGTCGATCATCTGTAAGGAAGTGGTCCGAGTATAGAGGGTCTTCGTTTCGTCTCGAAAGACCAGGGCGTGCAGCTCGGCAAAGGCCTTTTGCTGTCTGGGCAGCCAGCGCTCGAACCCTGAATACACCGGCAGCAGGTAGATCGTCTCTCCGCTCAGGAAGCGACCCTTGATCGTCTTCTTTCGGAGAAAGGGGTCCAGGAGGTCCTGGCGCTGCCAGGCGACGATGGCGGCCACCCCCGCTACCGCAATGCTGGAGGCATCGTGCTTGAGCAACTCCTCCACCCTCTGGACGCGCTTTTCGGGGTGCTGCAGCCAGTAACCGATAGCTCTCCTCGAGGTCCAGTCGATCTTACTGCGGGTCAAGCTGCGCAGCCTTTCCTCCAGCACCGGGTGCTGCCAGAGTCGGTCGCCCAGCGAATTGGCAAGAGCAAACAGAGGGTTATAATTCTCTCCCTTCATCTCTTTGTCCACCCTGCCCAGCAGGGCCTCCATGATGGCTTCTCGACGCTCCCAGGAGTAGTTTCGAATGGAGCCCAGATAAAGAGCCGCCGAGGCGTCTGTGAGCGACTTCAAGACCTCCAGGCCGAACCTGAACATCGGTCCCTCGACCTTAGCCAGTTCGATCCACTGAAGGGCCATTCGGCGAAAGGCTCCCCGGGTCAGTTCAGAGGTATCTCGGGCCTGGCATACGTCTTGCAACATCTCCCGCAAGCGGCTCAGGTGTTTGTCTTGAAGGCAGCCGTAAGGCCAGTAGCTGAGCGCACCCAGGGCCGAGGCTCGGACCGGGTCGGACTCGTTCTTGAGGGCCAGGAGTTCGTCTAGAACCTCTTCGAGGGAGTCTCGATAGAGACCCGCACCCTCGACCCGGGCTTTCCGGACCAGGGCTCGTATCTCCACCTTAGGGTTCTTCACCAGAGCCTTCAATTGCTCGGCGGACTCTCCGGGCGAAAGCAGGCCCAGGGTAGCGATGGTGGTCTCCAGGGTGGAGGCCACCACGGGTAAAGCCAGCATCCTGGTCGCCTCCCGGTGGCGCTCGGGGTGAGGCAGGGCTTTCATAAAAGCCGGACTCCAGCGCTGCTGGGAAAGCTCGAGCCGGGCTGTGGCCGCCTGGAAGAGTTCGCCCCGTTCGGCGGGGGCGACAGAACGCAACAGCCTCTGCAGGTGGTACTCGGAATCGGCCAGTGGCTCAGCCAGCGCAAGCTGAGTTTTCTTGTCGAATGAGCGGAACCGATTGAGAACGCCGGCGGGCAGGCCCTGGCTTTTCCACAAAACCTGATACTCAACTTGCTGGAGAAGCTCAACCACCTTGCGGGGTTCGCTCGAGGCCAGGGAACCCCAGTGGGGAGCCAAGAGCGACCACATCGCTCGAGGACTGCCCAACTCCAAGGCCAGGCTCAAGAGTTCCCCGGGTCTTTTTTCGACCAGTATTTCCAGGGCTGAGGCGAAGCGGTGCCAGACGCTCTCCCTCCATTCCCTGGTGCGTTTTTCCAGTTCTTGCCGCAGGTGGTGCAACACCCGGTCCGGATAGCGCCCGGCCGAGGTCCGCCAGGAAGAAAGGCCATAGGACAACCGGGGCAGCCAGTCGTCCCACAGTTTTGGTGGGAGGGCGGGAAACAGCAGGCCGGCTTCCTTCGGTCCGAAGCGCTCTTGGATGGGGCCTATCAGAATCGCTGCCATGTCCTCTCGACCGCGGCGGCGCACGGCCCGCAAAAAAGCCAGACGGGCGGTCAGATCAAGACCACAGACCCCATCGGCCAACCCCGCTGGAACCCCGGGGAGGGCGACCAACAGCCGCCCGGCCCTCAGACGAGCCTGGGGCCAGGCCCACTGAAGGGCCTGCACGAGAAAGTCTGCCTGCCCGGCCACCGAAGCCATGGTGAGAGCGCATTGGGCCTGATAGAGGTCGTCCTTCAGCGACTCCAACAAGGGGCGGAGTTGGGGGCCGTCGGTCTCCCGAACAACCCGGACCAGGGTGCGCCGGCGTTCGGGATAGTTGAGACGATCGAGCTTCGAGAGCAGTTGAGCAGGTTTCATCCGTTTCAATTCAAAAGCTCAGGCGGGGAAACCTCGCTCCAGACCGCCGGTTTTTGGCCAGGAGAAGTGGGTAATGGGTGTGGGGTGAGGCAACTTTAGGAGATAATATGGCAAACCAAGACAAGAGACAGACCGGAACCCTGACCGTTAAGAGCGGCCTGGCCCAGATGCTGAAAGGGGGAGTGATCATGGACGTGACCACCCCTGAAGAGGCGGTCATCGCCCAGGAGGCAGGAGCGGTTGCCGTGATGGCTCTGGAGAGGGTGCCTTTCGACATTCGCCGAGAAGGTGGAGTGGCCCGGATGACCGATCCCGCCATCACCCGAAAGATCATGGACGCCGTGACCATCCCGGTTATGGCCAAAGCCCGCATCGGACACTTCGTGGAAGCCGAAATCCTGGAGGCCCTGGGGGTGGACTACGTCGACGAGTCGGAGGTGCTGACCCCGGCCGACGAAGAGTACCACATCAACAAGCACGACTTTACCGTGCCGTTCGTCTGCGGCGCCAAAGACCTGGGTGAAGCCCTCCGGCGAATCGGAGAGGGAGCGGCCATGATCCGCACCAAGGGCGAACCCGGGACCGGCAACGTGGTGGAAGCGGTGCGGCACATGCGCACCATGAACCAGCAGATCCGAAGACTACTCTCCCTGCCCGACGAGGAAGTCATGGCGTTTGCTAAACAGCTCGGGGCCCCCTACGAACTATGCCTGCTGACCCGGGAAAAGGGTGCCCTGCCCGTGGTCAATTTCGCCGCCGGTGGGATCGCCACCCCGGCCGACGCGGCCCTGATGATGAAGCTCGGCTGCGACGGGATCTTCGTGGGCTCCGGGGTCTTCAAGTCCGCCGACCCCGCTCGCATGGCTCGGGCCATCGTAGACGCCACGGCGCACTACACCGATGCCCAAAAGCTGGCCGAGTACAGCAAGGGTATCGGAACCCCCATGAAGGGCATCGAGATCCGCTCCCTGGCACCCGAAGAGCTCATGGCCGGTCGGGGCTGGTAGCTTGCTCGGTGTCTTGGCCCTCCAGGGTGCCGTGGCCGAGCACCGCCGGATGCTCACGGAGATCGAGGTGGAAAGTCGGGAGGTCCGGCAAGCTCAGGATTTCGAGGGACTCAAGGGTCTGATCATCCCGGGTGGGGAGTCCACCACTCTGGAAAAGCTCATGAAGCGGTTCGGATTGGACCAAGCGCTGGCCCGGGCTCTGGAGGAGGGACTGGCGGTCTGGGGGACCTGCGCAGGAATGATTCTGCTGGCCCGCGAGATCAGCAACGGAATCCCCGGCCAGGAGGGGCTGGGGCACCTCCCCATCCGGGTGGAGCGCAACGCTTTCGGGCGCCAACTGGAAAGCTGTGAGGTGCCTTTAGAGGTCGCCCCCCTGAAGGGTGAACCGTTCTCCGCGGTCTTCATCCGCGCTCCCAAGGTCACTTCGCTCTTGGACCCGCAGGTCGAGGTCTGGGCTACCCACCAGGAGCAGATCGTGGCCGTGCGCCAGGGAAAGATCATGGCCACCTCTTTCCACCCAGAACTCACCGGCGATCATCGCCTGCATAAGCTCTTCACAGAAGTCTTGATCGATTAGGGCCTCTAGACCCTACATTTTTGGGTGGCCAGGGTGCGGTTGCAGAAGGAGCGCTTGTGAGCCCCGGCAACCTCCACTTTTGCCTCCAGCTCTTTGGCGATGCTCCGGGAAAAATTGACTCCTTCGTTGTGCTCCATGCCCTCGATCCCACCCGGACAAAACAGGTTGATCTCCATAATTTTGTCACCCACGATGTCGAGCCCCACTAAAAAGAGCCCATCGGCGATGAGTTGCTCCTTGACCAATTCACACAAGCGCAGCACGGTGGGGGTGACCGTGGCTGCGGTCATGGTGCCCCCGGCGTGCAGGTTGCTACGGATATCGTCGCCGCTGCGTATCCGCTGGAAAGCCGCGTATTTCTCCTTGACCTGCAACGGCTCGCCGTTCATGCAAAAGATGCGCAGGTCGCCCTCGGAGGCGGCCGGCAAATACTCCTGGGCGATCACGTAGCCGTCTCGGGTGATGACGTCGGTCAATTGGTTGAGGTTGTAATTTTCGGCCTTGCGCACCAAAAAAACGCCTTCTCCTCCAGAACCCTGGAGAGGCTTGAGCACCATGTCGCCCTTGAGGTGCTGGGCAAATTCTTTGATCTCTGAGCGATTTCGAGTGATGAGGGTGAGGGGGCGGACCTCTCGAGGAAAGCTTTGAAAGTACAACTTGTTGACCGATATGGCCAGAGCGTTGGGGTCGTTGACCACCACCACGCCTTCCTTGGCCGCCATTCTACCGAAGATCGCACCGGTGGGTCTGGCCCACTGCCCGGTGACATCGTATTTCGACGGGTTGTCCCGCAGAAACAGAAGATCCGTATCGGCCGCCTTGACCGGCTCAAGGACCGGATTTTCTAAAAGATCCTTGAGATAAGAGGGAGACTGATTGTATTTCGAACGGGGCACTCGCCGGGCGTTCATCCAGAGTTTGTCCTGGGGGTCCAGCGAAAAATCGCCGGGGGTGACAAACCACACCAGATGGCCCCGATTGGTCAGCTCACGACCTAGTCTTATGGTTGTGTGAACCGCTTTCTTTCTTTCAAAATCGGTGATCAAGATGACCACATTCATTTTGCCACTTCCTCCAAGTAATCCATGAGTGCACCGGGCAGCCTTGGTGAGGCCGTCAGTCCAGGTGAGCCATTGACCTCGACCACCACGAATCCGTTCCCCGTTTCTAAAAGATCCACTCCGGCCACCTCCAGGCCCACCGCTCGAGTCGCTTGCACCGCGATATCTGCTATTTCGTTGGTCATCTCAAGAGTTTCCGTTTTGCCTCCCAGATACACATTGGAGCGAAACTCGTGGGAAGACACAGCGCTGCGCCTGGCGGCCACCCGGGCCACTCCCCCCAGAACCAACACCCGTATGTCGGAGCCCCGGGCCTGCTCCACGAACTCTTGCACCAGGACCGAGGATTCAGCGCCCCCGGCCAGGGCATCCACCACCGACCTCAGGCTCCGCTCACTCTCCACCAGGCACACACCCTGCCCTTTGGTACTGACCGACAACTTCACGATCCAGGGCGGGCCAGGCAGTTCTTCCAGCCAACCCCAGTCCTCTTTCCCTACCACCACCGTTTTCGGAATCGGCACTCCGGCCGAGGCCAGCCGGGCGTAACAGATAGCCTTATCCCGGCTGCAGCGCAGACTCACCGAAGAGTTGAGACAGCGCAACCCTTGCTCTTCCAAAACAGCAAGTCTGGCCAGGGCCGCAGCCGGTGCGGAGCTACCCGTCCTGGTAAAGATCAGGTCGGGTCTCTGGGCCGGTTTCGACCCCAGACTGAAAGTGAGTTCGCCGGGGCGAACCAGACGAACCAGGTGACCCCTGCGGGAGCCCTCTTGTGTAATGAGAGCGTTGCCGGGTGAATCCAGCAGATGAGTGAACAACCAGAAATTCACTTCACATCACCCTCCAGGCCAAGGTGACAAAACCGAGTTCCTGACCCGGCCGAGGGGTTGGTAGACATCCCGATCACGATGCCGGAGTGGGGCGCTCCGTACTCGTTGGTCTTGTTGCCGAACGGGTCTCGGGTGATGGCCAGGATCTGTCCCTTCTCAACCCGCTCTCCCAACTTAAATCTGGTCTCCAAAAGCCCCCCGGTGTTCGACCTTATCCAACGCGAACTGCTACACACCACAGGATCGCGGAAGGTCTGCTTCTCTCCCTCCAGCATGCCGAGCCCCCTCATCACGTTGAGCACTCCGATCTCACCCTCGTACACCATGCGTCCCTGAATGACGGCGGGATCCCCGGCCTCCACCGTGATGGCTGAGACCTTTCTGCGCCGGGCGGCGGCTCGCAAGGTGCCGTCTCCCCCTTTGGCGTGCAGTATGATCTGAGGATTGAAGTCGACCGCCATCTGCCTGGACTTCGGGTCGGCCATGTCCGAACGCACGTACATGGTGTTGATCCGGCCTTCGCTGGCGGTGTGGATATCGATCAGGTAGTCGAGGGAGGGGATGAAGGTCTTGCAAAAGGCCCGGGCGTACTGCTCGGCGGGCTTTCCGTCGGACTTTCCAGGGAAGACGTGATTGAGGTCTATCCCGTCCACGAAGTTTCTGATGCCGGCGTTGTAGGAGGGCACGTTGACGATCGGGGCACACACCAGCGAGCCCTTCAGCTTGCGAAGATCGAGCTCTTTCAACAGACTGTGGATGATCTTGATGCCGTTGAGTTCATTGCCGTGCACGGCGGCGCAGACGCCCAGCACCGGTCCGTCCTGCAATCCACCGGCCACGATGAAAGGGACCCGCACGGCGTCACTGGAGGCCGACTCATAAAGAGGCAACCAGAAGTCCTGGCGACGACCAGCCTCAAAGTCGTTGACGTCGATGGGCCGCCAGCGACCTCTCAAACCTTGACCTCGCCAGGGTTGCCCATCCTGATCTCCTCCAGAAGAGCCGGTTCGTCGTTGAGAGCCTGGTACAGCTTCAGTCGAAAGCGCCCCTTCTGGGTGGTCAGGTTGCAGGCCATTTTGTCGATGGCCACGGTGGCCAGCACCGCTTGCACAAACCCCTTCAGCAGATCGTCCAGACTCAGTCCCAGGGTATTAAAATCCCGTCTATCCATGAGCACCAGACGGCTGGTGTCGGAGTCCCAGGAGTCGGCCCCCTTCTTTACCGACAGATTGGTCCCCAGCATCTCCCAGGAGGAGATCGCCCCGTCGAGCTTGCTCTGCAGAGGCTGCGGAGCCTTACGCCCGTAAACCGCCACCGGGTGGAAGCCGTCGTCTCCGCAGCACACCATCATGCGCGCGTCCGCCACGAAGATCTCATTTTTCTTGTTGGGCAGCATGCCCACGTGATAAAAGCGCCCCTTGGAGCCGTGAGAACTCCAGAGATAGTTGCCCACCAGGCTCTGGACAATGAAGCGCTCGTAGGGATGGTCGCGCTCCATAAAGGCGGCCAATTCCTGGGCATTGGTGATGGTGAAGACACCCTGTCCGGCGTTGGAGTAAGGCACCTTGACCACGGCGTGCCCCCCCATGCGGCGCACCAACAGTGGTACCTCGGACTTACTGATGTCCTTGATGGTTTCCGGCACCCGGATGGCCAGCCCCGTACCGGCCAGTTCGGCATTGAACAATTCGTAGGCCATGGAGGCCACGGCTTTATTGCGACCACCCGCCAGACAGGCCTGGACCGGGTTGATGATGGTGGTCTTAGAAGACAGAGGAATGCGCTGCCACGGCTTTTGCGTTACGTAGCGAAAGGCCCCCCGGACCGGATGCCAGACACCGTAGTCGTCTCGCACCTCCAGGGTCCGGTCTCGAAAGCGGCAGGGCGGGTCCGGATCGCTTAACATGAAGGGAGCCAGGTACACCTCTTCTCCGGTATGATGGGCAAGCGAGGCGGCGTAGCCCGAGACTTCCATCAGGTTTTTGTCGTAGATCACGGCCAGAACTCCGGCCTGTTTGCCCTTCTCTTTGCGGATTCGTTTAAAGATAGGGGCCAGCACACTCTCCACCAGGACCTGGTACCCGCCCTCTTCCTTCTCGTCGGCCACCAGCGGCATGGACTTCTGTCCGGAAGGCGAAGAGTTGGTCTCGATCAGGATCATCTCCCGATACCCCTCTTCGCTGGTCACGTTGAAAAGGTCCACGCCCGACCAGCGGAAAAACCGTGGTTGATAGGTCAATACCTCCAGCAGCGCCTGGGGATCGACGGTGGGGTTCAGGTGGCAGTAGCGGCTGACCAATCGATCCCTCGATAAGCGCATGAAAAAGGCTACCATGGGGTGAATGGTCGCGTTGAGAGCCCGCTGATAGTAGTGCTTGGCAGGCTCGAAAGTGCCGGGACGAACGATCTGGGCGTTCATAAGATCCCCCTCTCCGATTTTAAGAGTTCTTCGACCAGCTTGATGGGCAGTTCGCTGGCTACCCGGTCCTGGGCTCCCTTCATGGTTTCGGCCTGAAAAAGGGAGTTCAGGATGGCCTCTTCAGTGGCATCCACCGTGGCTTCGTACAGTGGATTCACGAAGGCGTCTCCTAAAATCTTCAATCGATAGACTTTCTTTCGGGGCTTTCGGGGGATGCGATTTCCGGTGGAAAAACTGACCACGATCTCTCCCGAGCCGTGGGCCGCGTAAGAGCCCAGACGAGCGATACCCAGAGCCGCCCGCTTGGCCAGACGATTGAGTTGGTGGGGAAGCAAAGGGGCGTCGGTGGCCACCACGGTGATGATGCTCCCAGCGATGCCCGGCCTGGCCTGATACTTCATCCTCTCCTGAAGATCAGGACCCACGAAGCGTCCGGCGATCCGCATGTGTTCCAGCGTGCCGAAGTTGGACTGCACCAGCACCCCTACGGTGAAGCCACCCTCGGACTCCTCCAGCACTCTCGAAGAGGTCCCGATACCGGCTTTGAGATCAAAGGTCATCATCCCCGTACCGCCTCCCACGTTTCCCTCGGCCACAGGACCCGAAGCGGCCGCTTCGATGGCCTGGGCCACGTGTTCAGTGCGCACGTGGCCGCCCCCGATGTCATTGAGCCAGGAGTCATCGCACTCTCCCACCAGGGGGATGATCACGTCGTGCTCCCGACCGATGCCGGGGTGAGCCTGCAGCATATAATCCACGATCCCGGCTGAAACGGCGCCCACACTCAGAGTGTTGGTGAGAGCAATAGGTGTCTCCAGCAGTCCCCACTCCTGAACCTGAGTGAATCCAGACACTTCCCCGGCCCCGTTCAGGACAAACCCGCCCGCGTGGAGTCGCTCGGAAAAGACGTTCCCCTCATTGGGTAGGATGGCAGTAACCCCGGTGCGCACAGGACCCTCTCCCCGGCGAAGCTTTCCGCTCCCCTGGATCAGGGTGGCGTGACCCACCTGAACTCCCGCCACGTCGGTGATGGCGTTCCATTTGCCGACGCGGTGTCGGCCAATCCTCAGGCCCAGATCCCTGGCTCTACATCTCAACGGCGTTCCCTCTTTCTCATCCGGTGACGGCGGATGGCGGGGCCCAGAATCTGGGCCACCAATTCATCGTACTCCAGGCCGCCTGCCTGGGCGATGACGCACAAGTCTGAAAAACCAGGCGAAAGCCCCGGTAAAGGGTTGCACTCGATAAAATTGACCTCACCCCGAGCATCCAGACGAAAATCGATACGGGCGACATCGCGACAACCCAGGGCCCGAAAAGCCGTTCGGGCTGACTGCTCCAGTCTTTTTTGCAGCTTCGGGTCCACTTCGGCGGGTACCTGAAACCTGACCTGTGCATCCTCTCCCAGCTTGTTCTCAAAGGAATAAATGGGATGCTTGGAACCATTGCTAAAAATGATTTCCATAATCGGCAAAATTCTGAGCTTGCGCTCCCCTCCCAGCACTCCCATGGTAAACTCTCGTCCGCTCAAAAAAGTCTCGACCAGAGCCGGTTGTGAATACCGGTCCAACAACTCCTCCACCACTTCGCGCAGAGCTCTTTCGTCGGTCGCCACGGAGCGCAGGGCCACTCCCTTGGAGCTCCCTTCCGCCACCGGCTTGACCAGTAAGGGAAAATCCAGCCCTTTTTCCAGAGGAGCCCGGGCTGAGGTCATAAGCTGAAACCTGGGGGTAGCCACCCCGGCCTGAAAGACCAGCCGTTTGGCCAGAGCTTTATCGTGACAAACCGCCAGTGAGCCTGCCTCGGAGCCGGTAAAAGGAATATCTAAAAGCTCCAGAAGGGCCGGGATCTGAGACTCCCGATAACGCCCGTGCTGTCCCTCGGCGATGTTGAAGGCCACATCGATCTCGGAGAGTTGGGAGGGAAGTTCCTGCCTTGCCTCCAGAGGAATCGCTTTATGGCCCGCTGCTTCCACCGCCCGACAGAGCGCGTCCACCGTAGCCTGCGAATCGAACTCGGCCTCGCTGTCATCTCGCTGGTTTGCCGCAACTCGCTTGAGGTTGTGAATGACCCCCACTCGGAGCGGTTTTTCGAGTCTGGGCCGAAGACCGCTCTTCTTCTGGCGCTTGAGCGCGCTCTTTATAACAGCCCCCAGGACGTCTCGCACTTCAGGATAGCCGTTTTGCTTGGCGGCCAGATAGATGGCGGCCCCGGGTTCCAGAGACGGTAAGGCGTTGACCTCGATCAGGTAGACCTCGCCCCGGGGAGTAACCCGATAGTCCACCCGACCGAAGTCTCTAATCCCGAGAACATTGATGGCGGTTCTGGTGAAGGCCTGAAGCTTCTTGCGGATGCTCCCAGTTATCTCGGCAGGGCAGACCACCCTGACATCGTCGGGGCGATGCTGCTTGAGTTCGAAGTCGTAGATCGAATAGCGCCCCTGGGGTCCGGCAAATTCGTAATGAGCCGGCTCCAGAACCCCCACTCCCTCAAGATAAGGAACCGTGACATCACGACCGTCGATAAACTCCTCCACCAGAATCCCTGCCGGATAGTCGGTGAGTAAGCGTTTGACGGTAAGGTGGAGCTCTTCGGCGTCGGTGGCCACGGAGTTTTGGTCGATGCCCTTGGAGCTGCCTTCAAAGTTGGGTTTGGCGATCACGGGAAATCGCAGATCCACTTGAGAGAGTCCCGAGACCCTGGTGAGCAGAACCGATCTGGGAACCGGAATACCGGCCGATGCCATCAACAGATTGGTTAGCCGTTTGTCCAGAGTCAAAGTGCAAACATAAGAGTCGGAACCGGTGTGCGGCAAGTCCAACTGCTCGAGTAACCCGGGGAAAAACCCCTCCCGACCACGGCCGCGCGTTCCTTCGGCAGTGTTGAGCACCAGGTCTGCGTGGGCTGACTGCAACGAGGCCACCAGGTACGGAAGGCTAGCAGCCGCATCGAGGGGTAGAACCGTGTGCCCCAGTTCCTCTAAAGCCCTGCTGATCGCAGCCACCGTCTCAGGGGTGTCGAATTCGGCCTGTTCAGGGGTTGGTTCGGATTGCAGGTTATGAAGAAAAACGATTTTCATTATTAAGCTGAATTATGGCAGTCCGTGGCTATTTGGGAATACTCCACTCGGTCCTTTCGAACCCTCTTTATACGGGGTTCCTTCACGAGGTGTTTTCAAAGCAGTACCCAAATGAGACCGACGGATGGATGAACAAAAGCCGACCAAAGTCGTCATTGCCGACGATCATCGCATGGTACGTCAGATGCTGGTCAACACTCTGGCCGGCTGCTCCGATCTTGAGGTCGTAGCTCAAGCTTGCAATGGAGGAGAAGCCATCGAAGTCTGTCGCAAGCACCGCCCTCAGGTGCTGGTGCTGGATCTGAACCTGCCGGACATCTCCGGCGTTGAAGTGACCCGTCGACTAACTCAGATGGGCTCGGACGTGAAGATCCTTATCCTCACCGCCGTCGAAGATGAACGTCCGCTGTTCGAATCGATCGCCGCGGGAGCTCGAGGGTACCTCTTGAAGGACGCCTCGATCGACGAACTGGTGGCCGGGATACGGACCGTGGCCGCCAACAAAGGGGTGTTGCACCCCCGCAGTACCTTGAGCTTACTCAACGAGTTTCAGCGCACGCGCCAATCTAAGATAACGCCCTTAGAGACTCACCAGAAGGTGGTCGGTGATCTGACCCCACGAGAACAAGAGGTCTTACGGCTCTTGGGGCAAGGCTTGTCCAACAAGGAGATCGGGGAAAGCCTGGTGATCTCAGAAAAAACGGCCAAGACCCACGTGGCCAATCTATTACGCCGTCTGGGCGTGAAAGACCGTGTGGCCGCAGCCATTTTTGCTGTCAAGGCCGGGCTGTCGGACTAAGCCGCGTCGCCGGTCGCTCTCTTGAGCATTCTCTTGAGTTTTTTGACCAGCGCATTAGGGAGGTCGTCTTCATCGTTGAAGATCTCCCACGCTTCCTCAAGAATTTCATGCTCAGGGTAGTAGTGGTCCAGGTCCCAAAGTAGCTCTTCGATCAGCTCCGAGCGGCTTGCCATAACGTCCTCCGAATATGGTGTGTGATGGTAGGTTAAGCCAGTCGCCTCTTAGCTGTGAATACTCCGAAAGGCTGATATGACTAGTCCATGTGGACTATTTTGAGCCAGCCAGTATTGGTGGGAATCTAGAACTGACTCCCAGCTTTATTTAGTATAAAGATATCAGTCTTCGTGGTTTAGCACGGCCAGGGGTGGCAGCGGCACGCCCAGGGCATCAGCCACCGCTTGCAGTTCCTGGTTTTCCACTTCCACGATCTGCCGGTCGGCGGCGGCGATGGCGACCAGATAATTGATGATGCGGTCTTTGTCCTCGTCGTCTAAGAGGTCCCGGAGTTGCTCGGCGAGTTCGTAAGCCGAAGGCAAGTCGTCCAGCCCCTCCAGAAGCGTCTCAAATGTGAGATTGGAAAAGCCAGGCACCATCCGGCGACCCATCTCCACGGCCACTTCCCTCTCCTCATCCTCGATCACCCCGTCGGAAGCGATCAAGGAAGCGGCCAGGGCCGCCGCCACTTTGGGTACATCTGCTTGCATATCTAACATAATTTTCTATCCTTCCGGCTCTTCTGCAGCGTTATTATCTGCCCGGAAAACGGTTCCTTGAATCCAGAAGAGGAAATCCTTTGAGCGGCGAACACCGCAGGCAGGTTCCCGGCCGGACGTCCGGAAAATCGAAGCATGGCCGAACCTGAATACACAAGAGGCTCGACCCTGGCCGAGGTCTTGATCGGCATGGTCGTCTTGACCCTGGTGGTCCTGGCCGTGTTGGGCATCTTGATCCAATCGTCTTATCTGGAGCAAAACGATAGCGAGCAGACGGAGGTCCTGGCTCTGGCCCAGGGGTTGCTCGAAGCCCGGGTCGATGAGGCGCGGATCCTGGAAAACTACCAGTCTCTGACCTCCACCGGCCTTACTCCCTGTATCGATCCCGCCTACCTTTACGAACAGGGAGTCAAGGAACTGCCCAAGGGCATCAAAAAGGTCTCCGTCTCCATTTATCACGTCGATCCCAACGATCCCAGCGTTCCCGACAGCAGTCGGGCCCACGGTGGGCGGGCCCTGACGCTCTCGGTATCCCTGGCGGAGCCGACCCCGTGAAGCGTCGCCTTTCGGCCTTGACTATCCCGGAGGTGCTGGTGACGGCTGTTTTGTTGATGGCCTTGATGCAGATCGTGATCACCACCCTGAATGTTTTGAACCGAAGCAAGGTGGGACTCCTGGCCCGGACCGAACCCCGCCAGCAACTGCGCTCCTTCGTGACCCAACTACAAAACGATCTGCGCGCGGCCTCCTTTATCTATCCGCCCGAGACCTACCAAATCCAAGGGGTGGATGTGATCGTGCCGGACGTGGACAGCGAAGGCAACGGCCTTATTTTCGCGGTGCCGGAAAACTCGGCGGGGCCCCCTACCTTTAAGATCTGCTATGCCTTCACGCGACCCAGGCAAAAACCCGACCACCGCAACCCCGAAGCCCACGAAGCTGTCTATTACTACATAGAAGGAGTGGCCCCCACGGCCTCCATCTACCCCAGCGAGATCGATCCCACCCTACTTTCCGGGGGCAGCCTGAAGGTGTTCGACGCATACATCGACGGCAGCACGGGCTTTCGAACCGTGCTCACTCCCAGTAGATCTGGTATAACGTTTGAAGTGGAGTACAAGCTCAAACCGATCAAAGGAGACACCACCGTCCAAAAACTAAGTTCCACGGTTGTGGTGAGAAACGGTCTATGAAAAACAGGGGTACCATCCTTGCGCTCACTCTCATGTTTGTTCCGCTGGCCCTCATTTTGGCCATCACGGTGGCGCATTCCATCACCTTCGGCAGCGGCTACGCTCTGCAATCTCAGCAGCGGGCCAAGGCCTTCTACCTGGCCGAATCCGGAATCAATATCGCTTACCGGTTGATGCAGGCCGACAACTTCTCTTCTGATACTCACGGGTCCGACGGCGCCGCCCGGGACGATGCCGATCCTAAACTTTTGATAGACACGGGTGACAGCTTCGGACTGGAGAGAGATAGCGAAGGCTGGTACGTGTGGGAGTGGGAGCCCGGCGACCCCTGGGAAGACTCCTACACCTTCTCCGGGGTTACCGAGAGGTTTCGCTTTCAGATCGTTCGCCCCAGTGCCGGTACTTTCGAAATCACCTGCCAGGCTCGTGTCGGTCGACTCAATGAAACCCACGTCCTGGAGGGAGAGATCTCTTCCATGCAGGACCTCGTGATGTACGACAACGGTGATCTGGCGGATTTTACCGGCAGCTATAACCAGTCCTTCAGTGGGGATATCCACGCCAATGGCGATGTCTATCTGCGGCCCTTCGAAACCCCCGGCTTGTTGGGCGCGTTTGAGACGACCACCAACCCTACTTTGGTGTTGACCACCAATAGCTTGACCTCGGGCGGCAAGATCATCCGTCACGTTGATCCGTGGGGCCACGCCGATGATGGGGGCACGGTCGAGATCGTCAACACAAGCACGGGAGACTCAGCCCTGTTGGAAGGCTACGAGCAAGGATTCGTTGGCCCGGGCAACGCCTACGACTCCCTTCACTCGGACTGGGGCGAAGCAGAGACCAACCCCAATAGCGCCCACTCCCGCTGGAAAGGAGCGGTCGCCGACCGTTCTATGGGGGCCCAGACGAAGTCCACGGTCCTGCGAGAGACCTTTTTGCCGGGTGGTTACTACTCCCGGCACGCGGGCCTGACCATCGATTCCTCCACCACCGCTCCCTGGGTCGAGGAGGTGGAGTTCTACAACGAGTCGGAAGAGAGATTGGTCAAGGTCAAGGAGATCGACGTGGCGGCCCTGGGAGCCTCGGGAGCCTGGCCCGATAACGGTCTGCTTTATTCCGAAGGCCCCATCCGACTGGTCAACGCTGCAGAATTCGCAAGCGATCTCACCGTGGCCTCGGCCTCCACCGTCTATCTCAAGGGCGACTTCAACAAGAAGTTTCCCACCGAAGCTTCTGCCCAGGCAGGGGTGCCGGTGCACAAAAAAGTCTCGGTGGCTACTCCGGATCGGATCTACTCCCTCACTTCCTCTTTTGAAGACAAGACGGTCTCGGATCCCACCAGTCTGCTGGAGTTGATCGCAGGAGACGGCAAGGCCTCCGATCCTCCCCTCCACGCCCTGGACGAAAACAATGTCTTGGAGATGAACGGCGCCTTTGTGGATGGAGTACCGACCACCGATGCGCGGAGTTGGATCGATCACCCCGACAACCCCCACTACGTCCCGGTCAACGGAGTGCTGGGGATTGAGCGCAAGGTGAAGCAGGTCTCTTTTCAGGGGGGAGTCCTGAAGATCGCCTACGCTCAGTCCAGTTCTTATCTGGAAAACCTGCAAACGGTTCGCATCGTAGGTACCGGTTCATTCGGCCACATGAGAAACGCCAAAATGGCTGACTTCGAAAACGATGAGGCCTCCGAGACCGTGACTCCCTGGCTGGAGCACACCTACTACGTACCGCCCAGGCAAAACGTTGACGGTAAGCCAGGCATGGAATTCGAGTACGACCCCCATCTGGCCTCGGTCAACGGCATGTCCGAAGTCCCTCACAACCTCAAGCTGGGTCGTCGGGTTCGCTGGTACCGCAAGTAGACTCGAGCCTAGGAGCGTGTCGGAGTAGTCTCCCGTCGCAGAACTCGTTCATTATTGTCCATGCGAATAGCTCATTTCAACCGAATATGGCCGATATTAGGATGAAATTTCACTATCCGCCTGGACAAAATGTCCTTCGCTCTGCTCGGTCCGACTACTCCGACACGCTCCTAGCGACGATAGAATCGGGCTGGGTTATTCTGCTTGGGGAAAAAGCTGGTGAAGACCTGACCTATCCGCTCGCTCCAGGAGCGCTCATCGTGGGTGGCTCCTTCCACTTCCTGGTAAAAGAGGTGAACCCCCTCTTCAAAGCCATGGCCACGCAGAACCGCCCGCAAGGTTCGAAGGTCGTCCAGGAGGTCGGGCACCCCGTTCTGGTTGGCATCGGCCTCCGATTCAAGGGTACCAGCATCCAACCAGATTCGAAGCGGCAACTGCGGCCTCTCCCCGCCCGCGATGGCGGTGATCAGCCCCCGGTTTCCCCACCACAGCGAGGGGGAGAGCGCCCCTATCAAGCCAAAGGTTTCGTTTCGGTACCACCCAAGATACAGGGCCAGCAGCCCTCCCAGACTGGACCCGATCACGGCCCGCTGAGAGCGTTGCCGGGTCACGGCGTACCTCTCTTCCAAAAACGGAAGAACATCCTCCAGCAGAAAACGGCTGTAAAGCGAAGCCTTTCCACCGCCGTGACTCGGGTCGGGAAACGGGGTGTACTCGTCGATCCGGTGGGGGCTGTTGTAGATCGCCACCAGGATCGTGGGTTCCATCTTTTGTTCCACGATGAGTTGCTCTGCTGTTTCATCGGCGCCCCACTCCACGCCGAACACCGCAGTACTCTGATTGAAGATATTCTGACCGTCCTGCAGCAAGGCCAGGGGATAAGCGTAGTTGTCGTACTTGCTATAACCCGGCGGTAGGTAGATCACCAACTCTCTCTTCCCGAGCAGCTTCGAGTGCAGCTCGTGATGTTCGATATTTCCGGTCAGCGAGCCACACCTCCGGGACTGCTCCTGGTCGAGGTAAGGTCTCAGGGCAAAACTGCCGTAGCAGGGCAAGAATCGGTTTTTCATGGACGCTCATTCATAATTGTTTACACAATGGCAATAGATTTGTAATGATTGAGATTGCACGTCAACAGACACGAACCTGCGAAAAAACTCCTTGCCCCTAAACTGGGAGAAAGCCAAACTCAAAGGACAAAAAATGATCAACCCCACCTCCTTCCAAGGAATCGGACCCCTCCGAAGCGCCGGCCCACTGGCCGGAGCCAACCCGCTAGCCAATGGTGCCGCAAACCCGACCCTCCCTCTGGGCGATGGCGGCGCGCTCTCTCCGGAAGCGCAAGGACAGGATGGTGATCTCGGGCAGATGATGCAAGCCTTGATGCAGGCTTTCGGAATGGGACAGGACCAACAGCCGACTCCCGAGCAAAGGATCGAACAGCTCAAGCAAGAGATCGCCCAGACCGAGCAACAGCTGGCTCAAGCTCAACAGGCCGGGGATCAAGAGTCAGTCCAGGGGCTGACCCAGAAACTGGAAGCCCTAAAAGCCGAATTGGCCCAACTCACAGGACAAGGACAGGGTCAGGAGGGCGGCACTCCAGCCGGAGGCGGCGGCGGTGAAGCTCCTCCAGCAGGCGGCGGAGAGGCCGGCGGAGGCGGAGCCCCTTCTGGTGACGGCGGCGGAGCACCCCCCGCAGGCGGAGGCGGTGTCCCCTCCGGCGACGGTGGAGGCGCGCCCCCTTCAGGTGGTGGTGACAACGGTGGGGGAACCGCCCCCATCGGAGGTACCAACGGAGCCGATGGCGGAAACGATACCGCCCCCCTCGACCAGACCAACCAGGTCCCTCCGGAGCTTGCCGGAGACGAAAAAAAGATGGCCGAGTTTATCGAATCAAAACTCAACGGCACCCCCCTGGAAGGGCAGGGTTTAGGCTCGCATTTCGTGGCCGCCGGTAAACAGCACGGCGTGGATCCCCTGGTTCTAGCCTCCATCAGCAAACACGAGACAAACCACGGCAAACTCGGAGTGGGGACCCGCAAACACATGGGGGTAGGCGCTTTCGATTCCAGTCCCAACACGCCTCGAAAATGGGACGGAGCGGTCAATCAGATCTATTCCGGCGCCAAGACCTTCTCCAATCTCCGAAAAAAATTCGGCTCCAACGAAAGCATGCCGATCGCTCACCAACTGCAGGCGGTCAACGGAAACGGCTCCGGGTGGGCTACCGACAAAAGCTGGCACAGCAAGGTGGGCAAGGCGTACAACAACTACGCCTCCAGTGCCAGCAGTTTCAGCAGCAGCAGCAGCAGTAGCACTCCCGCGGCCTCCACGCCGGCCAAGACCAGCAGCAGCACTCCCGCAGCCTCCACGCCAGCCAAGACCAGCAGCACGAAAAAAGCCTGATGCCCCTCCTTGCTTTACTTCGATAAAAAAGCACGACTCTATCCGCTAGACTCGCAGGCGCTCCACCCGTACAACGTGGAGCGCTGGTCGCCCGTGACCAAGAGTCGGATGATCACCAACGGCCGACAGTACTTTGCCGTACCTAAGTCGGAGCTAAACCCGCCACCGCCCACCGCGATCGCCGATCTCGAGGAACTCCAATCGTATTTTTTCAGCGAGCAAGCGGTAGAGGCTGCCCTTGCGGTGGCGCCGGAACTTCTTGGACGCGACGACTCCGGATCGCTCATCCACGGAACCACCGGTGCTCGAGCTTTTACGGAGGCTCTTGGCCGGGTGGCCGCCGGTCCCGGAGATTCCTTTCTCGATATCGGATGTGGGTGCGGACTCCCGGTTCTGGTGGCCTCTCGAGTACTGGGACGGGCCCACGGCGTCGATGTGGTTCCCTCGGTGATCCGGTTTGCCAGGGAAGCCGCGTCTCGGTTTCATTCGCAAGCGACCTTTGCCGAAGCCGATATCAAAGAGGTCAGGATGGAGACTTACGACATCGTTTACATCGCCGCCACGACCTTCAGCGATGAACTCAGAGCGAGCATTCAAGAAAAGTTGGCCGAGCTGAGAGCAGGGGCGATCGCGATCTCGCTGACCTATTCCTTTAGTTGCCCACACCTGGTACTGGTGGACTCCTTCGAGAGCCCCTTTGCCTGGTGGAAGACCAGTGCTCCCAGCCCCCACCGCTTCTATATTCATATGAGGCGAGCAGAATGAATCCAGAAGACCTGTTCAAGAACGTGGAAGCACTGACCCAAAAATTTCAGAGCCAGGAGGGCGAGATCTCCGAGGAATCGCTGCAAGATTATCTCCAAGAGGTCTCAAGCTCCCTCAATCAGGTCTTCGAACTCGTTCAAAGCGAACTGGATCGCGGCCTGGAGAGTCTGGACGAAGCCCGTGGCTGTCTCCTTAGTGAAGGGCTGGAGAGCGACGCCGAGACCCTGAGCGGGGTGGCCGGTCATCTCAACCTGGCCAAGCAACAATTGGACCTCGGTCAACAGGTGGCCGGCCGGAAACAAGACCTGCAACTTTGCGCCACCGCGATCGAACGCGAAAGGCTCCTGACGCCTTCCGTGCTCCACCGACTAGAAGAGCTCGAATCAAGACTTCCCCGGTAGGATTTCCTTTTCGAACTAGGGTGAAGGTTTGGTCCAGAGAAGGCAACACGATTCCGATACGGCATCGAAGGAGTACCTTTTACATGAGTTTCATGTCCGAATTTCGAGAGTTTGCGGTCAAGGGCAACGTGATGGATATGGCGGTCGGCGTGATCGTCGGTGGTGCCTTCGGCCAGATCGTCACCTCCTTTATCGATAACGTGGTCATGCCGCCCCTGGGTTTGGTGATAGGGGGCGTCGATTTCTCCAACCTGGGCGTAACCCTCAAGGAGGCTCAAGGAGAAGCCCCCGCCGTGATCTGGAAGTACGGCGCCTTCCTTCAAACCGTCATGGATTTTATGATCCTGGCGATGTGTATCTTTCTGATGGTGAAGGCGATCAATCGCTGGAAAAATGAAGAGCCGCCTGCCCCCGAAGCACCCGCCGAGCCAACCGAAGACATCAAGCTCCTGGCCGAAATCCGGGACCTTTTGAAAAAAGAGTAGTGCTCTAGACTCTACGCCAAAAGTATAGTCGACTTGAATGCTATCGAACATTAACGCGTCCACCCCTTCCCGATAATCTAAGCATACAAATATCTCCTGTGGATTCAACTTCCGGAGCAAAGGAGTTTACATATGCTTAGCTGGTCTTTAACTTTTTTTATCCTGGCCCTGATCGCGGCGCTCTTCGGTTTCGGAGGCCTCGCCGGAGCAGCGTCCGGAATAGCTCAGGTCTTGTTCTTCGTCTTTCTGGTACTGCTCGTGGTCTCGTTTATTTCCAGGGCAGTTCAGGGCAAGAGCGTGACCTGAATCTAACAGATTATTAAAAGATAGACTAAAAAGGCGCTAATTCTAGAAAAGAATTAGCGCCTTTTGTATGCCCGCGAGTGCCGTAACCTCGTCGTGCAATCGTCGTTTCGCCTCGGAAGCTGCAACGACGGTTTTTCGCGCTCTCTTTCGCCCTTACGGGGGCACAGCATGTCGAGCACCTCTGTTGCCTGGCCGCCAACCTCTCCTGCACCAGGCTCCCAAGTTCCGCATCGTTCGGCGCTTGGACGACGTTTGCTGCCGTTGCCGGCAACCCCGTTCTCCCAAACTTCACTCCCGTCACCGGGACCGAAGACTTCGCGTCGGGCCACGCTTCGAATGTCTTCAGACGAAGCGCTGCGCGTAACTCTGGTATGCACGCTACCCCTGCTCCATTTTTCACACTCTCGTGTCGCGGTTGTTCAACCACCTGCGGTCTCAAAAGACTTCCAATCCCGCTGATGACTGCTCCCTAGCAGTTCCGCCCCCGCTTTTTCGCTTGCTCGCCTTCTCACGAAGGTGCCAGGCTCGGTCCGAGTTACCACTGCAAACTCACAACTCTCGCAGTTTCTTCCGTGGCTTTCTGGCGACCACGACTCCCTTTTTGGACTTCCAGTGGGCTCTGGGCTATTCTCTGGTCTGTTAGCAACCCTCTGAGTCTTCTCCGCCAGCTTTCGCTGTACGCGCGGCTGTTCTCAGAATCCGCAAGCTCGATTCACCGATTCTCTCATCGAGCTTCCCGTTCACTCCGTCGGAGCGTTTCCACCGTCATTTCCTACGGCTTCCAGCGTACCGGCAGTGAATTACTACTGCCTTCTACCTCTCACGAGGCTCCTTCGGGCTTCGGGCCCGTTCTCACTCCACGGGTGAGACTCCGTATCTCGGTTTGGTGTCCGAGACCACCCTGTACTCTTCTTTCGCCACACCGCAGCGTATGGCCGGGGCTTGAGCTTTCCTCGACTCTACTCCATCTTTCGGAGTTTGCCGTGGCAAGCACTTGTACAGCTCCCTGTTGTCGTCTCTGGCGTCACCCGAGACCTGGCCAGTTCTCACGTTCCTGGCTTACGGCGCCTTCCGGTTTGGCGCGACCGCACTCTTCTTTTGTGACTGTGAGGTGACACGGCTTTAGAGTGTTCCGTTTGTCTGGCTTTGTAGTCCAAACGACTGCAATCAATTTTTCTGGCGGCTCTTCCAAGTTGCCTCGGTCGCCCTTTCCCGTCGCCGGTTCCAGTTGTGGCTGCTGCAGCCCATCCTCGGTTTTTGCATCCGAGGCGCTACCAGGTGCTTGAAGATGCTCCCTGCAGTTCATCCGATTCGTTTGGCTTTGACACCCGCGTCTCTCGGTGATTCTGGGGGAGACCTCGAAGGTTTGCACCCAACCTCTATCCGCTTTAGCCGTTACCCGCTGAGGGGGATAGTCCTCGCCGCCTCTCTCGCTTGGCGGGGCGACTCCGTGACGGGAGTGGATGAAATCTATACTACCCCCAAGAAGTTGTCAACCCCTGAATAAAAATCGAGCTTCAAACTTGACGAAGGGGCGTTTGTTTAATATTGTGCTATCACTTCGGCCACGAAGTCGCCCCGGTGAGCGTGAGAGCCGGTGGGCGCTGTCGGGCCTGGTGGGAAACGACCGGATCGACAGAGGTTGGAACACAAACCTTCGTGATTCCGTACTTCCCAGGGGAGTTCGGGCATCAGCAAGTGTTCTCCAGCGCTTCGGATGGAACAACCGAAGAGGGGGTGTCCGGACCGAGATCTCGGACAGCGGAACGTTCAACAGCCGCGCACGCACCACGGCAGCAAAAGAGAACGGGGTTGCGCCAACCTGCTAAGGCGTCCGGACAGGCCCGGTAAAGGCCTGGGTGTTGTGGCCAACACACAAAGGAGCTGTGCAGCCCCGGCTTAACGGGGATCGCCGCAACGACCGGCGGGTCGTGAAAAGAGCACAGGGTGGCCCCGACCAGATGGGGCAACGGCGTCATGCCCGGTAAGCGTGACAGGGCCCGAGGCTGTTTTTGGACCGTGAGGTGAAAGGCTGCGCCGCAGCTACCAGGAGTGGTCGATTCGGGGCGTTCGGAGTGGGCTGGTTTCCGAGCAGCGGGCGGGGAGTCCCGCGCTCTTGCGTGAGCAGAAGCGAACTCTCCAGGGTGTGCGACCAGACCTGAAGAGTCGTCTAGAGTCAACTGGAGAAATGGCAGCCGGGGCACCGGCTGGAACCTGGCGAGGTGTGGAACCGCCGGTTTAGGCGTCTCGACGCCGAATGTGGATACATTGAAGTCGAGTTAGATGGCAGTAGCCCAAATAAGCCTAACTCAGAATATAAAGGGTGGGGCAAGAGGCGCTTCTCTTGGAGAGGCGCCTCTTTTTAGTTTCCCGCAACGGTACTGGCGTAGGTTCCCGGAAGCAGTCTCAGCTCCCCGGTTCTCGCGTGCCTCCGATGGGGCTGAAAGGCAACCCAGCCGTAAACCTCCAAAGCCAGACGCATGAGATCCGTGGTCGTTCCGAAAAGCCGAGCGAGCTCAGCAACGAAGTTCCAGATTTCGTTAGAGCTAGCCGTTGATGAGCCACCGAGGAGAAGTCTACCCTGAAGAACCGCCTGAGACTTCTCCAGCAATTCTAGTGGAGCCAGGAAGATCGCTGCATAAAGTTCTGCTTCAAACTCCTTTTGGAAGAACCTGGGATCGTCAAACCCGCGGCCGGGACCCGCCGAAATGAAACAGCCGCTCTCCATCTCGTCAGTGTGCAGCCGAATGTGGCCGAGCTCGTGGGCCAGAACGCAGCGCTGCCAGACCAGAAAGTCCTCTCCATATTTCAACCAGTAGGGTGGCCGAGAGTTCAGTTTGATGGTTCGCGTTCGAAAGTCGTAAAGAGCCGACTGCCCCTTGGGCAGAGCCCTCTCATTGATGGCATAACCGCAAACATCCCGCAGGATATCACGGACGAGCATCGTGGGCAGGCTCCGACCAACCTCTGGACTCGTTTCACAATAAATTTCACGAAGTTTTGCAAAAGCCGAATTCCGATCGCGCACACAACACCCCACCATCGCTTCCAGTTCAGCGTTTCCCGCTGCTCGTAGCTTAGTAACCGTCATCATCCCCGAGCACCTCGTCGATCCAGGTTTCAACCTGCTCTTCAGTTTTGAGGCCTGATACAAAATCCAGCAAGTCGCGGGGCAACTCCAAGTCTTTCTTCTCCGACCACTCTTTGAGCTTGCCTTTGAGGTCCTGCCCTAGCTCATCCCACTCTAGCTCCGGGTCAATAACATCCTTGCCGTGAGCAGCCAGAGCGCTCAGGCGAGAGCTACACAGGTCGTAAAGCCTCTTTCGTGGGACCAAACCAAGAAGGTAGGCCAGTTGGTCATGCTTGTACGGACTAAACTCAAGTCGCTCGACCAGAGCCTCCAGCTCCTGCACGGTAGGCGTATGACTGTTAGCTTCCCAGTGATCCCAGGTGGCTTCCGACACCCCAGCCAGAACTGCCATTTGAGAAACTCGAAGTCCTCGGAGGCACCGAATAGAGCGGAGATATCCTCCAAAACTATTCTCATGGACGGGTAGACTCTCGTGTTCATTGATCATGACAATGATCTCCTTTGGGTTTTTACAACATTAGGTCCGAGACGCGAAGTCGTCGCAATTCGTTTTTTGCGCGCACTGCGAGCTCTAACCTGGGCTCGATTTAGGCGACGCTGGGCGGTCTGCACCGAGAGGCCTTCCAGTTCGGCAATTTCAGAAATGGAGCAGCCCTTGAGGTAGAGCTTGAGGATCCTGGAGTCAGAAGCTGAGAGATCTTCCTTCAAAATCGAAAGGATGAATTCGCTCTGATGAAAGATTCCCTGGTGGTCGCCGGCTCGCCGCCGCCCATCTTGGACCAGTGATGAGCCATTGAGCACCAGTTCCTGAAGTTTCTTGTATTCGACAACGAGTCGCTCAATCCAGCGCAACGCGATGTCCTGAGCTTTGAGAAAAACCCAGTGATCAGGCCCGCAGCGGGCCGGGTCCCAGCGCTCATACTGCTCTTCGGCTGCCAGGTATCCTTCATTGATCCAATCTTCGAGGCAGTTCTCGAAGCCGCTACCTCCCAGGCCGATCCGCGTAGCTTTGCTGGATAATGCCGAGCGGAGCTTTTTCAAAGCGTTGATCCGGATCTGGTGTGCTACTTCCGAAGGACACCGGAAAAAAGACGTGATCTGGATTTTCTCTTGGTTCATGCTATTTCCCCGTGCTCGTGAGAGCTTCACGAGCACCCTTTCATGTATATACCCGGCGAGACCACCAATTTCGGACAGTTCGACTGAAAAAACTTTTTTTTGAATCAGCTGTCCGAAATTCCCGTCCTCGCCGAGTATATAGATAGAAAGCGAAATCAAGACGACGAAATCGCCGGGAGTTCGCTACCCAATTCGGCGTTAGACGAGGGATAGCACAATGATTGACAATTTAATTCACGACACCACGCGGCCTCTTTGGCTTTTGATCTGCCCTCCTGACGACTGGCGAGAACCCATCCCCATCGATATCGGAGAACTCCGTCTCTTGGAACTGCTGGGCCAGAGACTCAACCTGGTGGTAAATCGAGACGACAAGAGACGGAAGATCTATCTCGGAAACGCTCTAATCGGTGAGGATACTGAAGGAACCAGCGGCCTCCGCTTCCCCAGTGGCTGGAGCGCTCAGATCGTTGATAATGAAGAAGCCGGACCAGATTACGAAGCCATCGACGCTGAAGCCGCCGCTCCCCTCATCCCGGCCTTCCCCGATGCTCAGCTCTCCAAAAACTTTAGACTCTCCGAGTTTCGTCCCGGAGAACACAGCTACGACCTGATCAGGCTAAGCCCGATCCTGGTCAATATCCTCGAAGAGATTCGAAAACAGGCCGGAGATTATCCGCTTCACGTAACCTCCGGCTACCGACCCCCGGCCTACAACCGCAAAGTGGGAGGGGTCTCCAACTCCACCCACATCGACGGTCTGGCCGCTGACATCTACTCCGACTATCTGAGCACAGAGCATCTACACGAAATCTGTGATCGGGTGGTGGGAGACCGCGGCGGCGTGGGCTACTACCCGAGCCTTGAGTTCGTGCACATCGACCTACGAGGCTATCGCGCCCGCTGGTGACCAGCGGACCAAACGTAATGGCCCTTAGGGAGCGAGAACCAACTCGCCGCCCGCAGGGCCGGAAAGGAAAACTCCAATGTCTTTAGATGAACTCTCACCCCTGCTGGTGGGTGTCGGCGGTCTCATCACCGCCTTTGCCACCTGGCTCAAGGTTCGCCACGGCGAGGGAAATAAACGGCTGGATGCCGAGCTGAACGCCAAAGAGCTCGACTTGCTGGCCGACGCTCAGGACAACCACCAGATCATGGCTCTCGTCACTTTCCAACAGGAGATGCTCGAGAAGCACCAGGCTCGTCTCGACGATCTGCAAGCCGCTCTGGAGAACAAAGCCGAACGAGAGGCCGAGAACCGAGCCGAGCTTCGTCTCATGCGCTATCGCATCACCGAGTGCGAAGAGGACCGCTTGAGGCTTCGAGACCGGGTGGTCAAGCTCGAGCAGTCGCTGCCGCCTTCGGGCGAACAGCCACCCCAAACCTCACCCGACACCCCGCAATAGATCGCGGATAACCCAACCCAATTTTTTGCCGGATCGCACCAGGCCTGGCTTCCTATTGCCTTCCGGCAGCCCAAAAGCGAAAGGAGACATTATGTCTACACAACTTCTACACCCCCAGGACGGCGACATCATCGAGGCCGTTCACGTCAACCAATTCACCCCTCCGGTGAATGACCTGGAATCGGGAGCCGCTCTTTTCCGAGTGGCTGTAACAAACTCCGGAAACTACGTTGTCGACTATCAGGCTTCAGCCAACCCCGACGGTCACTTCCTGGAGTCTCTCTCTCAGGGACAAGTCGTGATCTTCAAAGCCGATGCCGACTCCAGTGCCGAGGCCGAGCTTGAGATAACCCTGGAGGGAGGCTCCGAAAGCCATCCCCTCTACCGTGGAAACGAACCCATCGCCGAAAGAGATATCAAGGCAGACCAGATCGTCATGGCGGTCTACAACGAAACCTCGACCCCTCGATTTGATCTACTCGGTGTCGCTGGAGACGCCTCGGTTCCCCGAGTGGACATGATCTACGTGGGCAAGCACGGAAACGACGCCAACGACGGCTTCACACCGGATAAACCCAAGCTCACCATCACAGCGGCGATCACCGCCATGGCGCAGGTGTCCACTTACGGGCTCATCAAAGTCGAGATCCTGGACAGTGGGACCTATGCTGAGAACGTGGTTCTACCGGACAAGTTCGCTCTTTTGGGTAGGGCCGCCGTACTCTTGGGATCGCTTGAAGTCGGAGTTGATAGCTTCGTCTCTTTAACCGCCGTCGTGAGCCCTGGTGGGCTCGCAGATCTTGTGACTTTCGACCCTGCAACCCCAGGAGAAGCTTCGGTCGATATCCTGCTTTTGCAAGGCGCCGGCAACGACACTGGAAATTTGGTGTCCATCAAAAACGGAAAGCTGGCGCTCAACATCCGTACCTGCAACATCCACCGAAACAGTGGAAGAGCCGTCTCCGTGGAGGGTGGTAGCGCCACCGGTTTCATCGACCAGATCCGAAGCCCCGACTCCGGCACGACCAACTCCCAGGGGATCGTGGTGGACACCGGCTCGGCTTCGCTTCGGGTCAATGAGATCGAGGTGGATGTGGCTTACGACACCCTCAACGCTTCAGCCGAGGTTGCCATGTTTCTCACCCGTCTGGTCTCCGGTTCGCAGAACCCGACCGCGGCGGGCACGGCATCGGTCAGTATCGCCTGATTGGAACGCTCATGTACTCCGAGACCTTCTGGGATCACGTCCGTCAGCCGCGTAACAACCAGGCCCTCTCTGACGCTGTGGTCTCAGAGGCTCGGTTCCACCGCTGTGGCGACAGGCTCACCCTCTACCTCAAAGTGGATGACCAAAGGCGCATCACCGAAGCCGGTTTTCAGGCCAGGGCCTGCGCCCCCGTCATCGCCGTGGCTTCCCTTGGAACTCAGAAAATCACCGGACTCACCCTGGATGAAGCTCGAGAGCTTTCAATCCTCGAGCTGGATCGAGAACTCGGTGGAATTCCCCCCTCCAAGCGCCACGCCTACCTCCTCTTTCTCGAGTGTCTCGCTGAGGCGTTCGAAAATTCAAAGAAAGGACCTGATTTATGAAACCTTCTCATGATCAACAAGCCCAACAACAGCCCCCGGACGGAGTCTTCAACTGGACCCCCTCCCTACCCAAAGAGAATATGCCCAGGCCGACCCGGCCGGGCTCTCGCTCGAAAATTCAACCCAACAGGAAAGGAAACCAAAAACCATGTTTACCTGGCACCGAACACCCCGAACTTTCACAATAGACCCTAATGACCCTCCGGTAGTCGGCTCACAAGCCCAGGTATCGGCTCCGCTTTTCGGTTACGTCGGCGATTTCGAGTTTATTGCCCGAAAATCGTACAATGTAGCCACCAGCGTGCAAGCCTATAAATGGCGCCTTGAAGATTATCTCATCGGTGGAATCGGATACGACGAGGGTTTCACACGACTCATCGAGGTCACCTTTACCAGAACCTACGACCAGGGCTCTATCATCCGGGAAACCGTGGAAAACCGCTTCGGCCATGCTTTTTACAACCCGGAGACCGAAGAGTTGGAAGACGAGGCCTTCGGAAATTGGGAAGTCTATTCCGTTCAAAATTTCCCTCAGGATGGAATGCCGAGCACCCAGTTCACCCTCAACCCTCCCGCCGTGGGTGTGGCCGGAACTTATGAACTCTACGTGCGCCTTTTCGAAGACGGAGATGAGCAAGGAGATCCTGAGTTTGGCGGCAAGTACGACATGCGCGATCTGGCCATCGAAAATCTCCGAACTACTCATCCCTTCGACCCCCTGGAGGGACCGGGAGAGATCGAGTTTGACGTCATCGCTTACCCCATACCCTCGGCCGATGCCGTGTTTCAAGACGGATGGACGCCATCTAGGGCCTGTGGACATTCAGCCTTCGGTCACCAAACTTGTTCATTTTCCACCTCCTGAAGCGAAATTTTCCTCAAATAGGTCCACTATTCCACAGAAAATTCCACTCCAGGAGGAGAAAA
>Ga0172382_10002156_pt1 | contig 33568 bp, 28 predicted proteins | sample Leawel138RmetaG_FD_122245 | JGI IMG/M metagenome (GOLD analysis project Ga0172382, IMG submission 122245) | Leachate microbial communities from a municipal landfill in Southern Ontario, Canada - Leachate well 138R metaG | ecosystem: Engineered > Solid waste > Landfill > Unclassified | place...
CTATTGTTTATTCCCATTCCTTTTTCGCCTTCGGCGGGATTGCCACGCCAAAAAACGGCTCGCCAAGACGGAATGGGGGGTCTGTTAACAAAAGGTTCAAGCCTTTTGTTCCTCTACTCGCTCATTTTATCGCCCAAACGCCCAATTTTACCATCCTAAACTTGTTTCAGGATCTCTTACCTAACCCACGTCGGTAGTAAGCAGAACGAAAAAACGAGATTCGGGATGAATCCGGAATGACATACAGAGGCAACCCCGTATTCCGTTTTTTCTTAAGAGGTTTGGAGTTTTTTTATATCCTCAAAAGTATCTACGCAAGGAGAATCTTGCTCTATGATTGCAACTTTTAATTTATACCCATTTTCGATTATTCTTAAATGTTCAAGTTTTTCTATATCTTCAAGAATTCCTGTTGGCAATGTTGCATATTTAGCAAGAAATTTTTTTCTGAAAACATATATCCCTATATGTTTGTAAAAAACAACTTTTTTAAGTTGTAAAGGGTCTTCTTTGGAATAGTATACAGTAGGATAAGGTATTAATGAGCGCGATGAGTATAACGTATCACCATTTTTATCTATAACAATTTTTACAGTATTAGAGTCAAAAAGTTCTTCATCTTTTCTTATTCTGGTAGCGGCAGTTGTAACGCCTACTTCGGGGTTTTCTTTCAACATTTTAATAGAATCAACAATAGCTTCTTGTGGTAAAAAAGGTTCATCTGCTTGTATATTAACAATTATTGAAGCATCAAGTTTCTCTGCTGCTTCTGCCACCCTATCGCTACCACTTCTGCAATCTTTTGAAGTCCATATTGTCTCAACACCAATTTTATTAGCCTCTAACGACACTTTCTCATTATCAGTAGCAATATATATCCCAGCAAAATCTTTTATAACTTTAGCTTGATTGAAAACCCGCTCAAGTACTGATTTACCATTAATAGGATATAACACTTTTCCTGGAAGCCGTTCAGAATCAAACCTTGCTGGTATAATGCATACTATCTTTTCTTTTTTCATATTTTGTTTTCCTTAAATTGCTTTACAGTCTCCTTTAAGATATAATCTATTTTAATAAATCCCTTTAAAAACCATATCATTTTACCATATTTTTGATAAAATTTGCATTTTTATACTCTTATGAAAAACAAAAAAAATAAATTGCTTGAAGCTGCTATTAAAAAGGTAGGTCTATTTTTTGAGCAAGATATCATAAAAGAAGAAGCCTGGACTTGGAATATTTTAAAAAAATCATTTAGATATTCTGATAAAGAAAATAGAATTTATAGAGCATCTTTTAAAAAGGACCATATTTTGGTAGTTGTTCTTATTCCATATTCCTCCAAGAAACATAAACTAAGTGAAAACAGTATGGAATTTATTGTTGATGGCGACAATATCTATAGAAACACTGATTGGGAACTTACTATTGGCTTTTTTTCTTCATTTTTTAAGAGAAGAGGATACGAAGTTGTGTTTTCAGAACCAAAAGAAAAACGACTTTTACCAACAAGGATAAAAAAGTTATTTATGACAGATGGACAACATTTAGCCGAACTTGAACTCATAAGAACTTTTCCTTATTGGGAACTTACAGTCAGTGATGCGGAAGAAAGTTCTCCTCACTTTTGCACAACAGGGTATAAATATAAGTTTCATTTAAAAAATTCCATAAAAGTGGATAAAGAATTTGAGATAGAGAACCTTCTGATTGAGTATGAAGAAGATGAAGCTGAAAAACAACCTTTCTTCTCTATTTCTTCAATAAGAAAAGCTGTATACGGGTTTAATAGCCCTAACCTTCGTGCTTTTTATTCTAATGAAGGGATATTTCCTGAGGTACAACACTCCATTAAATTGACTGTCTTTGCGAACCTTGCAGTTGCAATCATAAATGCAAGCGTTTTTGTTAGAGTTGCAGAAAGATTAAAAGGAAACACCTGGTACACCCTCGCAGCAGGCATACTTGTTTTCCTAAGAGCACCTGCTGAAGTTTTCTATGTGAAAAAATCTCTTAGGTTAAGCAAACATCTTCCTTCAGCCATAGTAAAAGAAACTATGGATTCTGACGCATTTAAAGAGTTTTCTGAAACAAAAGAGATTAGAAGATGGAGGAATTTTGAAAAAGTTTTTTATGATATTGTAAGGAAAAAAGAAAATTTCACTTTCCTTATGGAGCAGTATGGCGTTTTTAAGGAGTCTTTTAACCAAGCCCTACAGGAAAACTCAAAAATAATAATTATTCACACATTAAGAAAACATCTTAATTTTACTGAAAGTGAACTTATAACAATCAGCCCTTTTATAGAACAATTAGAACCTATTGATGTTCAAAATACAACAAAAGGGTTGATGAAAAGTTTTGCTATTTTACAGGAAAAAAATGTTTTTAAACCAACTTCGGGGGTTGTCTTAAAAAAATATGCGGAAGAAATCTTTCCAATACATCTGTTAAATACAACTTTTAGCAAAACTATGAGAATAGTTAGAGACAGGATTAAACAAGAGGAGAGAGTTCCTTCTTTAAAAGAGGTTTCTCTTCTTGTTTCTACCTGCAAAAAGAATATCTTGCCTTTCCGTGTAATGGATATAACACTCTTTTCTTCACTTTATGCAATAGGTTATGCTTCAACATTTTTGACAAACTTACCTAACTTATTTGTCCCTATATATTACATTTTATACGGTGCGGCAGCCAATATAATAAATGCAGCAGTACTTAGAATAAGTAACCAAGTGAATATGCAATATTTATACAGAAATCTCGGAAGCGCTCCCGCTATAAGTAGTGCCGCAGATGCATGGAATGAATATAATTCTCATTTGATGAGAATCTGGGCTGTCTTTTCTTCTATTGGGCTTATAATAGGGATGTGTGGCAAACTCTTTTCGGAATCAACCTACGGGATATCAAGATATTTTGTAGAAATATTTGCCTTTTTCTTATTTATTAAAGGTTTTAGAGAATGGTACTACTATTACTCTTCTCTTGAGACAAAAATCAAGTTGGAGGAACAAAAATGAATAAATTGATACGGTTTGGTGTTTCAATGGAAAAACAACTTCTTGCCAAATTTGATGAATTTATTGCAAAAAAAGGGTACACAAATCGCTCTGAGGCTATAAGAGACCTTATCAGAAAAAATATTGTTGAAGAAGAATGGTTGAAAGGCGAATTAGTAGCTGGAAGTATTACTTTAGTATACAACCACCACCAGAAAGAACTTCTTGATAAAATCATAGATATCCAACACAATTTTTATGATGTAATAATATCCACTCAACATATACATATGGACCATAATAATTGTCTTGAAATCATAGCGGTTAAAGGGTTGGTTGAAAAAATCAAATCTCTTTATAATTCTATAAGTATTCTTAAAGGCGTTGGGTATTCTTCTCTTTCAAAAGCAACAACTGGTAAAAAATTTTAGGTTGAACGACACTCACCCATTCCGTCTTTGCGAACGACCAAAGGGAGTGTGGCAATCCGCTGTATTGTAGCGTTGCGAACGTTTCTCAGCGTGGCAATCTTCCGAAGGCGAAAAGGAATGAGAAGAAACAATAGTGTATAGGATAAAAACGAGGATTGCCACGTCGCAATTCCTATGAAAACTATCGGAATTAAACACTCCTCGCAACGCCACAAAACGGCGACAAGGCAAGAATAAAGATGAGGTTTATCCCGAGTATCTCCGAGGGACTTGACCCGGAATCTCGCTTTTTAATACTTACTTTACGAGGGTTAAATTAGAGATTCTAAAACAAGTTCAGAATGACAAAATGAGGCGTTAGGATGGTATACAGGTAGGTAAAAAGTATAAAGGAATGGAAAGGGGTGAGAGAGTTTTATTAGGACTTGTCAGAAGAAAACTGTAGTTGCCATAACCTATAATAGTCTCCTTTTTTATCAAAGAGTTCTTGATGTGTACCTTCTTCAGAAATTTTTCCATTCATAAGCACTATTATTCTATCCACATTTCTTAGAGTAGAAAGCCTATGAGCAATTATAAATACTGTTCTATTTTTTATTATGCTATATAACGCTTCCTGTAATAACTGCTCTGATTTGCTATCCAAAGAAGCCGTTGCTTCATCAAGAATTAAGATTTCAGGGTCTTTATAAATAGCGCGAGCTACTGATAAGAGTTGTTTTTGTCCACCAGATAATGTTGCTCCCCTTTCACCTGTCAAAGTGTTGTATCCATCAGGTAAAGATTTAATGTACTCCTTTAATCCTGATGTTGCTATTGCCTTTTCAAGTTTTTTCTCATCGATTGTTTCTGTAAAAGCAATATTTTTCTTTAAGGTATCAGAAAATATTATAGGTTCTTGGCTTACAAAGCCTATCTTATCCCTCAAGGAACTTAGGATATAGTTTTTCATATTTTTGCCATCAACAAGAATTTCTCCAGCATTAGGTTCGTATAATCTTAGCAAAAGCCCTATTAAAGTACTTTTCCCTGCCCCTGTCTGCCCAACTATACCAAGTTTTTCTCCTTTCTTCACTTTTAAGTTTATACCTTTGAGTATAGATTTTTCTCCATAGGAAAAACTAACATTTTTAAACTCTATCTCTCTTTCAAGCCCTTCAAGCACATCTGCACCTTCATCTCTTACAGAACTCTCTTTATCCAGAACTTCAAATATTCTTCTTAATGCTGAACTCTCATGTTTTAAGTTGGCATACGCAGTCATAACACCTTTCAATGGGCTAATGATTGAGAAAAGCGAGATAAAAAAGAAAAATAAAAAACCTGAACTTAAAGAACCTTCAATAACTTTGCTTGCTCCGTAATATATAATCCCGCTTGCCCCAAACACCGCTACAACCTCGGTAAAAGGTGAAATAAGCAGTATCCTTTTTGTTGCAGACATTACTGTTTTAAATATTTTTTCGTTTTCAAGATTAAACTTTTCAACAATTCTTTCTTCTTGATTATACGCTTTTATTATCTGTTGCCCATAGACACCTTCATGTATTAGGTTGCCTACCATCCCGTAAGCTTCTTGAATTTTGCTACCAAGTTTTCTAAGTTTTTTCCCCACATTTAAAAGAGGCAACAAAATAGGTGGAAAAATAAGTAGTGAAACAAGGCTCATCTTCCAATCTATGGTAAAAATTATGAAAAAATATACTAAAACCAGAGTGGTTTGAAATATTAGTGAAGGAAAATTACCTACAAACGACCTCATTAACAGGTTAACGTCAAAAATTATTTTTGAGGTAATATCCCCAGACTGTTCTTTACTAAAGAAATCCATTGACAGAGATGTGATTTTAGAATATATTTTGTCTCTCAAATCTGTTAATGTTCTATTGCCAAAAAAATGGAAAAAATAGTTATTCAAATAAAAAAACAGCCCCTTTAAAAAGATAATAGTTATAAGAAAAAGTATAATATATTTTAATAAAGAAGTAGATGAAACAGAGTTAAGAATCGATACTATTGGGGTTATTTTTAAACTTATAAAATTAGGTAAATTTTCTGGTATCTTTATATCTCTTCCTGCGATAATCCTATCAAGAAGAGGCACTATTGAAGAGAGAGAGATACCGTTTAAAAGAGCACTAATAAGCATAAATACCATACCAGCCACAAAGTATCTCCATCTTATATTTATATATTTACTAAGTTTCAGAAACTCTCTTATCATTGGTTCTCCATATTAGATAATATAAACATCGCAACCTTCTCACTAACTTTTACGTCGTTCATCTGGTTCTTAAAAACCTCAAAATTCTTTATCTGTTTTTTGTAAAGAGTCTTTTTAGTTAATATATTTAAAGATGTCTTTACAATATCTTGATGAGGAAAAACTTGTATATATTCCGGGACAACTTTTTGGTTAAGAATAAGGTTCACAGGACTTATATATTTAAGTTTTACTATCATTTTAGCCAAAAAATAATTTAAAAAAGTGGTTTTATAAAAAACAAGAAATGGTTTTCCTTTAAGTGCTATTTCAATATTTACCGTCCCACTTGCAGCAAAAAGCATATCTGAACTATCTATAATTTCATAAAGGTCTTCTTTAATCAATACACTACTTTCATCATATTTTGCAAGCATAAGTTCTTGCTTCTTTTTAATGTTTTTATCAGAAGCAGAAAGCAAGAATTTTAGTTTCCGTTCTTTACGCATCTTTTTTATAATTTTTAAAAATTCCGGAAGCAGATATTTTATCTCTTCTTCACGGCTACCAGGTAACAACCCTACAACTACATCTTTTTCTCTAACCGTTTTCCTTTCAGTATTATGAGATTGTTTTATTAAGTCTGTAGCAGGATGACCAAACCAATAACATTCCACATCTTCTTTTTCGTAAATCTCTCTCTCAAATGAAAAGATAGGTATAACAACTTGTATATATTTTTTAATTGTTTTTATCCTATTATAGTTGTGTGCCCAAATTTTGGGTGGAATATAATAGAGAGTTTTATATCTACCTTTTAAAGCTTTGGCTACTTTTAGATTAAACCCCGGATTATCAATAAATATTATAAGTGAAGGATTTTCTTGTTCAATTAGTTTTACTACCTTTTTATACGAGTTATAAAAAGCACCAATACTCTTTATAACACCTGAAAACCCCATCTTGCCGAGTGGCATATCTATAAAAATATCAGATAGGACCTTCATTTTACTCCCACCGGTACTTAAAATAATGGTTTCAGGAGAAATGCTTTTAATCTTTTTAGCAAGCAAACTTCCGTAATTATCTCCAGATGTTTCCCCTGTAAGTATAGCTATTTTCATTTATTTTAAAAGAAAGAAGTGTAACCCAGCATCCATACCTTAGAATCTATTCCAGAGTTGGGTTCTTTTAAATCAAGGTTAGAAATATGTCTGTTCCTAAATTCCAGAGAAAATGTCTTACCGTTTTTTTCATAAGCAACCCCATAACAAAGTTGGTCAACAAAATTTAATTGGGACCCCTGTTCTTCTGTTTTCTGGGTCATATAGATACCACCTATTCCACCTCTTATATACGGTTTAATTGGAGAGTTTAATGGAACTTTATATTTTAAAAAAAATGAGCAACCGGTCTCAATACCTGTATCTGGAGAGGTTACAAAAGCAAAAAACGGCTCAATCTGGAAAGAGAGATTCCTCATCCAACCTTCTTGCTTCAAAGGGTACGTAAAATCAAGCCCCATAAGATAGTATGTATAGTTCCCTGTTTTAAGTTTTTCATCACTCCCATATCCTATAAAAACTTCTGTATCTGATGGTCTTCTTATATCAAAAGCATACGAAACACCAGTAAAAACAAACAGACAAATAAGAAAAAGAAGAAGCCAACAACTGTTACTTTTCATCATAAACTCCTATGTTTGATTATATCTATTATAAGCCAAATTCCCAATATCGCTGAAACACAAAAAAACACAACCCCAAAAGCCGGAAAACCAAAAATTAGAGGGGCTGCCCCTGAAACCATTATCAAGGAAGAAGAGATTATCAAGGAAGCTATTATAAGACTAAAAGATAGTCTACTGCTTGATTTGTCGATAATATTTATCAGTTCACGTAAACCTTTATGTTCAAAAGAAATACTTATAGACCCTTTCTTTAACATTTTTAAGAAAGAAGTAAAACTTGCAGGCATCTCCTTGAAAACCCTAAACATTCCATAAGAAATATTTACAGCGTCCTTAAAAATGTTTTTTATTCTAATTCTTTCTGAGATAAACTTAGTCACAAACGGTTTCATACTAACAGCAATGCTAAAATCAGGGTCTAAAGAAAGCCCTATTCCCTCGAGGGTAATCAATGTTTTAATCAGTATGGTCAGGTTTGATGGTATTTTTATATAATATTTTCTCATTATCGAAAAACTATCTTCAAGCAATAGGTTTATATCAAGTTCTTTTATGGGCACATTCTTATAACAGTCCAACATATCTTCTATTTCTTCTTTAAAATTTTTTGTATCAGTATCTTCTTGTAACGCTCCCATCATTTCTAAACTATCAAGAATTTTAGAAGAATCACCATCCATTAACCCACTAAATATATGTATAAGTTCCAACCGCCTCTCTTCATTTATTCTGCCAACTATACCAAAATCTATAAAACAGAGTTTACAATTCCTTGTAACCAGTATATTTGCTGGGTGAGGGTCCCCATGAAAAAAACCGTCAACAAATACCTGTTTCATAATGGAGTTAAGACCTATCTGAGAAATCCTTTTCTTATCAAGACATTCTTTATCAAGTTTATCTATATCACTAATTTTTATACCATCAATAAATTCAAGAGTTAACACTTTTTTTGTTGTCAATTCTTTGTAAACAAAAGGTACGTATATATCTTTTTCATTTTCAAAGTTTTTTCTAAACCTCTCAATATTATGTGCCTCCAGAAAAAAATTGAGTTCTTTCTTAAGCATCTTTTCAAACTCTTGAACAATACATACTGGTTGGTAGATATCTGCTTCTTTGATAAATTTTTCTATAAGAGCGGCTATATCGTACATAATACTTATATCTGTATCTATCTGCTCCTCTATATCAGGTTTCTGTATTTTTACAACTACTTCATTGCCTTGATATTCTGCTCTATGCACTTGTGAGATAGAAGCTGAAGCAAAAGGTTCTTCTTCAAAATATGAAAAGATATCTGATATATTTTTTTGATGTTCATTGAAGAAAACCTCTTCTATTTTATCAAAAGGTATTTTTGTGGTGTTATCTTGGAGTTTTTCAAGTTCTCTGATATAAGGAAGTGGCACAAAATCAGGTCGGGTACTTAAGATTTGTCCAAGTTTTATAAAAGTTGGCCCTAACTCTTCAAGCATTTTTCTTACTCGAACAGGCGCTGATAAAGATTCTCTTTTCTTATACTTTATAGGTATTCTAAAAAGTTTTCCAAGGTGTATCTTTTCAACAATTATCCCAAAACCATATTTGCTAACTATGTTTACAATATGCCTATATCTCTTCAACTTATCGGTTAGTCTATATTTATTCATTTGATAGATATTCTTTCTGCCATATAAGGTCGGCATACTCTCTATATTTTTTATTATATTCAGGCATAAACCCGTCTTCAATAAAAGAAAGGTAATCTTCTGCACCTTTATCACAAGGTAAAGCCTCTGTTGTTTTTACAATATTATAAAAATCTTCTGAATTATCCCTTATTATACAAGGAACAAGAAGGTTTCCACATTTATGGCTAGGTTGTTTTACCCAGTAATTATCTTGCCACTCTCTAATTTTAACAAAAAAATCAGATTTTACGGCATCCGTAACACTTTTTCCATTATTATACAGAGCATAAATATTATTATACTCTTTATCTTTAAAAGGTATAAAAACACAGGGTGTAATAGTTCCATCCCACATCACATAAAAGTAACCTCCACCTCGAGCCGCAGCCATACAGCCATCGGAAGCAGTCCCAGAATTCCAAAAATCGGCTATAAAAAGTTTTTCTTTTTTCACCAGAGCCCAGATTCTCTTAAACATCTCTAATCTTTGTTCTGGAGTTACCATAAGTTCGCAAGAAGGTTCTCTACCTATAGGCATATACTGAAAATACCATCCATAGACAGCGCCCAGTTTGTTAAAATAAAAATCAATAAACTCGTCTGATAACAATAGGTCAGCATTATCTCTTGTGGGCGTAACAGATATACCAAAAGGAACACCTTCTTGTTTAAGGTTTTCCATAGCTTTCATTATTTTTTTATAAGTTCCTTTTCCTCTCCTTGCATCTGTCTCTTTTTCAAAACCTTCAACAGATATTGCAGGCGTAAAATTGCCCAATTTTGATAGTTTTTTTGCTGATTTACTATCAATCATCGTAGAGTTGGTATAAGCCATAAAGTAAGAATCAGAATGTTTTTCAAGTATATCAAACAATGTTCTACCTTTATCTTTATACGCAAAAGGTTCTCCTCCAGATATAACGAAAAAATAAGAACCAAACTCTCTATTGACCTGGGTTATAAGTTTATCAAAAACATCAAATTTTAGGGTCTGTCTTTCATAAATATCGCCTGCGTAACATCCTTTACATTTAAGGTTACATACATTGGTTGGAGAAATAGTAACAAATGTAGGTGGTCTAAACCCTTCCTGCTGGTAAAACTTGCGCCTTATATAAACCCCTTCCAGAATAATTTTTTTAAGTAATATTTCAGAAATAGCCTTTGAGCAACTCTGTGAAACCATTTTATTATCAAGAGCTTTCTGTAGAGAACTTAGAAGAGCTCTACCCATATAATATCTTTCTTCTTTAACTTTTTCGGGTCGATTTGGACTTTTTAAAGATACATTATATGTAGCCTTATCTATTGCCTTAAAAAGTCTTCTTCTTGTTACACCTGTCTTCAAACTTACATTAAAAAGTCCAGTTATAACCTTTTGAGATACTCCCTTTTCCATGATGGTTAATACCCTGTCTTCAAGATGCATCATATTAACCCCCTTGTTAAAAGTACAACGAACCTATTGTAGTTAATCTTTGAAGAAACAAACAGTTTGATATTACAAGGTTTTCTCAATAAACCCGCCACCAATAAGCAGGTCTTTATTATAAAAAACAGCAGCTTGCCCTGGTGTAATAGATTTCTGAGGCGTTTTATACACCACTTTGGCAGCATTGTTTTCTAACGGGTAAACCACTGCCTGAGCAGCGGGATGCCTATACCGTATCTTTACCTCACATTCAAAAGGTAGAATAAAGTCTTTTAGAGCAGTAAAATGAAGAGATGAAACCAGAAATTCTTTCTTATACAACTCTCTCTCTTCGCCAAGCACAACTCTATTGTTTTCTGCATCTATTTTTACAACATATAAAGGTTTTCCTCCAGAGATACCAAGACCTTTTCTTTGGCCGATTGTGTAATATATTATACCCTTATGTTGCCCGAGAGTATTACCTTTAGTGTCAACAATGTCTCCTTTTGCACTTCCATTCTCAAAAAATAGAGATTTATCTCCAGAAATAAAATCCTGGCTCTCTTCTTTGTCGTTGACAAAAAAACCTTGTTGGTGAGCAATAGAACAGACATCTTTTTTTGTTAAACTACCAAGAGGAAAGATAAGTTTTGAGAGTTGTTTTTGAGTTAAAAGAAAGAGAAAATAGGACTGGTCTTTGTTAGCATCTTGCCCTTTTTTAAGAAAATATTTTTTTTCTTGGTTTGAATACTCAACCAAAGAGTAATGACCTGTTGCAAAAAAGTCAAAAACTAATCCCTTTTTAATAGATTTTTCTATTAAAAAACCAAATTTAAGAAACTTGTTACAGACAACACAAGGGTTAGGGGTTCTACCTTTAGAGTATTCTTGTGTAAAATAATCGAGAACAAACCTTTTATACTCTTGGCTTAAATCGATTATTGTTAGTTCTACATTTAGTTGTTCTGCAACTCTTGTGACATCATTAATATCATTACCATCAGGAGAAAAACAAGCAGTACCTATGGGAGAATTATCGTCCCAGACCTTCATAAAAACACCTGCCACTTCATACCCTTCTTGCTTCAACAAGAAAGTAGCAACCGAAGAATCTACCCCGCCACTCATAGCTACAAGCACCTTTCTGTTTTTCATTTTATTATTAAAAAAGTAATGTAAACTTTTGTTTTATTAAAAAACTTAAATTTACCAAAAAGATGCTCTTTGTTTCCTCTTAAAATATTTTTATAAAGCAATTAATCAACCGCAACAACTTCTTCTATTTCTGGAACCTGTTCCTTTATAATTGCTTCAATACGCATCTTAAGGGTTATAGTTGAAAACGGGCATCCTTTGCAAGCACCTTTTAACCGTACACTTACTTTATTATCTTTTACATCCACAACCTCACAATCTCCTCCATCAGCTTGCAGAAATTTTCTTACCTCTTCCATTGCTTTTTCAACTTTTTCTTTAAGTTCCATATTTTATTTCTCCTTTATTATACTTTGGTAATCTTTACTTTTCTTACTCTATTTTCTTTATTTGATTTAGTTATCCCCAACAACACAGCAGATACAAAAACTATAATAAAAACGGCTGTTTTAATAAAACTATGATGTATATAACGGGCTACCAAAACTGCAAAAAGAAACCCTACAAAAGGTAGTCCATAAAGAAATAGGTTCTTTTTCAGAAGGTGTGTTACTTCGATTTTGACCTTTACCCTGTCTCCTTTCTGAATACCTTCATAGCCAGTTGCTTCCAATAATAAATATCCGTCTTTTCCTTTTTCACAAAGACGACAATCTCCACAACTTTTTGTGCGAACTTTTTCAACACTAACAATCGCTGTAGAACCTTTTATATCAACCACTTGTCCGTATTCTTCCATTTAAAACCTCTTAATTAAGGCTTTCGTTCTACCAAATTTAGTTAAGCGATGCCTTTTTGTTTGTCTTGCAGGTGCATTGTTTGCAAAGCGGTAATCCCATCTTTACCCCTACTATTGTTTCTTCACATTCCTTTATACTTTCTACCTACCTGTATATCACCTAACGTCACATTTTGTCATCCTAAACTTGTTTCAGGATCTCTAACCTAACCCACATAACAGGAGTAGGAAAAAACGAGATTCCGGCTCAAGTATATCCGAGGGGATTGCTTTATATTACTCGCAAAGACGGAATGTGGATGCTTTCCTTGCCTGTCTCCATCATATTTCATTACACTTTGATACAATTAAGTCTTTTTATTCAGTTTTTCTCTAAAATCTTTTATTGCTGCTTTAAGCCCTTCTTCAGCCAATAGAGAACAATGTTTCTTAAGAGGAGGAAGCCCTTCAAGGAAATCTACAACCTCTTTATTGGATATCTTTTCTGCCTCTTCCAATGTTTTACCTTTTGCTAATTCTGTTACAACCGAAGATGTAGCAATAGCTGCGCCACACCCAAAAGTTTCAAACTTAATATCTTCTATTACATTATCTTTAACCTTTATATATATCTTCATAACATCTCCACAGACAGGATTTCCAACAGTACTAACCCCGTCTGGGTTTTCTATACGCCCCATATTTTTAGGGTTCATAAAATATTCGTACACTTTTTCTGTATATTCCATTTTTTTCCTTATATATATTCAATCATTCTTACAAGAGCTTTTTGAGCTTTTTGACTTACCTCTTCAGGTATTTCAATATTATATTTTTCCTCCAAAAGAGCGTCTCTAACACTTATTAGACTTGTTTTTTTCATATTATAGCAAGAATGAGGATTCCCAAGAGAATAAAACCGTTTAGTAGGATTCTCTTTTTTTATTCTATGGATAAGCCCTTCTTCTGTTCCAATTATAAAAACAGAAGCGGTAGACTCTTTTGCTCTTTGCAGAATACCTGATGTTGAATAGATACCGTCAGCAAGTTTTTGTACTTCAGGGTCGCACTCAGGATGCACAATAAGTTCTGAATTAGGATGAAGCTTTCGTGAGTTTATAACATCTTCAGGTGTAAACTTTCTATGCACGTAACAATAACCATCATAACATATAATCTCTTTCTCTGGTACTCTTGTTTTAACATACCAGCACAGGTTTCTGTCTGGAAGAAAAACAACCTGCGAGACAGGCGTATTTTTTACAACTATATCAGCGTTAGCAGAGGTACAACATACATCGCTCAATGCTTTAACATCTGCGTTTGTATTCACATAAGACACCACCCATGCATTAGGATATTTTTCCTTCAAATCTAAAACATCCTGTGCCCTCACCATATCAGCCATAGGGCACCCTGCATCAATCTCTGGTAACAAAACTTTTTTGTCAGGGGAAAGTATTTTTGCTGTCTCTGCCATAAAACTTACACCACAAAATACTATTATATCAAAACCTTTCAATTCCGCTGCTTTTTTTGATAACTCAAGAGAATCACCTACAAAATCTGCTATATCTTGAATTTGAGGTAACTGGTAATTATGTGCAACTATTATAGCTTTTTTTTCTTTTTTTAGAGTTTCTATCTCTTTTATTATACTTGTTGTTTTCATTATTTTTTATCCTGCCAGAACGGAGATATCTGCCTTAACCTTTCAACAACTCTTGGTAAAACAGAAGCAACCTTTTCTACTTCGTCCATAGTATTATATTTTCCTAAAGTAAGCCTTAATGACCCGTGAGCTATTTCGTGTGGTAAACCTATCGCAAGCAAAACATGGCTTGGTTCAAGGGACCCTGAAGTACATGCCGAACCTGATGAAGCGCAAATACCTTCAAAATCAAGACTTAGAAGAATGCTTTCTCCTTCAATATGTTTTATACAAACATTTATTGTATTATGTAATTTCTTTTCAGGATGCCCGTTTAAAATTATTTCTGGGATACTTTCTTTGATTTTATTTTCAAGAGTATCTCTAAGTTTTTTTACATATATTATATCTGTAGACATCTCCTGTTTTGCAAGTTCAGCAGCTTTCCCAAACCCAACTATACCTGCAACATTTGTAGTACCTGAACGTTTTCCTTTCTCTTGACCACCTCCATAAATAAAGGGAGGTATAGATAACCCTTTTCTAATATAAAGAGCCCCTATACCTTTTGGTCCGTAAAATTTATGTGCTGATAAAGAAAACATATCTGGACCTAACTCTTTTAAATTACAAGGAATTTTTCCAATTGTTTGAACTGAATCGGTATGAAAAATAACTCCTTTTTCCTTTGCCATAGCAGAAATTTCGGATATAGGTTGTATGGAGCCTATCTCATTATTAGCGTGCATTATAGTTATAAGAATGGTATCTTTTCTTATAGAATTTTTTAATTGTTCTATATCTATTATTCCATAATTATCAACAGGTATGTAAGTAACCTCAAACCCTTGTTTTTCAAGGGCTTTACAGGTATACAAAACAGCGTGATGTTCAATAGCAGAAGTTATTATATGTTTTCCTTTACTCTGAAACTTTAAAGCTGTTGCCATAATTGCCCAATTGTCTGCCTCTGTACCTCCAGAAGTAAAAAATATTTCATCAGGCAAAACTCCAACCAACAAAGATATGTTTTTTCTTGCTTCTTCTACCGCTTTCCTTGTTTCTCTTGCAGGTCTATAAAGAGAAGCAGAATTGGCAAACTTGTTATTGAAGTAAGGCAACATCTCTTCTACAACTCTCTCATCGCAAGGTGTTGTTGCGTTATAATCCATATATATCATTGTTTTAATTCCTATATTTTTATAGTTTCGTTATAATTAAATGTTTGAGACAAGAGCTTTTGTTGGACAGGCCTTAATACACATACCACACGCTATACACTTTTCTGGGTCAAAAATTACAGAAAAATCTGCTCTATCAATATAAAGAGCCTGGACAGGACATAGAGGTATACAAACTGTACAGTTGGTACACAACTCTTTAACCATTTTTATATCGCTTGCAATAGATTGTACTTTTACACCAAGTTCTACTACTTCACTTATGGTTTTATCTAAACTTTCTCTTGTTCCACGCAGAGCAAGCACAAGAGTCCCTTCTTCTTCGGGAGTAATATAAGCTTTCAGTATATTGAAATCAAGCCCATATTTTTTTACCATATTTGATACAATCGGCTTATTTACAAGTTTTTTTGGAAAATATAATACATATTTTTTTTCCATATTAGCCATTCCCTTTCATTGGTTTAACTTTATATCCACTCTCAGAACTTGGAAAACTAAATAATGGTTCGGTAATAAAAAAATCTTTATTAGATATCCAAAGTTTCAACTTTTCTGCTATATCTTTCGCACTATTATAACTTGAAAGCGAACCGGTAGGAACCTTCTTTCCACATACCTCAATTTCACCACTTTTTAACTGCGCATAATTAACTTCCCCAAGGATTTTTCCTGTGCAGTTAGGGTAATCGTTGCTATAATCAACAATAGGGGCAAATATCTCTTCATCAGGAATAGATACCCCCCGAACTATCTCTTCGTTTAAAATAGGTATAGGTATACCAACGCCAACAACAAGACTTGCACCGTACCCAGTAAGACTTACGCCTCTAAGGTATTGGGGAGTCATCTGTTTGAGGTCTCCTATAAGAGCAAGAGTCGCTCCACCTCCACAAAGAACCCCATTAGGGTTTCTTTTTACCGCTGGGTTAAACTGGGTTCCCCACCAAGCAACATACCCCACGCCTCCTCCAAGAAAAATTCTTGTACCAAACCCTATTGTTTTAAGGTACGGATCTTTTAAAAGAGGAGAAAGTTGCCCTGCACTACAATAGTTTGCATTACCCAGTTCGGGTTTAAGTATACCAAGATATGTATATATCGTTTTCTTTGAAAGGTTCACCGCAACATTATAGTTCTGATAGCAGTTTCTCGGGTTGAACAGAATCGCTTCATTTATATCTTTTAAAGATAGGTTTTCAGAAATAGTTTTTTTAGGATAACAATCTGTGCCATAAGCATCTATTTCAAGGTGCACATCTTTCCCTGCTACTAACTCTTCAATAACATGCCCACCACCGTAACTGAAAGGTCCAGGATATTCTGTATTACGAGGGTCATTATCGGGTGCGGCTGTCGCACCTAAATAGACATCAACCGCAGCTATACCAGAATATGCAGGCACTTTATTAAGTGTAACTTTTCCTCCACCTATCTTAACGCGCGGATTAGAATGCCCAAAATTAAGAAAAACACCAGAGGAACACATTGGTCCAAAAGTTCCTGTAGTAACAACATCAACCTTGCTTGCTAAATCTTTAACGGATTTTTTTTTTGCAAGTTCTACTATCTCTTCAGCTGTTACAACAACTGCTTTTCCTAATTTGATTTTTTCGTTTATCTCTTCAATTGTTTTAGCCATAAGATTGTCTCTTTATAGTTTTATATAATATTTTATCATATATGGTAAAATATTTCTCTTTTCTTTTCCTTCTCGTTATTCTCAGCCATATCTTTAAGGGTAGTAGAGAGCAAAATTTCTTCAATAGATTTTTTAATCCGTTTCCATAAGTTACCAGCTTTACATTCATAATGCTGGTTACAACTCTCGTCAGTATCAAGACAAGGTACAGGAGAAAGAGAACCTTCAAGAACTGTCACAATATCATAAGCAGTTATATCGGCAGGTTTTTTTTTAAGCATATACCCGCCCTTTGCGCCGCTTAAACTACTTACAAGCCCTGCTTTTTTCAATGCAAGCATTATATGTTCAAGGTACTGATAAGAGACATTTTGTCTTTTTGCTATATCTTTAACAAAAATTGGGGTATCTTTGTAGTTGAGAGCAAGATCTATCATAGCCCTTAAACCATACCTTGTTCTTGTTGAAATTTTCATATATCTATTTACCTCTACATCCAATCTTCACTCAATACTTCCCCGTTTATACCCAGAACAATCAACTTAAGAGGAACTTTTCTTTTAGCTTCTTTTAATCCTTGCTGAGCAATAGATAAAAAACCTTTACAACAAGGAACCTCCATTATTACTACTGTAAGAGTATTGATTTTTGCCCTATCTGCAAGTTCTGTTATCTTTTTAATATAAACGTCCTTATCAGAATCAAGTTTCGGGCAAGCCACAGCAACAGATTTTCCCTGCAAAAAACGTTTATGGAAATCCCCGCAAGCAAAAGCTGTACAGTCTGCGGCAAGAAGCACATCTTGACCTTTGAAAAAAGAAGCATCAGGAGAAATAAGATGTAACTGAACAGGCCAATGTTTTAAGAAAGAAGGCGATGTATCTTCTTGTATTACCTGCCTATCTTTTATTTCAGTTGACATAGTCCCCGGACATCCGCAACGAAGAGGAGAAGGACCTTCTTCCTCAACCTCTATTCCTTTCTCTTTAAGAACCTCCTTTGCTTCTCTTAAAAACTCTTCTTCTTGATGGTCGCTAAGATGTTTTAAATGAGCTTTAATTGTGTTTATCCCTTTAGGGATGATATTTTCCATAACCTTTCTTTCGTCATAAGGCTCTGCTTCTCTCTCTTCTGTGCTTATTGCTCCTTTAGGGCAATCTTTAATACAGGCTCCAAGCCCATCACAAAAGATATCACTTACAAGGCGCGCCTTACCATCAATAACCTGTAGAGCCCCTTCTGGGCATTCAGGTATACATAACCCGCATCCATCACATTTTTCTTCATCTATCTTTATAATTTTTCTTTTCATCCAAGAATTTCCTCAATATCTTTTTGGGGTTCACCTATTGTTTTTATATCATAATTGTCAACCAGAACCTTAAGTATTTCATCATTAACCCATGCTGGCACAATAGGACCTAACCTTATCCCTTTAATTCCAAGAGCCAGCAAACTCCAGAAAATAGCCACAGCTTTCTGCTCCATCCACATCAACACATAAGATACTGGTAAACTGTTTATATCTTTTATTCCAAACAGTTCTGCCAAAGAAGACACTATATCTATAGCAACGATAGAATCGTTACATTGCCCAAGATCAATAAGTCTGGGTATACCTTCTATGTTCCCAAGTTCAAGGTCGTTCAATCTGAATTTTCCGCACGCAAGAGTTAAAACTATGGTATCAGTAGGAAGATTTTTTACAAGTTCTCTATAATACTCATTCTTTTTAGTTGGCGCATCACAACCAGCAACAAGCACAAAACGCCTAATTTTGCCTGCCTCAACAAGTTCTTTTATCTTATCTTTTGATGCCAATATAGAAGACAAAGAAAACCCTGTTGTTAAGATAGTTTCACCTTTTATTTCAGGGACTTCGGGCAAACTTTTTGCTGTCTCTATCAATTCTGTAAAATCGTATCCACCTATATGTTTTACACCAGGCACTCCTGTAATACCTGCGGTAAACAGTCTATCCCTATACCCATCTCTTGGCATTAAAACACAATTAGAGGTTGCAAGATAGGCAAAAGGATATTCAGAAAACAAACTCTTCTGGTCATACCAAGCCTTACCAAGGTTACCAGCAAGATGAGAATATTTTTTTATTTTAGGATACCCATGTGCAGGGAGAAGTTCAGAGTGGGTATATACATTTATTCCTGTACCTTCAGTCTGTTGTAACAAAGCATCCAGAGCCTTTAAACTATGACCGGTAGCTATAATCCCTCTACCTTTCCTGGTTCCTGTTTCAACTTTTGTAGGTTCTGGTTCACCATAAGTTTCAATATGGGCTTTCTTTAGGAGTCTCATTGCTTCAATATTTACTCTTCCAGCTTCAAGACCTGCTTCAACAAATCTTTGGGAATCAAAATTAACATTGGTAAGGGTAGAGTAAAGAGATTTAGCGAGAAAACTCTCCGCATCCTTATCTCTATAACCCAATTCTCCAGCATGATAAAGATAAGCAGAAACCCCTTTAAGCGCAAAAATCAAATTATCTTGAAGCCTTGCCGTGGTAGGCGTTTTACCACAGACTCCAGAGTTGGTGCAACCTTTACCTCCGACCGTCTGAGAGCATTGATAACAAAACATTTTTAACTCTTCCATTTCTCCCCTCCTGTATATTTATTACTATTCTTATCAACTTAGTAATATATTACCTTCAATTTAATAATTGTCAACAGATAAATAATTTTTTCTATAATAAGAATTTTTACAATCTTTTCAACGTGCAACTCACGTTTTATACTTTCTATCCCTCGGGGATACTCGGGATAAGATCCGGAATGACAAATAAGGGGAAGTCTCATCTTTTATCGTTACGGCTTTCGTTTTTGGTTAAGTTGCTAACTGCCCCTCCACCTACGCTACAATACAAGCTTCGGCGGACAAGCCTCATCCCATTAACCTATCTGCAAACTCTTGGGGACTTACTACCCCAAACATCCCTCAAGGGGAGAAGGCAAAAAGAGGGAGGTGTGTGCGCCATAGTACCAGAGTGAGTAAATAACACCCCATACTGCTTTTCTTTTATGCTCTTATTTAACGATAAATAGTTCGTATTCTTTGTGCAAACTCTTGTTTCTGTTTAGGAGTAACCCCTTCCATAGATAAAATTTTTTCATATTCTTCCTTTGCTTTTGCATAATTGAGTTCTCCCCTAAACATTTCAGCAATTTTTTCTTGCGCTTTTATTTTATGGTAAGAACTTGCTTCTTTCATAGACAGAATTTTGTTATACTGGTCTTTTGCCTGTTTATAATTCTGCTCAATAGCGTAACTGTCCCCTATTAAAAAAAGCGCAGATATTTTTTCATCAACACCTACTCCTTTAACATCAAAAGCCTTTTGATACTCTTTTCTTGCGTTGTTAAACTGGTCTTCAACAATATAAATATCACCAATTTTTATGTATGTAACAGATCTCTGTCGAGGAGTTGCGGTTTCTAATTCAAAAACTTTTTGATACTCTTTTTTTGCCTCAACATATTTATCTTCTGAAAATAGAGAATCGCCATTCCTTATATATTCTGCAGGTCTATTTACTCCAATTTTATTTTCAACCTCTTTTACCATCTTTGCATCAAGTTTGCCTTTCCCTGTTTCCAAAAATAGTAGATAATATTCTTCTGCTTTTTCCTTATCTCCTGCCTTCCAAAAACTATCTCCAAAAAGTTTACACCGTTCTGCATAAGCAAGAACTATTTTTGAGGTTAACCTACCAACTTTTGGGTAGTTTTCTTCAACCCAGTCAAACATTTCGTCATACATTTGCCTTTCTTTTTCATAGTTACCTTCTCTGCTATAAAGATCTCCTACCTTTATTAGAGCAGGTTTTACTGTATTCCAAGCATTCACACCTACATCAACAATCTGCAAAAGGTATTCTCTGGCTTTATCATAATTTTTTTCTGTTAAATAGGTTTCAGCAATACTGTTAAGCAGAGATGTTCTGCTCCAACTATTCACATCTTCCACATTTAAAGCCCTAAGATAAAATTCACGCGCTTTATCATAATTTTTCTCGTTTCTATATATGCTACCTACCTTCCAATTAGCATCAAGTTTATCAACAAAAGTAAGCCCTCTCATTGATAAAACCTTCAAATATGCTTCCTCAGCTTTCCTGCTATCTTTTGCAAGCAAGTATGTATCACCAAGTTTAAATTGGGTAGCCACCTTAACAATGTCGCCCGCCAATTCCATATTTAATGTTTCTTCAAGAGACACTATTGCCTGAGGATAGTTTCTTTCTTGTAACCAGGTATCAGATATTTCTTGTTGAGCCCTAACCTTTACTGAATTAGATTCTTTCCCCATTTTTAAAATCTTACTAAGTTCACCTCTTGCTTTATCATACTCTTTTAACTTAATATAACTCTCAGAAATTTTAAATATAGTACTAAGTTTTGTTTCAATATCAGGGTTTTCTGCTCCAACAATACTGTTAAGGACTTCTATTTCTTGAGCAAAGTTTTTTTCGTTTTGGTAAGTTTCAGAAATTTTTAGAAGTACATCTAATCTCTCTTGTTTTTCTTTTGTTAAATCTAATCCCGTTAAATAATCCTGACGAGCTCCAGAAAAATCGTTCTTTTCAAATTTCTTATTCCCTTCTATCCACGCATCCTTAAAATTTAGCCAGGTTGAAGGCCTTTTATGTATCAATGAAATATCGTCAAAGTAAGCACCTGTGTTACTAGTAATAGCAAACTTCACAGAGTTAACTCGCATACCTCTACTCTCGTCTGGTATTTTTATTGTACCTGTATGTTTTGTCCATTCTGATTCTGTTTTTACGCTAAAAAAGCCAGAACCTGCAAACAATGTTTTAACTTTTTCGCCTATTGAATAATAGTATAGATAAACATCTATTGGCTTTTTGTTAGGGTCTTTAACATAAAGGCTTATCTCTATCTCATCACCTGCGGTAACACCAAATACAGAGTTTTGAGCAAAATGTCCTGCAACATATACACAGTTGTTACCGCTATAAGATTGTTTGCTATCGGTAATCAGTCGGTATTCAGGATTTGGCACTTTTATCCCTATATTAGGTCGCCACCCTTCAGGTAAAACGAGAGGTTCTTCATATTTCCAGCCAGCGCTCTGTAAAATCTTATGGTAACCTTCTTTTTCTGGCACTACATAAGTTTTTTCAAATCCAGGGTTAACCAACTCTGCTTTGACAGAAAAAACTGTAATAAAAATCAAAACACATACCAATAAAATAGATTTTTTTATTCCTTTCATATTGCCTCCCTTATTTCTATTTGCTATTTCAATAATACTAAATGATTATTTAAACTTAATAACTCCAGCGTTATCAACTCGCCAGATATGCGCTCCTGTGGCTACCCAAGCATACCATCCATCTCTCATACTACTACCAATATTAAACCTACAAGTTTTGTTATCTTTAAGTTCTATATTCAAAATAGAAAGAGGGAGCCTCCATTCCGCTGTCCAATGGCTGGTCTCTTTATCAATAACTACCGATTTATATTCTACCTGCTTTTTAATGTTACTTATTATATCGGTTGGTATATTAAATAGATTGTGCACAACAAATTTACCATCAGGTTTTCCAGTAAACACATATAACGGTCCAGTTGGCACACCTTCTTGCCACCACGCATCTTTACCTACAGCACCTTCAATAGTAAACTCATGAGCTGCATAAGAAATTTCTTTTGGTAAACCTTCCTTCCACCGGTCAGGCAGAGATTCTATACCAAGATATATATTCTCTTCATCGTAAGTTATCCACAAATAACTACCAGATTTTTCTCTCTTTATTCCCTTCTGATGTTCTTCCATAACCGATATCGCTCTATTTTTATCAAGTCCAAACCATTCTTCTTTATTAAGAGTGCCATCGATTTTTATAGGATTTACTCTTTTTACTACTTCATACTCTTGCTCCCTACTAACCCTTGCTAACGTTGGAAACTTTGAAGCCACATCTTCAACAGGTGTTTGCCATTCTGGTTTATAATACTTTCCTGCTGGAGATTTTTTTACTGGCCAAGTTACTCTCAACTCGTCTTTATACAACCCTATATCTTCAAAAGGTATAGAGTTATGCTCTATGTTCCCATAAACTGGTGAACCTGCTCTAATAGTAAAATCCAATGTTTCAGGGTTAATAAAAAACGGAGTAAAACTATCAATATTGTTACCGATAAAATTACCAGAATAAAGGTCGTCGTTAATATTCATAAACTTGCCACCTATATTTATATTTCTCAGTTGAGGATACATCACAGACCAAGGCGGTTGACGATACTTAATATTAGAAAGTATATTATTCTTCCAATACTTCACTCGTTCGGTAGTTTTTAAGACATATATCCTGTTACCAAATATTAGAGAGGTATTGTTATCAACAAAAATATTGTCCTCAATTCTTGAATCTGAACCATGAGTAAATACACCAGTTCCAGTACACCGATAAATAATATTACCAACAATCGTTTGCCCAGCATTTAGAGCATCTATATAAATTCCATTTATTCCAGGGTTAGGATAAGGTACTTCTGAAGAGTGTTCTGTTATGTGATGCAAGAAGTTATACCTAAGGATATTTCCTCTATTCATAAGATACCTTGGTTCTCCATAAATATATATAACTCCAGCATCTCTGGCTTCAGAAACAACATCGTATATCTCATTATACTCTACTATATGATTGTTGTAATCCATCAATATCGCTTGATGTGAACTGTCTGAAATAAGATTATGAGAAACCCTATTACCAATACCAAACAACCTAACAGCAGGTCTATATCCACCATCAAACCTGTTAAAACGTGTTATATGGTTATTCTCCACATAGTGCCTTGAAGGTATAAGTTTCTTCCAATTCCCTCCGTCAACCCGTACCCCTCCTTCACCAACATCACATATATCGCACCCAACCACTCCGTTACGCCAACCTTTTTCCAAAGAAAGCCCGTACTGCCCAACATTTCGTACCTTACACCCAGCAATCAGATTATCGTTACCTCCATTTATTGATATACCATTTCGCCAACCACCCTCAAATGTTAACCCATTAAATATTATATTTGTTGTTTCGTTTAGAGTTAACAATGCTTCATCAAGAATAGATACAATTATTTCTCGCCCTTCTATTATGTCTGGTGGGTAAAAATAGAGTTTACCTTCTTCTCTATCCACATAAAACTCGCCCGGCATAGATATTTCAGACAATAGATTATAAAATTTATATGGCACGTTGTTATATATAGGTATGCCATAATGAGGGTTCGCTTTTAAAAACCTTACATCTGGCGCTAAAAAGAGAGTCTTCTCTTCGAAATTTATTTCTGTTACTTTTGTATGAACTCTCTGCCAAGGTTGATTGAAATACCCAGTTATCCATATCTCTTTCTCTTCCTTCCATCTGTTAGGTCTATCCTCTATATATTGGAAACTACCTTGTTGAGGCAAAATATCTCTTGCGTGATAACCAGCACCTCCTTGAGTTTTAAGCCGAGTTTTACACCACCCTTCATCAGGCCAGTATGCTAAAGACATAGGTTTGGTATCAAAAAAAAGTTCCATAGCTCCATTCCGTTCTACATTGTACTGTTGCCCTCTATTTAGAAGGTTTCCATAATCGTTTATACCTACCTCTTTAAGGTCTGATACCCATACCTTAGTTTTTACTTCTTTGGGCAACTGTCTTATTATTTTAGGGTCCTTAAGAGGTTTAAAGTTGGTAACCTGTTTACCTCCAATTATCCGCACCTCTTCGCCTGGAAAACTTCTGTATACAATAGGTGCTCCTTCTTCACCTGAATCCTCTTCATTAAACCTTAGCCCTTCTGTAATAAAATATTTGCCACCACGCAAATATACTGTAATACCGCCTTGAGGCATACCTGTGGTCTTTTTAATAGATTGTATTTCTGCTTGAGCTCTTTTGATTGTTTGGAATGGAGAGGTTTTTGTACCTTTATTGGTATCTCTACCTTTTAAAGAAACATATATGTGATACTTTGGACTATTGACACGTTCTACCCGTTTTTCTCTTATACTCTTTTCTATTTCTCCTTCCTTTAAACCCTCTATATTCTCTAAACGGTCAACAAGATCTAATCTGTGGTTTTCATTTAGGTTTTTATTTGCCTCTTCCTGCCTCAAAAGAAGTTCATACACATCTTCTGCTTTCTGATATTTTCTCTCAAGTCGGTAGGTATCTCCTATATACATCTCTGCTTTAAATATCTGGTTTTGAGAAACACCTTCTGTTTTAACAATATCTGAGTATATTTTACGTGCTGAGATATAATTCTTTTCTTCTATATAAAGATTTGCTTGTATAAAAAGAGAATATATTCGGTAGTTTAGAGATAGGTTTGGTATTTTTAGGATTTCGTTATAGGTCTGATGTGCAAGAGAATACTTCTTTTCTAACCTGTAAGTTTCTGCTATATTAAATAAAGAAAGTTGGGTAGCATAATTGAGGTCTTTATATTCTTTGATTTTAAGGTACTCTTTTCTGGCTGAGTTATAATCACGGGAGGTAATGTACGTATCAGCCATCCGTAAATTTTTTTCAACCTCAGATGTAACATCTGCCGATTCTACCCAACCACCCGTTTTAAAGATATTTATAGAAAAACAGAGTAAGAAAACCAAAAAAAAATTGATACTTCTTCTACCAATCATTGACTCCCCTATGTAAAATAATGTGCGTATTTAACAGACGTAATAGCCAAGTTAGCATAAAACTTTATCACATCTTACTATATTTTTCAAATGAACGAATTGCCTCATTAAAAATCTATCTGAAAATATATCGTTGCCTCATTAAAAAATCTATACGAAAATATTCACCTCAAAGGAGGTGGGTAGAATGAAGAAGGAGTTAGAGATGAAGACGAGGCAACAAATAGGGAAGGTGGTAGCAAAGAGATATCAACGAGCAACGAAAAGAGAGATTGTTCTTTTGCAGGGTAAACTATATAATATGGCTATAAAAAAACTCTTTATAATAGAACAAAGGAGCTTAAAACTGAACCTACTTTTAAATAGAAATATTAATGCGGCAACGGGTTTGAAAGTAGTTCTATCAACGCTTAACAATGCTCTTCCTTTGTGATTTTTTGTTGACATAAAACCGCTGTCAACGTAAAGTAGAAAGGGAAGAAGGAGTGATTATGTTTTTTAAAGACCTACTGCTCTTTTTCTTATTGGTGCAGAGTTTAATTCTGATTTTCAGCGAAAAGAACGCCTCAGGGCAGATTGTTTCTCAGGACAGAATATTCCCTGATGCCTGGCAGAACGCCGGAAGCACAATAGATACCAGTCTGCAACAACTTGTTATAAATGTAAGAGACTTTGGAGCAACAGGTAACGGAAAAATCAACGACTACCCTGCTGTTGATTCTGCTATATCCTCTTTAAAAGGAGTTGGAGGAGTAATCTTTTTTCCGGAAGGGACCTACCTGATAAAATCTCCCTTGAATATACCTTCAGGGGTTGTATTGCGGGGTGAATTCCCGAAGAAAAGCCTGCTGATTTTTGATTTTGTTGGAGATGCTATAAAAATATTTGGGAAAAACGTAAATAACTGGACACCTTTAATCTTACCATCCGATATGCATTCAGACAGAATAAGTGTTTCCAACCCGAACCTTTTTTCTGTTGGAGGTTATGCTGTTATAAGACAGGCAAACGACCCTTCCTGGAATATAAAAGACAGGTGGGCAGAATATTCTGCTGGACAGATTATAAATATAACCGATATTAAAGGGAATATCCTCTTTCTTGAAAGACCTTTACGGCATAACTATTCGCTGAAAAGAAACCCTGAGATAGGACCTTTTATCCCAAACGAAAGAAGCGGTGTGGAGAATCTTAAAATAGAAAGACGCATCTCCGGTACCAACAGAGAGAGGGATAACAAACATACCATACACTTTTATTGCGCCTCCAACGGTTGGGTAAAAGGAGTTCACAGCTATAAGGCTTTCGGTAGTCACATTGCTATCACCAACAGTACAAAGGTAGAGGTTACAGGATGCTTCTTTGATGATGCCTGTGAGTATGATACAGGGGGGTCAGGTGGCGGGGTGAGGGTTCAGTCAAGAAGCGGAGAATGTCTGATAGAGAATAATATATTCAGAAAGTTAAGACATTCTATCTTATTGCAATCAGGAGCTAACGGAAACGTTTTTGGTTATAACTACTCCTGTGAAACAAGAAGCAGTTCACACCCGAACTTTGCCGGAGATATATCTCTCCACGGGAACTACCCCTACGCTAACCTTTTTGAAGGGAATATAGTAGAACATATCTGGATAGACCGTTCCCACAAGGGAAGAAACGGGCCCTTCAACACCTTCTTTAGAAACAGGGCAGAAAAGTGCGGCTTTAATATGTCAGACCATAAAGCAGACAACCAGAATATAATAGGTAATGAACTTTTTGGGGGGAATATCCTGTCAAAAATGGCTGTTGGAAACGGATACAGATTAGCAGGAAAAGGACATTTTACTTATGGCAACAATACGATTGCCGGCGGGTTGCAACCGGCTAAAACGAAGGACTTAACTGATTATTCGTACTACTTAAACAGCAACCCTGAAGAAATTCCGGAGAAACCAGAATGGTGGACAATTCCAGACGCTTTCCCGGTTATTGGTCCGCCTCACCCGCTTAAACCTCTTAAAAACAATCCTGCCAGGGCAAGATATATTGCAAATAAACCTATACCTTGCCTAAACAACCCAACCGAAAGCAAAAAATAATGGAATATATTCTTTAAGAGAGGTAATTCAAGAAAATAACTCTTGTAGTAGCTTATAATTTAAATCTTAAATAACTTCCTCAGCTATAACCTTCCAGTTACCTGCACGTTTTACCATATACAGTATTTTTGAAGTGGTGGAAGAAAAATTGCTTGCTTTATATTTCTGTCTGAAAAATACGAGAGTCATCTCTCCAAAAGGAGTTTTACCGTAAGGAAGTATCTGCACATCAGAAAGTTCAACATTAATATATGTTTTCCCTTTATTGACTCCTGCCTTATAAATCTTGTACTGTTTCTTATCTTTACCGCCAGAGTAGAAAGCCTCATCGTAAGTTGCCATATACTTATCTATATCCAAACTTTCCCAACCTGTTTTCCATTTATCAACAGAAGCCAAAACATCATTAAATAATTTAGGTGTAAGTTGAGCTAAATTGTCTTCAATAGAAATAAAAGTCTTTCTTGCAGTTATATATTCCATAAGAGATTTTAGGTCGTTATCATTTAAGACAATACATCCTTCGCTATTATAGGGGGGTCTGTCTATTGGGGTTCCGTGTAACCAAATCCCGTTCCCGCTTCTCTTTAACCTTCTGTCGATATGGTTGGGATAATTCATTGGGTACGCCGCTATTCCATATTTTGCTGGGAGAGAACTTCCATCTATTTTAGATGTAAGAAGGTAAGCGCCATGAGGAGTCTTTTCATCACCTTGCAACTCTTTTGGACCTGAGTTTTTACCAGTAGTGACTGGGAATTTTTTAACTATTTCCATACCTTTATTATCAACATTATACACAAGGAGTTCTTGTTTTCCTTTGTTTACATAAAGAAACGTGTAAGGGATAATTCCGGGCATTACAATAGGTTTTTCAGCAACTGGTTTGGTTACAGGGGAAGGTTTCTCGATAGGAACTTTTTCTTCAAGAGTCTTTTTTGATAAGAGTTGAGATATTTTTTCTTTCTCTCGGGCTGCAAATTCCTGTCTCTTCTGTTTACTGTAAAGAGAATACCGCAACTTGTGAAGTTCAACGCTATCACCCTCTTTGAGCCCTTCATTAATATACAATTCAGCTTTCTTATAGTCACCTCTCTGGATAAGAGCAAGCCCAAGATAATAAAAAAGGTCTTCTTCTTTAACATTTTTCGAGTGGGCTTTTTCAAGAGATTCTATACCTTCTTCATGCCTGTTCATACCAAGATATAGCCTACCAAGCTGGTACCAATAATCACCGTTTTCAGGGGCTATCTTTAGGATTGCAGAGGTAAGTACAATCCTTTCTGTGGGATGTTTTGCTTGTGAGATAAGATGTTCAAGGTGTTCGATTGCCTTTGCTTTATCTTTAAGCATAACCTCAAGAAGCAAATTATCTCCTTCTTTTTCCATACTCATATTATGAAACAATAGAGCAAGTTCTATTTTGGATTCTGATTCACCTCTCCTAATTTTAAGTATAGAGGCGTACTCATTAAGCAACTCTTTATTGCCCGGACTTTTTTTTATTGCCAACTTATATTCTTTAAAAGCCAGTTCAATATATTTTCTTGCTCTGTTTTCAGGGTTAGAATTAGAAATAATCAAGAAAGATATAACAAATACAGCCACAAAAATAATAAATAACGAAAGTATTACCTTTTTCATTTAAAATAAAAGTCGTTCTATATTAAATAAAACAATCCCACAAAAACCTTATGTGGAACTGAGAACTTACTCTTCTATTGTTATAGCTTCTGCTGGACAACTTTCCTGTGCATCTTTTGCTTCCTCAAGAACATCATCAGAAACATCTGTTGTCTTAACTATAGCTTTATCGTCTTTCATTTCAAAAACTTCTGGGCAAATATCCACACACAACCCGCATCCTGTACACTCTTCTACATCAATAGTTATTTTAACCATTTTCTTCTCCTCCTAAATATATATATTACGTTTTAAAAACTTCCTAAATTTTCTGTTAGTTAACTATGTATGGTAAAATATGTAAAATTCTTAACTATTATAACAATATTATGTAATTACGTAAAGAGAGAAATAAATTTATAGCAAAAAGGGAGTTTCAAATGGAAGATTTATCTAAAACAGTGCTTCTACCTAAAACATCGTTTCCAATGAAAGGAAACCTTAATCAAAAAGAACCAGAATTTCTTAAATTGTGGGATTCACAGGATATTTACCAGAAGATGATTAAAAAAAATCAAAACAACGAATATTATCTTTTGCACGATGGCCCTCCTTATGCTAATGGACGTATACATCTTGGAACTGCTCTAAACAAAATTTTGAAAGATGTGGTTGTAAAACATAAATCATTAAGAGGGTTTTATTCTCCTTATAAACCAGGATGGGACTGTCACGGTATGCCTATAGAACACCAGATATTTAAAAAAATGAAGGTTGGAAAAGGTGAAGTTGACGCAATAAAGTTCAGAAAACAAGCAGCAGAATACGCAAAAAAATTTATGTCTATACAGAGAGAAGAGTTTCGTAGGTTGGGTGTACTTGGAGAATGGGAAAACCCGTACTTAACTCTTAATTACGAATATGAGGCTACAATTGTAAAGGCTTTCTGGGACTTATATTCAGAAGGGTATATACACCAATCATATAAACCTATATACTGGTGTATCTCTTGCGAAACAGCCCTTGCTGAAGCAGAAATAGAATACGAAAACATTCCGTCTGCCTCAATATATATAAAGTTCCCTGCAGTTAAAGTTCCAGAAGGACTAAACAATACAAACCTCTATTTTCTGGTATGGACTACCACCCCTTGGACTCTTCCCGGCAACACAGCTATAGCTGTCCACCCGGACCTTGAATATGTGGTTGCAGAGGTTGATGACAACAGGTATATCCTTGCTAAAAACCTTGTGGAGACTGTTTTTACAAAGATTGAAGCAAAAACGTCTATAAAAGAAAGTTTTAAGGGCTCAGAACTTGAAGGGTGTAAATATAGGCACCCGTTCCTAAACAGAGAATCTAAAGTTATACTTGCAAATTTTGTTTCATCTGAAGATGGTACTGGTTGTGTTCACATAGCGCCAGGACACGGAGAAGAAGACTATTACGCTGGCACAAAAAATAATCTTGAAATCTTATCTCCAGTTGATGAAAAAGGTAGGTTCACAAAAGAAGTGGAAGAGTTTGAAGGAATAAAAGTTTTTGATGCGGACCCTAAAATAATAGAGACCCTACAAAAAGAAGGAACTCTTTTTTACAGTGAAGAACTCGAACATTCATACCCACATTGTTGGAGATGTAAACGACCTGTTATCTTTAGAAGTACAAAACAATGGTTTTTAAAGATCGACCAGAACAACCTCCGCGAAACCTTAAAAGAAGAGATACAAAAAGTAGTATGGGTCCCTGCGGAAGGTAAGAATCGTATAGGTTCAATGGTAGAGACAAGACCAGACTGGTGCCTTTCAAGGCAAAGGTTGTGGGGAGTTCCGATACCAATTTTCTACTGTAAAGAATGCGGTAAACCAGTGATAACAAAAGAAACGATAAATAGAATAGAAGATTTAATAAAAAAACACGGTGCTGACGTGTGGATGGAGAAAGACGAAAAAGAACTACTGCCAGACAATTTCCAATGTCCACACTGTAAAGAGAAAGATTTTGTAAAGGAGAAAGATATACTTGATGTATGGTTTGACTCTGGAGTCAGCCATCTTGCTGTTTTAAAAAACAATCCTGAGTTAAGATGGCCAGCTAACCTTTATTTGGAAGGAAGCGACCAACACAGAGGATGGTTCCAAACATCTCTCATAACTTCCTGCGGGATAGAGAAAAAAGCTCCATATAAAACCGTTTTAACACACGGCTTTGTGGTTGACGCAGAAGGAAGAAAAATGAGCAAATCTCTCGGTAATGTCATAACCCCTGAGGAACTAATAAAAAAACACGGTGCTGAAATAGTACGTATATGGAGTATCTCTGAAAACTACCAACAAGATATACGTATATCTGATAACATCATAGATAACGTTGTTATGACCTACAAAAGAATAAGGAACACTTTTAGGTTTCTATTAGGAAACCTTTATGACTTCCTACCATCAGAAGCCCTTCAATATGACCAACTTGAAGAGGTTGACAGATGGGCTATTGAAAAGTTGCAACAACTGCTTAATAAGGTTTCAGAATATTATGATATTTTTGCTTTAAACAAGGCGTATGAAGAAATACATAATTATTGTAACCTGTATCTTTCTTCTTTTTATCTTGACCATCTCAAAGACCGCCTTTACACGTACGGTAAAAATTCAACAGAAAGAAAAAGTGGTCAGACAGCCCTATATCAAATATTGATGGCTCTCTTAAAAATTTTAGCCCCAATAATATCTTTTACCACAGAAGAAGCGTATCAATCAATACCTTGGCAAAACAGAAAAGAGAGTATTTTTCTTGAAGAATGGCCAGATTTAAAAGAACCAAATAATATACTTCTTGAAAAATGGGAAAGTTTTTTTGAATTTCGGAAAAAAGTTCTAAAAAAGATTGAAGAAAAACGTGAAGAGAAGATAGTAAGAGGTAGTCTTGAAGCAAAAATAACCATATCAGGAGACAAGGAGTTAATTTCTTTCCTCAAAACTTTTGAAAATATTGAGGGTCTATTTATTGTTTCAGAGGTTACACTTAAAGAAACAGAAGAGACAGAAATTGTTGTTGAGAAAACCTCTTTAAAAAAATGTAACAGGTGCTGGATACATTTTCAAGAGACTACTCCAAACAAAGAATTCCCTGATGTTTGTAGCAAGTGTATCAAGGCTATAGAAGAGAACCTGAAATAGTAAGATGGAATATATAATAGATGCATACAACCTCATAAAAAGCAGTTTTTTAAAAAAATATGAAGGTGACCAAAAAAATAGAGGCGTTGATATTCTTCTTTATATGCTTTCAGAATATAGACGTAAACACCCTTCAACCATTTTTACTATTGTAATTGATGGATTTTTGGATATACAGTTTCCTGACAAAAAGATAAAAATCCTTTTTTCACATAAACTAACTGCCGACGAAATAATAAGAGAAATACTTGAACACAATATACAAAAAAACATCGCAAGAACAATAGTATCAAATGATAGAGAAGTTCAAGCCTGCGGTATAATACTTGGTAGTAAAGTGTTAAGCATTGACGGTTTTATACAGTTAATATGCCCACCAACACCAAAAACAACAACAAAACACCAAGATAAATCGTCTTTAGATGTCAACAAAATTCAGATAGAAGATGAACTTAAAAAATTTTACGAAAGTAAAGGGGAAAAAGAATGACAACAAAACTTGAAAAGAAACTTAAAACGCTCTTTGATAAAGAAGATGCCGTTAGAGAAAAATCTTTAAAATTATCTCGTGAAGTAGGTCGCATGGCAGCAGATTCGATTAAAAAGATTCACCAACGCAATTTCAAAGAGGCAGAAGAAGAGATACAAGAAGCTTTACTTATACTTAAAGAAGCAAAAAAAACTCTAAAGAGTTGCCCTGAAATATTTTATGCAGGGTTTCTTCACGCTTCAGAAAAAGAACTTGCTGAGGCTGTTGTTACGTTTCATATTATTAAGAACGGTAAAATACCCGACCCTGATAAATATGGTTTTGACTATAAAAGTTTCCTTCACGGTATGTGCGAGAGTAACGGTGAATTGAGAAGGTATATGCTTGACGAGATGAGAAAAGGTGAAATAGAAAAATGCGAAAAGATGCTTGATATGATGGATGATATTTATTACTTCCTTCTAAATTTTCAATATGCTGACGCTATAACCCGTTCATTAAGGCGTCAGGTAGATTATGTAAGAAGTATGTTAGAAAGAGCACGTTCCGAAGTAACTCTTGCAAAAATAAATATGAGATAAAAGAGGTAAAAAAGTATGGGGTGTCTACTCACTCTGGAACTACGGCGCATACACCTTCTACACAACAATCGGGCACTCTGAGAACTTACCCTTCTGCATATAAAGCATCTCCGAAGGGTTCAACAGGCTCAGAGTAGGGGAACAAAAGGCTTGAACCTTTTGTTAACAG
>Ga0172382_10002157_pt1 | contig 33564 bp, 27 predicted proteins | sample Leawel138RmetaG_FD_122245 | JGI IMG/M metagenome (GOLD analysis project Ga0172382, IMG submission 122245) | Leachate microbial communities from a municipal landfill in Southern Ontario, Canada - Leachate well 138R metaG | ecosystem: Engineered > Solid waste > Landfill > Unclassified | place...
ACGCCTTTCTTGCGCCACTCGTGTGCACTGACCACCCCGAGCAGCTCACGCAGGGAAACAACAAAGGGGTCTGTGCTCTCACCATAGGCTTCCACACAGGCTTCACTGATATCCGGCGCGCGGCGCAGCGGGATGGTGTAATCCTCACCCACCGGAATCAGCAACATGCCGAGCACGCGGGCGCGCTGCGCCTGCGATTGCCGATACAGGTGAAAAGCATGGGCGGGCGTCACATCGGCCGCTTTGGCCTTCTTGCGCGCAGCCTTTTTCGGTTTCGGCTCGGCACGCCGCGCCACGGCCTGCAGCAACAGCCGCGCATTCTGGAAGTCGCCACGCCACAGCAGGGCCGTACCCTCGCACGCCAGGCGAAAGGCGGTATCCGCGTTCATGGTGTCGTCTGCCATCTGCACCCGCCGGGGGGGCTGCGTACCGCTTTCTGAATGCCAGCGTGCGGTGCACGTTTCGTCTTGTTCGATCCAGGTCAACTGAGGATCTGTCATGGCCGGAAACTCCGAAATAATTGAAAACCTGCGTGCACAGCGGCCCTGCAGGATGAAAACGTGGCGGTCAAGGAACCGCAGGTATTGAAATTTCGTGACTGCGCTTGACGCCGGACGTCAGCGCCCGGCAATCGTCGAGGAAGGTCCTGATCGCTGCCGTATGGTACTTCCCGCGACGCCAGATGAACTGAAAACGACGTCGCAGATCGAGCTCGGGCGTCTCCACCGGAACCAGACTGCCACGCCTGAAGGCATCGCGCAGCGCCAGCCGCGAGATACAACCTATCCCCAGCCCGCTCTCCACCGCACGCTTGATTGCCTCAGTGTGCTCGAGTTCGAGCTGAACGCTCAGCCCTCCCTCCCAGTGACGCAAGGCCTGCTCGAAGGTTTCCCGGGTGCCCGAGCCATGCTCGCGCAGAATCATCGGTTCCGCTGCAATCTCGGCCAGCGTCGCCGTAGCTTGATGCGCCAGCGGATGTGAGGGCGCGCAGAACACCACCAGTTCGTCATCGACCCAAGGCTCGATGTCGATCTCGCGATCGAAGACCTGCCCCTCGATGAGGCCGAGATCGATTTCATGATGCAGCACCTGGGCCACGACATTCGCGGTGTTCTGCACCTGCAGCTGAATGTGGCTCTCCGGGTGACGTTGCAGAAAGCCCGAAACGATGAGCGGCAGCAGGTAATTGCCGATGGTCAGCGTTGCACCGACCCGCAGACTGCCGAGCCCACGCTCCCCGCGCAACAGTGCTTCAACTTCCTCTGCACGATCCAGCAATTCAACCGCGCGCGGCAACAGCAGCCGTCCCTGTTCGTTCAGGTGCAGGCGCCGCCCGTGACGATCGAAGAGCTGATGCTCGAACTGGTTCTCCAGCTCGGCCAAGGCAGCACTGGTGGCCGACTGCGACAGATTGAGCGCTTCGGCGGCACGCGACACGTTATCGCTGCGGGCGATGGCGACAAAAGCTTCAATCTGGCGAAGGGTGTACTTCATATTGATAAAACCGGTAAGGCTTAGCTGAATTATCCACCAATCAGGTAAAGAAGCCCCGATAAACTTCGTCCATCCATCCTTCACTCTCGAGCGCACCATGAGCAATCTGAATCAGGAACGCATCCTCAGCGTCCATCACTGGAACGACTCCCTGTTCAGTTTCCGCACCACCCGCCACCCCGGCCTGCGCTTCGAGAACGGTCAGTTCGTGCTGATCGGTCTCGAACTCGACGGTCGTCCGCTGACGCGCGCCTACAGCATCGCCAGCCCGAATTACGAAGAACACCTTGAATTCTTCAGCATCAAGGTGCCCGATGGCCCATTGACCTCGCGTCTGCAGCACCTGCGCGAAGGCGATCCGATCGTGATCAGCAAGAAGCCCACCGGCACGCTGGTCCTGCATGACCTTCGGCCCGGTCGCAACCTGTACCTGATGTCGACCGGCACCGGGCTCGCGCCATTCATGAGCGTCATCCAGGATCCCGAAACCTATGAGCGCTTCGAACGCATCGTCCTGATCCATGGCGTGCGTTACACATCCGAGCTCGCCTACGCCGACTTCATCGAAAAGGATCTGCCCAACAACCCCTATTTTGGCGAATCGGTACGCGAGAAGCTGATCTATTACCCCACGGTCACCCGTGAGCCCTTCCGCAACACGGGCCGTCTGACCGACCTGATCCGCTCCGGGAAACTGCTTGCGGATTGCGAACTGCCGCCGCTCGACCCCGCACTTGACCGCGCAATGATCTGCGGCAGCCCGTCCATGCTCGCCGATTGCTGCACCCTGCTCGACGAACAGGGCTTCGAGATCTCACGTCGCATCGGCGAACCGGGCGACTACGTCATCGAGCGCGCCTTCGTCGAACGCTGATCACCCCGCCGGACCAGCGCGTTCCGGCGGGTGGACGGGCACGCCACGCAAACGTATTTCTAAAGTACTAGCGATTTCGCGCATCGCCAGTGCGAAGAATTCTCAAAATCTTTGATCCGGGTCAAACTGCGGGAATTCTGTGGACGTACTATGCGGCAGTGAAAACCAGTACGCCTAATTTCGTTATAGCCGGCCTGCTGACCGCGTTTGCTGCCACTCTGGTCATCCTCACCTGGCGTGAAGCACCGTCGGCGCCTTCCGGGGTGAACACCCAACTGGCAATGGCCGACGCAATCCTGCGCGAGGAGCCGATCGCCCCGCTGCCTCCGGTCCCGGATGAGCTGGATCCACTTCGCGCTGCGCTCGGCGAGCGGCTTTTTCACGACCCCGTGCTGTCGGTCGATCACACGATTTCCTGCGCCAGTTGCCATCCACTCGACCGTGCTGGCACTGACGGCATGTCCAAGTCCCGAGGCGTGGGTGGCGCGCTCGGCAGCGTCAACGCCCCGACCGTGTTCAATTCCGCCCTGAACTTCACCCAGTTCTGGGACGGGCGGGCCGCAACGCTTGAAGAACAGGTGGCCGGGCCGCTTCACAATCCGGTCGAAATGGGCTCCAGCTGGGCAACAGCGGTCGCGCGCCTGAACCAAAGCGATGACTATCGCAACATCTTCGCCAACCTATATCCACAAGGCATTACGGCAGAAACGATCGCTGACGCCCTGGCGACTTTCGAACGCACGCTGCTGACTCCCGACGCCCGCTTTGATCGCTACCTGCGGGGGGAAACCGAAGCCCTCAGCGCTGAGGAGATCAAGGGTTATGCCCGCTTCAAGGGTCTCGGTTGCGCCAGCTGCCATCAGGGAGTCAACGTCGGCGGCAACCTGTTTCAGCGCTTCGGCGTCATGGGCGACTATTTTGCCGACAAGGGCGAAAGCGGCCCGAGCGATCTGGGTCGTTTCAATGTTACCGGCCGGCAGGAAGATCGCTACGTTTTCCGGGTCCCGAGCCTGCGGAATGTCGCGCTCACGGCGCCCTACTTTCACGATGGAAGTGTCGAGAAACTCGAGGACGCGGTAGAAACCATGGCGCGTTATCAGCTCGGGCGTTCGCTTACGGCAGAGGATCGCCAACTTATCGCGGCATTTCTGCGCACGCTGAACGGCAACTTTCGCGGAGCACCCCTGAAGTGAGGCTGCACGGACGCACCTCCCCTCTACCCACCACACTTCTGAGCCGCATACGATTCGCATGGATGCTGGTCGCCATCGTAATCGCAGCTTGCTTGCTGAGCTGGCTGTTTTTTCGCGCTGATGCGATCTCGCCCCAGGCGCATGAACACTATGCCCGCGAGCTCAGACTGTTGCGGCAGGCCGACGCCGAACTCAATGCTGCGGTGCTTGCCAGCCGGGTTGGACTGCAAATTGACTTCGACACCATCGGCACTGCAATCGGCGCACTTCACAGAGTCGTAAACGATCTTGAGAGCGTGCCCGGCTTTCTGTCCGCTGAAGACCGCCTGAAGGTGCTGAATCAGGTCGCGCACTACCGCGAAGTGCTTGAACAGAAAATCCGCAAAATCGACCTGTTCGAACGCGAGCATTCGGTCCTGCGCAACTCGCTGGCCTATCTGCCGCTCGCAACCGACATGCTGATCGACGACGACACCGCGCCGATCGAGCAGACCCGTCCGATCGGCATCTTCGTGCGCGGAGTGATGACGCATGCACATACCGGTGACGTCGACCTGGCCCACAAGCTCGAGGCGCGCATGGCAACGCTCGAGCCCGCCGTTGCACAATTGCGTGGAGCGCATCAACAGCAGATGTTGAACGTGTTGCTCCACGGCCGGGTAATTATCGAGCGTAAGCCGATTATTGATGCCCTGACCCGCGAGATGCTTGCAATGCCGACGGCCGAGCTCGGTGAAGAGCTGGCACTGAGCTATGCAAATGGCTACGAGCGGGCAGCCCGTACCACGCACAACTACCGGGTGAGCCTCTACGTGCTGGCGCTCGTGCTTGCCGGCTATCTGGCACTCGCGATGCTGCGCCTGGCAAGAACTTCAGGCGATCTTGCGCTGGCAAATGGCCAGCTCAAGGAACGCATCGAAACCCTCGATCGCACCCAGCACGATCTCAAGCTCTACGCCACGGTATTTACCAATGCCTCGGAAGGCATGCTGATCAGCGATAGCCAGGGGCGGATCATCGCCACCAATCCGGCCTTCAGCGAGATCACCGGCTACACGAGCGCCGAAATGTTCCAGCGCTCACCGTCCATGCTCAAGTCAGGGCGCCAGCCCGACAGCTTCTACCGCGAAATGTGGCGCACGCTCGACCGCCGTGGCCAATGGCAGGGTGAGATCTGGAATCGGCGCAAGAACGGAGAAATCTATCCGGAGTGGCTGTCGATCACTGCCGTACGCAACGAGGACGACGCAACCAGCCACTACATCGGCCTCTTCTCCGACATCACCGAGCGCAAGCGGGCTGAAGCCCGCATCCACCACCTCGCCCACCACGACAGTCTGACCAACCTCCCCAACCGGCTATTGCTTCAGGACAGGCTGGAACAAGCCATCCTGCAATCGCGCCGGGTCGGAAACCACACCGCGGTGCTGCTGCTCAACCTTGACCGTTTCAAGACCATCAACGATTCGCTCGGACACGATCTTGGCGATGGTCTGTTGCAGCAGGTCGCGCACCGTTGTCTCGCCGTCGTGCGCGAAACCGACACTGTTTCCAGACCGGGCAGCGATGAGTTCGTCCTCGTCGTACCCGAAGTTGAACACCCTCAGGATGCTGCGCTGGTCGCGCGAAAGCTCCTCCAGACTGTGAGCCGTCCCTACCTGCTGGGCGACCACGAGATCACGGTAACGGCCAGTATCGGCATCGCCATCTACGACGGCGACGGGCTCACGCCCGCCGAGTTGTTACGCAATGCCGACGCCGCCATGTATCGCGCCAAGGCTGACGGGCGTAATGCATTCCAGTTCTATTCGGCGGACATGAACTCGGCCTCGCTCGGCGATCTGCTCCTTGAGAACCAGCTGCGTGGCGCACTCGAACGCGACGAGCTTGAACTTCACTACCAGCCCAAGGTATGCGCCAGCACCGGACGTCTGGTGGGCGCGGAGGCGCTGTTGCGCTGGCGCCATCCCGATCTGGGCCTTATCGCGCCGGGCCGCTTCGTTCCGGTGGCAGAAGAATCCGGGCTGATCGTGCCGATCGGCGAATGGGTGATGCGCGAGGCCTGCCGTCAGCTTCAGGTGTGGCGCGACGCGGGCATGATGCCGGTGCCCGTTGCGGTCAACCTCGCCGCGCACCAGTTCTCGCAGCGCAAGCTGACATCGCTCGTCGAAGAGGTGCTGAAGGAAAACCGTCTGCCGCCCAGCTTGCTCGGGCTCGAGCTCACCGAGACCATGCTGATGCGTGATGTCGCCTGCACCATCGACACCTTGAACATCCTTCAGGACATGGGAATCGACCTGTCGATCGACGACTTCGGCACCGGCTATTCCTCGCTCTCCTACCTCAAGCAGTTCCGCGTCAATGTGCTGAAGATCGATCGCAGCTTCGTCAATGACATCCACCGCGAGAACACCGATGGAAAAATTGCCGCAGCGGTGATCGCGCTCGCTCACAGCCTCGGCATGAAGGTCGTCGCGGAAGGGGTGGAAACCGAGGCACAGCGCGAATTCCTGCTCGCGCACGGCTGCGACCAGTTCCAGGGCTATCTGTTTGGCCGCCCGATGGCGGCAGTCGATTTCGAGAAAGCGCTCACTGCACGCCGTCTGGGGCAAACGGACGCGGACCTTGCCGACCCGCAGCAGGAAACGACGAGCATTTGACCGCAGCCTCGCACCACGACACACTCGGGCCTCTCTAATGCAGGAGCAGCAGGCCATGGACGAGACCCGGGACACGCCAGCAAGCAAGCCGATTTACGAGATTCCGGTCCGCACGCTGGACGGGCGCGAGCTTACGCTCGCCGAGTACGCAGGCAAGGTGCTGCTGATCGTCAATACCGCCAGCCAGTGCGGGTTCACGCCGCAATACGCTGGTCTGGAGCAGCTTTACAAGGATTACGCCGCACGTGGATTTGTCGTACTGGGCTTTCCCTGCAACCAGTTCGGTGCCCAGGAACCCGGCGACGACGGAGAAATCGCCGCCTTTTGCGAGAAGAACTACGGCGTCAGCTTTCCGATGTTCGCGAAGATCGAGGTCAATGGTGACAATGCTCACCCTCTCTTCAAGTGGCTCAAGTCCAGCGCCAGAGGCCTGCTCGGCACCGAAGCAATCAAATGGAACTTCACCAAGTTCCTGGTAGACCGCAATGGGGTGGTCGTCGACCGTTACGCATCGACAAGCACGCCAGCGTCGATAGCCTCAGACATCGAAAGCCTGCTTGATGCCTGAGCCTCGCGCGCCTCATTGCGCCCGCGCGCTGCGGCGGGCTCCGCTGATCTCGCGTACACGCATATCGACGTCGGGCAACTGAACCCTTTTCCTTGAACATGCGCCGTTTGTTTCTCGCGCTGGCTGCGGCAGCGATCCTGCTGCTTGCCGGCCTGACCCTTGTGGTCGTGGCCAGCCTCGATTCGTCCGCACTGGTCCACCGCAGCGACACGATCTCGCCCGCTGCGGTGGCGGAAGCCCGCCGCCTGTTCGCGCTTAACGATCCCGGGCAATTGCGCCCCGGCCAGTCCTGGCGGGTCATGGTGCCGTCAAGACTCATCGACGAAGGTGTCAATCACCTCGCCGTGCGTTTCGGTGGTGGGCAGGCAGCCTTCACCGCCGCCGCCACGCAGGCGGAAATACGCATCACCCTGCCTGTGCCGCTGATCCCGGTGGAACGCTATCTCAACCTGCGCGTCAGCGTGATCGATGACGGCAGGCAACTTCGCATCCATAGCGTCCGGGTCGGCAGCCTGAGCCTTCCGCCACAAGCGGTGTTCCCGGTCGTCGGCGCGCTGGCGGGCATCGGCGGATACACCGAGGAATGGCGCCTCGTTCGCAGCTCTGTCAGACGCATTGCGCTTGCCGCCAGCGGCAGCAGGGTGGATATCAGCTACGTGTGGCAACCCGAACTCCTCAGCCGGTTTCGCGCGCTGGCGCTGCCGACCGAAACCACGCAACAGCTCGCCGCCGCTCAGCGTGATCTTGTGGCGCAGCTCGGTTTCCGGGCACGGGGCCAGGCGCTGCCCCTGCCCGCAGTACTCAAACCCATGCTGCAAGCAGATGACGACACCTCCCTTGCCCGCCGTCGTGCCGCACTTCTCGTCCTGGCCAGCTATCTCGCAGGGCGCGACCTTGCCGCGGTCATTCCCGAAGCGGCCGCGTGGCCGCGCCCGCCGCGCCGGGCACTGACGCTTCACCGTCGCGAGGACACCGCCCAGCATTTCATCATCTCGGCTGCACTGTCGGCGTGGGCCGGCGAACCGATCGCCGACGCCATCGGCCTGTACAAGGAACTTGCGGATGCCCGTAGCGGGAGCGGCTTCTCCTTCGCCGACCTCGCCGCGGATCGTGCGGGCACCCGATTCGGGAAACTGCTCACCGACGATCCGGCACGCATCGATGCCCTGTTCGGTGCGCCGGTGCGCGACGGCGACCTGGTCCCGACCCTGAACGGTCTGCCCGAATACATCGCGGAAGCGGAGTTCCGCCAGCGCTTCGGCGACACCCGGAGCGTGGCCTACCGCGAGTTGATTGCCGACGTCGAGCGCCGTATCAACACCTTGCCCCTCTACCGCTGAGCATCCTGCGCCGGTGCGGAGCCGGGCCACGGTGCCGGCACTCCACCGGCACATGGCGGGCATCCCGGTAGCTGGGGTAGACTCCATGGTTTCGTGTCCATCCCATCCGGAGCTCCATGGCCCAATATGTAATGTCGATGCTGCGCGTAAGCAAGACCGTTCCGCCCAAGCGTCAGATCATCAAGGATATTTCCCTCTCCTTCTTCCCCGGCGCCAAGATCGGCCTGCTCGGTCTAAACGGCTCGGGCAAATCCACCGTGCTGCGCATCATGGCCGGCGTGGATAAGGAATACGAAGGCGAAGTCCAGCACCTCGCCGGTCAACGCATCGGCTACCTCGCGCAGGAGCCCGAACTCGACCCGGCCAAGACCGTGAAGGAAGAAGTCGAGTCCGGTCTGGGCGAGATCGTCGAAGCACGGCAGAAGCTCGAAGAGATCTACGCCGCCTACGCCGAACCCGACGCCGACTTCGACAAGCTCGCCGAAGATCAGGCGAAGTACGAGAACATCCTGTCGTCCGCCGGTGCCGACGTCGAGACGCAAATGGAAATCGCCGCCGACGCCCTGCGCCTGCCGCCCTGGGAGGCCGTTGTCGGCAATCTGTCCGGCGGTGAAAAGCGTCGCGTGGCGCTGTGCAAGCTGCTGCTGTCGCGCCCCGACATGCTCCTGCTCGACGAACCCACCAACCACCTCGACGCCGAATCGGTCGAGTGGCTGGAACAGTTCCTCACCCGCTTCCCCGGCACCGTGGTTGCCGTCACCCACGACCGTTACTTCCTCGACAACGCCGCCGAGTGGATTCTCGAACTTGACCGCGGACACGGCATCCCGTGGAAGGGCAACTACTCGTCCTGGCTGGAGCAGAAGGGCGAGCGCCTGGCGCAGGAAAGCAAGCAGGAAGCCGCACACCAGAAGGCAATGAAGACCGAACTGGAATGGGCGCGTTCCAACCCCAAGGCGCGTCAGGCCAAATCCAAGGCCCGTCTGGCCCGCTACGAGGAAATGACCACGGTCGAATACCAGAAGCGCAACGAGACCCACGAAATCTTCATTCCGCCCGGCGAGCGCCTCGGTGACCAGGTCATCGAGTTCAACGACGTGTCCAAGGCCTTCGGCGACAAGTTGCTGATGGACAAGGTCAGCTTCAGCATTCCGCCGGGCGCCATCGTCGGCGTGATCGGCCCCAACGGTGCCGGCAAGTCGACGCTGTTCAAGATGATTCAGGGCCTGGACACGCCCGACAGTGGCGAAGTGATCATTGGCTCCACGGTGAAGATCGCCGCAGTCGATCAGTCGCGCGAAGGTCTGGCCAACGACAAGACCGTGTTCGAGGCCATCTCCGACGGTGCCGACATCCTCACCGTCGGCCGCTTCGAGATGCCGAGCCGGGCTTATATTGGCCGCTTCAACTTCAAGGGTGGCGACCAGCAGAAGATCGTCGGCAACCTGTCGGGTGGTGAGCGCGGCCGCCTGCATCTGGCCAAGACCCTGATCGCAGGTGGCAACGTGCTGCTGCTTGACGAACCGTCCAACGACCTCGACGTCGAGACCCTGCGCGCGCTCGAAGATGCGCTGCTCGAATTCGCCGGCTGCGCGATGATCATCTCGCACGATCGCTGGTTCCTCGACCGTATCTGTACCCACATTCTGGCGGCCGAGGGCGATTCGCAGTGGGCCTTCTTCGCTGGCAACTACCAGGAATACGAAGAGGACAAGCGCAAGCGTCTGGGTGAAGAGGGCGCCAAGCCCAAGCGTATCCGCTACAAGCCAATCTCGCGTTAAGCGGGTTTCGCAGCATCAGAGACAGACCGCCGCCAACACCGGCGGTCTGTTCACGTCAGAACACTTTTCGGAATCTCCGTCATGCCCAGTATCGGTACTCCGCTCTCCCCCACTGCCACCCGCGTGCTGCTGTGCGGTTCGGGTGAACTCGGCAAGGAAGTTGCCATCGAACTGCAGCGTTTCGGCTGCGAGGTGATCGCGGTCGACCGTTACGCCAATGCGCCGGCGATGCAGGTCGCGCATCGCAGCCACGTCATCAGCATGCTCGACGGTGCTGCCCTGCGTGCCGTCATCGAGCAGGAGAAGCCGCACTACATCGTGCCCGAGATCGAGGCCATCGCCACCGCCACCCTGGTGGAACTCGAAGCCGAAGGCTACACGGTGATCCCATCCGCGCGCGCGGCCCAGCTGACAATGAACCGCGAGGGCATCCGTCGCCTCGCGGCAGAAACACTCGGCCTGCCCACCTCGCCTTACCGCTTCGCAGACAGCTTCGAAGACTACGTCGCAGCGGTCGAAGCCCTCGGCTTCCCCTGCGTGGTCAAACCCATCATGAGCTCTTCGGGCAAGGGCCAGAGCCTGCTGCGCGGCGCAGATGACGTGCAGAAAGCCTGGGATTACGCACAGGAAGGCGGGCGCGCAGGCAAGGGCCGGATCATCATCGAAGGCTTCATCGACTTCGATTACGAGATCACCCTGCTCACTGTGCGCCATGCTGGCGGCACCACCTTTTGCGCCCCGGTCGGACACCGCCAGGAGAAAGGCGACTATCAGGAGTCATGGCAACCGCAACCCATGACACCGCCGGCACTCGCTGCATCCGAACGTATTGCACTCGCTGTCACCGAAGCCCTGGGCGGCAGGGGCCTGTTCGGGGTGGAGCTGTTCATCAAGGGCGACGAGGTCTGGTTCAGCGAAGTTTCACCGCGCCCGCACGACACCGGCCTGGTCACCCTGATCTCGCAGGACCTGTCCGAATTCGCTCTCCATGCGCGCGCCATTCTCGGCCTGCCGATCCCCGCAATCCGCCAGCATGGTCCTGCCGCTTCCGCCGTGATCCTGGTCGAAGGCGATTCGGCGCAGCCGTCGTTCGGCAACCTTGCCGCCGCCCTGAGGGAGCCCGATACCGCCCTGCGGCTGTTCGGCAAGCCCGAGATCAAGGGTCAGCGCCGAATGGGCGTAACACTCGCACTCGACACCAGTATCGAAGACGCACGGGCCAAGGCGCTGCGCGCCGCAGGCGCAGTCACCGTCAAGCGCTGAACCCAATCGCCGGGCAGACGGTTCCGTCCCCGGCGTTCTGCGGGCATACTGATGATGTTGTGCACTGCAACGCCCAATCTCGCGCGCTTCGGCACGGACGCGGAGATGGTCGTACCCCGGACTCACCGACATGACTCGATTGAATGGAGCCACCATGAGCCCACCTGCCGGCGAATCGACAGCCAATGCTGTCGTCCTGCCCGACTACCTGCGCAAGACCTACACCTGGGCGTATCTGAGCCACCGCACCCTGCCCTGGCTGGACCGCAGCCTGGTGGTTTCTGCCATTCTCTGGGGTAACGCCGGACGTCTGATGCGTGCGGCGGTGGCCGAATTTGCACCCGGGCAACGGGTGCTGCAGGCCGCCTGCGTCTATGGTGCATTTTCATCGATGCTTGCTGCGCGTGTCGGCGAATCCGGCGCGCTCGAAGTCGTCGATGTTGCACCCATCCAGATTGCCAACGTCCGTCGCAAGCTCGCGCATCAACGCCAGGCGGTCGCTCGCCTGGCCGACCTCAGTCAGCCGCTGGGGGGCGCGACTTTTGACGGTGTGTGCTGCTTCTTCCTGCTGCACGAGGTTCCCGAAGACCAGCGTCGGCGGATCGTCGATAACCTGCTCGCTGCCGTCGAACCCGGCGGCAAGGCGGTCTTTGTCGATTATCACCGCTGCACACGCTGGAACCCGCTGGCGCCGGTAATGAACCTGGTGTTCCGCACGCTCGAACCCTATGCCCCGTCATTGCTCGACACCCCGATCGAATCGATGTCTGCGCGCGCCGGCGAGTTCGACTGGACGCACCGCACCCTGTTCGGCGGCCTGTACCAGCATGTTGTCGCTGTTCGCCGCAAGGCGTAAACGCTGCCACATCACTACCCGGAAACAAAAATGACCTACGAAGAACACCTGGACGAAGTCTGCACCCTGCTGTACGAGAACTTCGGGCAAAGCGAAGAGGATGCCGTTGCGATGGTGATGCGCGCGCAGGAAGAAGACTTCTTCAGCGGACACGACGACGATCCGTCCATCTGCACGCTGGAGCGTGCGGATCTCGACGCCCGTGCCGTGTTCAAGAAATACGGCCCGGCGCCCAAGACAAAGCGCTGAGAACCGCCCCGGTGTTCAGGCCGCAGCCGTGGGGCTCGGCACCGCCTGCTCCATGCGCTTGAGCTCCGGCTGTCGCTGCAGCTCTGGGTATTGAGCGGATCATCCAGCACGAGCTCGCGATCGAGATGCGCCAGCAGCGCTGGCAAACCACTCTGCCGCCATTTCGATCGCCTTCTTGTTCAGTCCGCAGATCGCCGACGCCATGGCCGGCGACATGATCGAGGGTGGCATTCCAGATGACAAGCTGTCTTGCGGCATCTCGTGCGCGCTGCTGTTCCGCACGCTGGTGCTCCGCTCGCCTCCATGCTCAAGGATGACGCCACAACCAACGGCGCAATAACAACAGGTGGAACGCGTTTCCGCCACGCCGGACTCCTCGTTTGGCATCAATAGGCAGAAAGCTTGCCAAACCGGAATATGCAAACCGGCACGCTTTGGGGTTCATTCCACTCCATCGCGCATCAACGCCGTGCCCTCGTCCTGACCAGCGCACCGCAAGCGTGCCAGGTATCACGTTTCGTGCCGCACCGTCGTCCATCGGACCGAGGCAGATGGTAGGCTGTGGCGCTTGCAGCGTTTCGTAGCCGGGCTTGGGCACCACACAAGCGCGCCCAGACAGGATTGATGAAAGAACTTACCCACCCCACCATTGCACATTACGATCGCGAAGCCGTCGGGTTCCGCGATTCGACCCGCAACCACGACGTCAGCGGAAACTACGCTGCATTTCTTGAGGCAATCGAGGCTCAGGCGCCTTTCACCGTGCTCGACTTTGGCTGTGGTCCAGGCCGCGACCTCCGCTATTTCACCTCCCTTGGCCACCGGGCGGTCGGCCTTGACGGGTCTGCGGCCTTTGTCGACATGGCACGCGCAGATACCGGCTGCGAGGTCCTGCAGCAGGACTTCATTGCCCTCGACCTGCCCACTGAACACTTCGATGGGGTTTTTGCCAACGCTTCGCTCTTCCATGTACCGCAACCCGGACTGCCCAATGTGCTCTCGCAACTGCATCGCTGCCTGAAAACGCGCGGGGTGCTGTTCACCTCGAATCCACACGGCGACGATCAGCAGGGTTTCAGCGGCACGCGCTACGGTTGTTATTACACCCTCGAGACATGGCGACAGTTGCTCAGTAGCGCCGGCTTCGAGGAGTTGCACCACTATTTCCGTCCTCCCGGCCTGCCGCGGGCGCAACAGCCGTGGCTTGCCAGCGTATGGCGCAAACTTTGAACACCCGTCGTATTCAGGCATGCTTGCACGCTGACACGCTGCCCCGGGCAGCAGACGCCAGCGCGGCATCAAGCCGGACCTCACCCACTCGGGGCACTTTGCCCCGGCAGAAGGAGTAATCAACATGAGCTTCGGAAACATCATCGGACAACTGCTGCAGCAGGGTATGGCCAACCAGAGCCGTGGCCGCCTCGATCATGCACTGGGCGATCAGGGCCTCGGCGGCATGGGCGGGCTGGAAGACATACTCGGCGGTCTGCTGGGCGGTCAGGGTAGTGCGCAGCAAGGCGCGCAGTCGAACGCAACCGGTAGTGGCAGTGGTGGCCTCGGAGGTCTGCTCGACATGGCCGCGGGTGCGCTTGGCGGCGGGCGCACTACGGGTGGCGCTCAGAGCGGCGGCCTTGGAGACCTGGCAGGCATGCTGCTGGGCGGTGGCGGGCGGTCGGGCGCCCAGGGTGGCGCTGGCGGACTGGGCGACCTTGCCGGCATGTTGCTCGGCGGCGGCACCAACCGTGGTGCATCCAGTGGCGGCGGCATGGCGATTCTCGGCACGCTCGCGATGGCGGCATTCAAGCACTGGCAGCAGTCCCAGTCCTCGGGTGCAGCCGCTGCAATGCCGGCGGTCGCCCCGCAGCAGTTCGCCGAACTCACGTCACCCCAGGCCGAAACCCTTGTGCTGCGCGCGATGATCAGCGCCGCCAAGGCCGACGGTCAGGTTGACGACGAAGAGATCCAGCGCATCGTGGGCAAGATCGACGACGATGGCGTGAGCGCTGAAGAAAAACAGTTCATCACCAATGAACTGCGCGCACCGCTCGACCTTCAGGCACTCGTCGCGGACGTCCCCGACGCCCTGGTCGGCACCCAGGTCTATGCAGCATCCCTGCTCGCCATCAATCTCGACACCGAAGCCGAACGCAACTACCTGCGTACGCTGGCGCAAATGCTGCAACTTGACGCTAGCGCGGTCGAACGCCTGCATTCGCTGACTGGCGCCCCCCAACTCTGAGTCCGCATAACGGAGAATCACTGAAATGCTTCAACGCTTTATCCGCCGCTTTTCACTACTGCTCAGCCTGGTCGCCCTGTTGGGGCTGTCGGGCTGCGGCTATAACGACTTCCAGCGTCTGGACGAGGAAACCAAGGCTGCATGGGCCGAGGTACTCAACCAGTACCAGCGCCGCGCCGATCTCGTACCCAACATCGTCGCTACCGTGAAGGGCGAGGCCGACTTCGAGCAGACCACCCTCACCCGGGTGATCGAGGCCCGTTCGCGCGCCACCGCAATTCAGGTCACCCCTGAAACACTCAACGACCCGCAGGCCATGGAGCGCTTCCAGCAGGCGCAAGGCCAGCTTGGCGGCGCCTTGTCGCGACTGCTGGCAGTCTCCGAGAACTACCCCAATCTGAAGGCAAACCAGGGCTTCCAGGAACTGCGGGTACAGCTCGAAGGCACGGAGAACCGCATCACCGTGGCCCGCAACAAGTACATCGGCGCCGTGCAGCAGTACAACGTGCTCGCGCGCAGCTTCCCGACCAACCTGACGGCCATGATCTTCAGCTACGCGCCCAAAGCCGGATTCACGGTGACGAACGAAGCCGAGATCTCGCGCCCGCCGACCGTAGACTTCGGCGGACAGGGGTCGCACTGAGGCATGTCACGAAGCCGGATGCTTGCCTTTTCGTCGCGCCGCAACGCCTGCCCCCCGGGCGGGGCGTCGTTTTCCAGTCTGATCAGGTGGGCCCTGCGCTGGCTGGCCTGCGCAACCCTGTTGCTGAGCTCGGCGGCGTTTGCCCAGGCGGTGCTACCCGTACCCAGCCTGAGCGCACGAGTCATTGACCAGACCGGCACACTGGACGCCGGTGCCCGGCAATCGCTTGAATCAAGACTGGCGGCATTCGAAACTGAGCGCGGTAGCCAGATCGTGGTGCTGATTGTCGCCAGCACCGCGCCGGAGGACATCGCGTCATACGCCTTCCGCGTGGCCGATCAATGGAAGATCGGCCGCCGCGAGGTCGGCGACGGGGTATTGCTGGTAGTCGCCAAAGACGATCGCAAGGTCCGTATCGAGGTCGCCCGTGCGCTCGAAGGCGCCGTGCCCGACGTCATCGCGTTTCGCATCATCGACGGTCTCATCACGCCACGCTTCCGTGACGGCGATTTTGCCGGCGGCATTGCAGCGGGGGTAGATGGTCTCATCGCGCGCATCTCCGGCGAAGACCTGCCGCTCCCCGATAGAAGCAGTTCTTCAAGCGCTGATTCGGGCTTCTCGCTCGAAGACATCGCCGCGTTTCTCTTTATCGGCGTACCGGTCCTCGGGGGCATCCTCACCAGCATGCTCGGACGCAAGCTCGGCACCCTGGCCACGGCCGGCGTGATTGGTTTCGTCGTCCAGCTGATCACCGGCAGCCTGTTGATCGCCATCATCGGTGGCGTGCTTGCCCTGATCTTCACCATCGCCATCGGCGGTGGAGGCGGTGGTGGTGGTGGCGGCTTCGGCGGCGGAGGCCCGATCATTCGCGGCGGCGGTTTCGGGGGTGGTCGCAGCGGTGGTGGTGGCTTCAGCTCGGGCGGCGGCGGAAGCTTTGGCGGCGGCGGCGCATCGGGAGGATGGTGATCATGAATATGCCAACACGAATCCTGCGCCACTTCTGGCTCGACGCCGACGACGCCTTTCGCCTGCTGGGAAAGGCCGCGCTCGACCGCCTCGACAAGCGCATCCACGACAGCGAACTGAAGCACACCGGAGAGATCTGCCTCTGTGTCGAGGCCAGCCTGCCACGAGCAATGCTGTGGCGCCACGTCTGGCGACACGAGCCGATCACGACGCTCGTCCGCGAACGCGCAATAGATCTCTTCTCAACAATGCGGGTGTGGGACACGGCCGACAACAACGGGGTCCTGATCTACGTCCAGATTGCCGAACACCGGATAGAGATCGTCGCCGACCGTGGCATCGCGGATCAGCTCGGACCGGAACAGCTCGACACCGTGCTGTCACGCGTGCGCAGCACATTCGCCCGGAACGACTATGAAGCCGGTCTGGGTATCGCCATCGACGCGGTGGATGCCGCGCTGAGTGAACGCTTCCCCGACGCAGACCAGGCCATTAGCACCCCGCGCGGAAACCAGCTCCCCAATCGACCGGTCGTGCGCTGAATCAGTCCCACGCGCACACCATGGCGGGGAGCAGATCACCATCACGTTCTCCGCCCGGGCGTTTCCGTGCCGAATGACGGGTTTCAGCTCGCCTGCTTGATGGCGAGCACCGCCTGGTTGCGCAACGTTTTCAGCAATGAGAGCTCGCGCTCCGAGATGACGATCTCGCCCGCGACGTCCTTGTCTGCATAGATCAGGGCCACCGGTTTGTGCTTGATCGTGAGCGGCAGCAGCACGAAGGTGGATGCCTGCACGGAATCCCGGAACCAGCCCGGGATGCGGTCTGCAATCCTGGGGTCATTCACATCCGAGATCAGTATGTCGGCTCCCTTCGAGGTCGCCACGTGAAAAATGTCGGGTGTGAAGCTGAGCGGGAAATGAAACTTCTTTGCCAGCGCTGGCACATCCGGCCCCAGCCCGAAGCGCCCCTGCATGGTATTGCTTCGCGCGTCGCGAATGCAGAGCAGCACCCGCCTGAATCCCATCGCGCGGTACATGGTCTCGAGAATGATGCGCAGCACGTCGTTGAGCTTGAAATCCTCGACCAGCGTATTGCTGATGTCCTGAATGCCGGCCGACAGCACGGTTTCGGTGTCCAAATCCTGTCCATCGGCATCGAACGCCGAGCCTGCCGTCGGCTTGCTCCCGCCGACATTGCACCCTCCGGCCTCCTCAGTGCCTTCGTCCACCTCGTCCGCCTCGTCCTCGCTGCCCGGCCCGGCATTCCCCTTGCTGCGCTCGAACTTCTTCAGCTGCTGGCCATATTGTGTCTGCCCCAGATTGATCCGCATCACGCGGGCAAAGTCGCTCAGTTCTCCGATCGCGCCGTTGACTGTTTCCCTCAGATCGATTTCGGCCGCCGGCAATGCGTCGCCGAAACGCGCGGCGCTGCGCTGGATCTCGCCTTCGCGCAGTTCCGCAGCCGGTAGCGCGAGTGCCGAACAGATCTCGTTCGAAAAGGCGGCGAGCACGCGCAGGCGTCCCTCGTTCGTTGTCGGCTTGCGCACCTTGCCTGCCGGCAGCCGATGCATGCTATCGACGATCAGCCGAGGAAAACCCCAGCTGCTGGCAATGCCGGCGCCAAGCTCCTCGAAACTGAGGCCCAGCACCCGATGCACGGCAGCATCCTCGCCGCACTCGTTGTGCGCGACCAATCGCCGGATCTCGTCACTCTCTTCGGGAAAATAGAACTGCGACAGCAGGCGCCCCAGACCGTGAAACATCGAGCAGATATACGCCTGCTCAAGCTCGCGTGAATGCATCCTGGCGGCCAGATCGCGTGCGAGCAGCGCCGCAAGGTTGGCACGCAGAAACGCCTCCTTGAGCTGACTGGCGTTGTGCTTGTTCTGCAGGTGCTCGAAAAGCAGCACGGTGATGGCGATGTTGCGCACCGCATCGAAGCCGAGCACCAGCACTGCACGCGAAATCGTGCTGATGCTGCCGGCACCCGCCTCGTGGTAATAAACCGAATTGACCAGGCGCAGCAGCTTGTTGGTCAGGGAGAAATCGCGCAGGACCAGCGAAGACAGCTTGTTGATGCTCTCGGATTCGCTGCTGGCAATGCGGTTGATCGCCCCGACCGATTCGGACAGCACCGGGAAATCGCTCTTGTGCCGCATGCGTCGCAGCAGGAATTCGACCGTACTCCGGTTTTCGGCCATCGGCTGCGTGTCCTGCAGCGGCGCCAGCCAGCCCCGCAAGGCCTGTTCGAACTCGGTGGCGGTCTGGTAACGCGTCACTGGATCCCGCGCAACCGCGCGCAAAGCGATCCCGGCCAGGCGCTCTTCCACCCCGCTGTCGTCGGGCAGCACCACCGATTCGGTTGCCACCTTGTGCATCACCGCCTCGATGTCATCACCCACAAACAGTCGGCGACCGAGCAACATCTCGAGCAGGATCACCCCGGCCGCGAACACGTCGCCGCGCGCACCGACCTCGCGCTCAAGAATGTACTCCGGCGCCATGTAGGCCGGCGTACCGGAGAATCCGCCGGCCCCGCCCTTGCCGCCCACCACCCGGCGGGCGATGCCGAAATCCATCACCCGTGGCGTACCGTCCACGTCCATCAGCACATTGGCGGGCTTGAGGTCACGGTGGATCACCCCTTCGGCGTGCGCAGCCGCCACGGCGGCAAGAATCTGCACCATCAGACCGGCCGCGCGGGCAGGCTCGATCACCCCCTCACGCGTCATGAACCGGGCAAGACTTTCGCCGGGCACATACTCGAACACCAGGTAGGGATCGCCGTCATGCTCCCCGGCCTCGAAAATGGGCACGATCCCCGGGTGACGAAGGCGGCTGACGCTGCGCGCCTCGGCAAGCAGGGCTTCACCCATTGCAGCGCGCTTCTCGCTGAAATGCACGGTTTTGACCGCGACGTCGCGTTCGAGCTGGGGGTCGAACGCAAGAAATACCACGCTCTGGGCTCCGCGCCCAAGTTCCCGCTGAAGCTCGAAGCGTCCGATTGCGTTTGTCATTGTTATGTATTTCTGGCCACTGATTGCAAGCAGACTGTGTTTGACGAAAGTATTACAAAAACCCTGCACAGTCGAGCGCACTTGAGCGCATTTCCCGGTATCCGTCACTCCACGGCACGGACCCGCCCCTCAGCGCCCCTGCCAGTATCGCGGATGGCGCTCTCGCCACGCGCTCGCGGTGACGCCGTCTGCACCGACATCGAGCGCGATGCTCCCCTGACTGTCGGTGCGATAGCCCCGCGCGCCTGCAGTGGCCCAGCGCGCCCACACCGACGGATGCGGGTGACCGAAGCGGTTCAGGTGTCCCACCGAGAAAACCGCCACCTCGGCCATGACGGCATTCACGAAAGCGTCGATCGACGAAGAACGGCTCCCGTGGTGGGCGACGACGATCGCCGAGCTCGCCAAGGCCTCTCCATGGGCCCTCACCAGCGCGCTTTCGGCCAGCTGCTCGATATCGCCAACCAGCAGCAGCGAGCCGCCACCATCACCACCGATTCGCAAAACGCAGGAATGCTCGTTGTTGCGGCGGGCAGGCAGCATTCCGGCCGCAGGCCACAGCACCTCGAAACGCACACCATCCCACTCCCAGCTGCGCCCCGCAGTACAGGCATCCCCTGCCCACGAGCCCAGGTCCCTGAGGGTGGACGCCTCATCGCCCGCCAGAATGTGGTTCGCGGGGATGGCGTCCAGCAGGCTCTGCGTGCCACCCACGTGGTCCGCATCGTCGTGCGACAGCACCAGGCGGTCGATCCGGTCCACGCCAAGTGCGCTCAGGTAGGGCACCACCACCCGCGCCCCGGCATCGCTCGCGCCATAGGCCGGACCGGTGTCGTACAACACATCGTGATTCGCGGTCTGCACATGTACCGACAAGCCCTGCCCCACATCCAGCACCATCGCCCTGAACTCGCCCCATCCCGGGCGCGGCGCCTGCCACGACAGCAATGCGCCCATGACGGCGAGCGCGGCGCCCCGCCCCGGCGTTGCCCGGGGCAGCACCATGAAGACAATCGCCACGCATGCCGCGCCAATCATCCACCCGGGTGGCTGCGCCTGTTGCCACAAGGCAAACCGTGAATCCGCCAGCCATGCCAGCGCCGCCAACATCCACCCGCTCACCGTGTGCGCAGGTATCAGCAACACCGGGCTCGGCCACAGCAGGGCGCCCAGCGTCAGCGGCGTGATCACGAAGCTCACGAGCGGAATGGCGATCGCGTTGGCCAACGGCGACACCAGCGAGAAAGCCTGGAACAAGGCCAGCAACGCGGGAATGGTGGCCAGGGTGATCGCGAGCTGAACGCGAATCGCCACGCGCCAGCCCGAGCCGGAACGCACCCGTCCGCTCGTGACCAGCAGGATCACCGCCACGGCACCAAACGACAGCCAGAAACCGGCTGCGAGCACCGCCCATGGATCAACCGCCAACACGCACACCAGCGCGAGCGCCAGCACCCGCCCCGGGGACGATTCGCGCCCGAGCAACAGCGCGAACACCACCACAAACAGCATGATGACGGCCCGCTGCACCGGAATGCCGAGCCCCGCCAGCAGCGCATAGCACAGCCCGGCACCAAGGGCGGCAAGCGCTGCCGCCTTGCGTACCGGCACCCGCAGCACCAGCCACGGCACCCGACGCCAGACCACCGCGCACAGTCCGCCGACCATCAGGCCCACCAGGGAGATATGCATGCCGGAGATGGCAACAAGATGCGACACCCCGGTGCGACGTAACACCTCCCAGTGCGAGGGGCTGATCGCACCCTGGTCTCCAACCGCCAGCGCAATCAGAACGCCGGCATGCGGTGCGTCGGGCAAGGCAGCGTGGATGGACGCACGGACGCCAGCGCGCAGTCGATGCACGGCGTGCATGAAGCCGCCCACACCGGCATTCAGCCTGAGCGCTGTTTCAGGCTTACGCACATAACCGGTGGCACGCAGGTTTCGCTCCAGCAACCATGCTTCGTAATCGAATCCCCCTGGCACCGCGCTTCCATGCGGGCGTTTCAGCCGCACCGTGAAACGCCAGCGCTCGCCCGCCACCACACGCGGCATGTCACCATCCCCGCCGCGTGCCCGGTACCAGGACAGCAGCACACGGCTCGGCACGCCCTCACCCCCAGTCCCGTCCGCATGCTCGACCGCAAACACGAAGCGCACGCCCTCGGACAGCGACTGCGGCAGATCCTCGACCACGCCGGTAAGCGTCAGGTCGCGGCCCTCAAGCGTGTGCTGCAAGGAATCATCGAGACGGATCTCAGCCCGCAGGGCGGCATACAGAAAGCCGGCACCGGACGACGCAAGCACGGCAACGACGACGAGCGCCAGGTGCATGCCCTTTTCAAGCCCGCGCCCGAGGCGACTGACACACGCAAGCAAGATCACCGTGAGGCATGCCAGCACTGCGATAAGAAAAGGCATGTCGACGCGCACAAGCGCAGGCTGCAACTGCAGCCACCAGATGCCAAAGAGAAAAGCGACACTTGCCATACGCATAAATGCGAATCATGCCTGCAGCCGTCGGTTGCGGGCAAGATCGGGGGCCATGTGCGCTGCGCTAGAATGCGCCGAGACCATGCGAAAATCACTGAAACGATTCCTGCCCAAACACGAGGCCGTGCGCGAAAACCGCTGGCTGCGACCGTTCTCGGGCACCCTGCTGCACCCAAGGCTGTGGTATCTGAACCGTCACTCGGCCGCAGGCGCCGTCGCGGTGGGCTTGTTCTGCGGGTTGATTCCAGGGCCGCTGCAAATGCTCGGTGCCGCAATCTGCTGCGTCGTGCTGCGCGTAAACCTGCCACTGGCGCTGATCATCACCCTGTACTCCAACCCGCTCACCATCGTGCCGCTCTATGTGGCGGCGTTCACGCTTGGCGACCTCGCGCTCGGCAGCGCCGGTTCAGTCGCGTTCAGCACGCCGCCGGAGCTCATCGGCATGGACATCACTGGCTGGATCGGCGCGATGATCCACTGGATGGCCGGACTCGGAAAACCGCTCGCGCTCGGGCTGGTGCTGCTTGCCGCGAGTCTCTCGTTTTCCGGTTATTTTGTGGTGCGCGGCGCCTGGCGGATGTGGCTGATCCGCGAGTGGCGCGCGCGGGGCGTCAGGCGCAAGCCGCCCGAGTGTGGTCCGGACTGAAGCTGCGCAAGCAGGGAATCAGACCAGCAGACCGTCCTCGAGCCGCAGGCTGCGCTGGGTGCGGCGCGCCATCGCATCGTCGTGAGTGACAATGACGAAGCTGGTGGACAGACGCTCGTTGAGTGACAGCATCAGGTCGAACACGCTCTCCGCGGTGCGGCGATCCAGGTTTCCCGTGGGCTCATCCGCGAGCACGCAGGCGGGCTCGGTGACCAGTGCTCGCGCGATCGCAGCACGCTGGCGCTCGCCGCCCGACAGCTCGCCGGGCGCGTGATCGAGTCGGTGTGACAGCCCTACCTCGCTCAACATCGCCGCTGCACGCTCGTTGGCTTCGGCCCGGTTCATACGCCGGATGTAGAGCGGCATCGCCACGTTTTCGAGCGCGGAAAACTCCGGCAGCAGATGGTGGAACTGATAGACGAAGCCGAGTGCACCGTTGCGCAGGCGTCCACGGGCCGCATCGGACATCTTCGAAAAATCCTTGCCCATCAGCCGCACCGCGCCTGCGCTCGGCACGTCCAGCCCGCCCAGCAGGTGCAGCAGCGTGCTCTTGCCCGAGCCGGAGGCACCGACAATCGCCAGCCGCTCTCCGCGCGCCACCGCCAGCGTGACGCCGCCCAGCACCTTCACTGCATCCACGCCCTCGCGAAACTGCTTTACCAGCCCGTCGCAGGCAAGCACCGGTTCGTGTGCGGACTCGAGCGTCGCCCGATTCGTGGTTTCACTCATAACGCAGCGCCTCCGCCGGATTGACCTTCGATGCGCGCCAGCTCGGATACAGCGCCGCCAGCAGTGTCAGCGTAAACGACACCGTCAGAATGCTCACCACGTCGCTCATCAACACCTTCGAAGGCAGTTCGTTGATGTAATAGACTTCCTTGTTCCACAGGGTTGCCCCGGTGATCGCCTCCAGCGCCGGAATGACCACATCGAGGTTGTGCGCGATGGCCAGCCCGCCGAGCAGACCCGCCACCAGCCCGACCAGGCCAATTATCGAGCCCTGCAGCACGAAGATGGTCATGATCGATCCCGGGCTCGCGCCCAGAGTGCGCAGGATCGCGATATCCGCGTATTTCTCCTGCACCGCCATCACCAGCGTCGACACGATATTGAAGGCGGCGACGCCGACAATCAGGAACAGGATCAGCGTCATCATGGTTTTCTCCAGCGCCACGGCACGGAAGAAGTTGGCATGGCTGCGGGTCCAGTCATTCACCACCAACCCGGGTTCGTCGAGATAAGCAAGCAGCTCGCGTGCAACGCGTGGCGCCGCGAAGAGATCATCGAGCTTGAGGCGCACGCCCGTGACTGCATCGCCCATCCGGTACAGGGCTTGCGCATCCGCGAGATGGATCAGCGCCAGTCCGGAGTCGTATTCGTACATGCCGGCTTCGAAGATGCCGACCACCTCGAACTGCTTCACGCGCGGCAGCACCGCCGCCGGCGTCACCAGCCCCTGGGGCGCGATCAGCGTCACCTTGTCGCCCAGGCCGACGCGCAATGCCAGCGCCAGATCACGGCCCAGGATCATGCCGAACCGGCCCGGCTGCAACGCATCGAAACTGCCCGCCTTCATGTGCTGAGCGAAGTCCGCAACACCATCTTCGAGCGCGGGGATCACGCCGCGCACCATCGTGCCGCGCACTGCCTCGTCGAAGGACAGCATGCCCTGTTCCTGCACATAGGGCGCGGTCGCCATCACCGACTTGTGACGACTGGCCTGCTCACCAACCTGTTGCCACGAGCGCAGCTCGCCATCCAGACTTTGCACCTGCACATGCGAGGCGACGCCGAGGATGCGGGTGCGCAATTCCTCCTGAAAGCCGTTCATCACCGACAGCACGACGATCAGTGCCGCCACGCCGAGGGCAATGCCCAGCATCGATACCAGCGAGATGAAGGAGATAAAACGGTTCCGCCCCTGCGCCCGCTTGCGTGAGCGGGTATAGCGCAGGCCAACCAGGAATTCATAGCGCATCGGAAATGGGTTCGAGAGTGTGTTGTTGTGGTGTTGTCAGGAAGCGGGAGGTTCAACGATCCCGCATTGCGCGCTTGCTGCCCGCAACCGGTTTGCGCGCCGGCTGTCGCTTCGCGGCCGGTGCGTGCCCGGGCTGACGCGTCGTTGCTTCCGAAGGCTTGCGCGCAGGACTGCCGACAGGTGCCCCCACGCGCCCTGCCGGAGCAGACCCTGCGGGCTGATGACGCGGCACCAGGCATTTCGGTCCGGCACCGATCAGGTCCGCGCGGCCCATGCGCATCAGGCCTTCGCGCAGAACCGGCCAGTTCTCGGGGTCGTGCCAGCGCAGGAAGGCCTTGTGCAGCTTGCGGATGCGGCCGGTGCGCACGGTTTCAACCACTTCGGAATCGGCCGAGACTTTCTTCAGCGGATTCTTGCGCGAGTGGTACATCGCGGTGGCAATCGCCATCGGCGTGGGCAGGAAGGTCTGTACCTGATCAAGGCGGAAATCGCGCGCCTTGAGCCACAGCGCGAGGTTCAGCATGTCGTCGTCAGTCGTCCCCGGGTGCGCTGCGATGAAATACGGCACCAGGTGCTGCTTCTTGCCGGCTTCCTTCGAATACTTCTCGAACAGCTCACGGAAGGCCTCGTAGGCCCCCATGCCCGGTTTCATCATCTTCGACAGCGGGCCATCCTCGCTGTGCTCGGGCGCGATCTTGAGCAGACCGCTGACATGGTGCGTGACCAGTTCCTTCACATACTCGGGCGAACGCACCGCGAGGTCGTAACGCAGTCCGGAACCAATGGTGATCCGCTTCACACCCGGAATCGCGCGCGCCTTTCGATACAGCTGGATCAGCGGCCCGTGGTCGGTGCCGAGGTTCTCGCAGATGCCGGGATACACGCAGGACAGGCGGCGGCACGAACGCTCGATCTCCGGATCCTTGCACGCCATGCGGTACATGTTTGCGGTCGGCCCGCCGAGGTCGGAGATGTGGCCCTTGAAGTCGGGTGACTTGTCGCGGATCTCTTCGATCTCGCGCAGGATCGAACCCTCGGAGCGGCTCTGGATGATGCGCCCCTCGTGCTCGGTGATCGAGCAGAAGGTACAGCCGCCAAAGCAGCCGCGCATGATGTTGATGGAGAACTTGATCATGTCCCAGGCCGGAATCCGTGCGCCGGCATAGGCCGGATGCGGCTGGCGGGCGTAAGGCAGCCCGTAGACGAAATCCATCTCCGGCGTGCTCAGCGGAATCGGCGGCTGGTTGAGCCACACATCGCGCGCGCCGGGGCCTTCGCCATGCAGCTGCACCATCGCCCGCGCATTGCCCGGGTTGGATTCGAGGTGAAACACCCGCGAGGTGTGGGCGTACAGCACCGCATCGTCCTTCACTTGTTCGTAGGACGGCAAGCGCACGACGGTGTGCTCGCGTTGCGCACGACGGTTCGCCACACGCTCCTCCCGCGTCACGATGCGCACCGGCTGAGCACCATCAGCCGCCGCGGGCGCGGCCGCGGTGGGCTCCATCGAATACGGATCGGGATGCGAGTCAATGCGACCGGGGCGATCGATTGCAAGCGAGGCAGTCTCTTCCCAGCCCTCGGGGCGCCAGCCCGGCGTGACCATGAAGGCGGTGCCACGCAGGTCGCGGATTGACGCGATCGGCTCACCGGCGTCCAGACGCTGGGTCAAGGCCACCAGCGCACGCTCGGCATTGCCGAACAGCAGGATGTCGGCCTTGGAATCGGGCAGCACCGAACGTCGCACCTTGTCCGACCAGTAATCGTAGTGAGCGATCCGCCGCAGCGATGCCTCGATGCTGCCGATCACCACATTCACGCCCGGAAAGGCTTCGCGCGCACGCTGCGCATACACGGTGACCGCGCGGTCCGGTCGCTTGTTGGGCTCGGCGTTCGCCGTATAGGCATCGTCGGAGCGAATCCTGCGGTCGGACGTATAGCGATTGACCATCGAATCCATATTGCCGGCGGTAATGCCGAAATACAGCCGTGGCTTGCCCAGCGCCCGGAAAGCTTCGGCCGAATGCCAGTCCGGCTGGCTGATGATGCCGACGCGAAAGCCATGCGCCTCCAGCAACCGCCCGACCAGCGCCATGCCGAAACTGGGGTGATCGAGATAGGCGTCACCCGTAACAAGGATGACGTCGCACGCATCCCAGCCGAGCTGCTTCATCTCGGCGCGGGACATGGGCAGGAACGGAGCCGGCTTGCGGCGGGACGCCAAGACCGGAAGAATCGAAGGGGAAGAACTCATGATGGGCGCCATTGTATCGGTCCTTGGCCTCTGGCCATTGCTCCTGTTTGCACCTTTTTACCAATCACCCTTCTCTCTCGCCCGCCTTTCGGCCCATTTCGCCCCCCATCTGCCGCGACCTTTACATAAGCGTTTTCGTAACCTCTAATGCACTGACAGCCCAACAACAAGAGGAGACACCCATGTTCAGCAGACTCATCCGTGGTTCAGTGCTCGTCATCACCGCATTGACAGCCCTGCCAGCCAGCGCCGAAACAACGAATGTCGTCTATCACGTCAACGAAGGCGTACAGCAGGCCAGCCGCGCCATCGGGAACATCCGCAACCATCTCAACGCCGACCCGGACACCAGGATCGTGGTCGTCACTCACGGGCCCGGCATCGATTTCCTGCTCGACGGAGCCGAAGATGCCCAGGGCCGGCCGTTCAGCGGATCGATCGGCGAACTGGCGGCCAGGGGCGTCGAGTTCCGCGTCTGTAACAACACCCTCAACGCCCGCAAGCTGACCCCCGCTTCAGTCGTGCTCGAAGCCAAGGTCGTGCCCAGCGGCGTCGTCGAAGTTGCGCGCCTGCAAGCCAAAGAGCACTTCGTATACCTGCGCCCCTGATCTCCGCCATCTGACTTCCGCCATCTGAGCCCGGCCGTCCGACCCGCACCATCACCACCGGTGCGGCTGCCCGACGGGAAGACCCTTGCACATGCTAGACTCGCCCGGCTCCATCCTGTGGCACATCCATGCAGATTCACCTTGTTCTCCCCGGCCTGCTGTGGCCCAGCGCAACACTGCTCGGCCCCGCAGCAGACCTTGCACTGCCCGGCCTGCATCAGTTGCTTGGATTCGGACAACGGCAGATTGCCGACTTCGAACCCTTCGACCGCCAGATCGCGCGCCTGTTCGGACTCGATGCCGATCCCTTGCCCCTGGGCACCCTGCGCCGTCTTGGCGAACCCACCACGACCCCCGCCACCGATGAAGATGGCGACGGCGAGTGGTTGTGTGCCGACCCGGTCAACCTGTCCTTCGCGCGTGAGCACTTGCTTCTGGCCGAATTTCCGGCAGACGACATCAGCGCTGCGGAAGCCGGCGAACTGCTTGCCGCACTCAACGAGAATTTCGCCGACATCGGCTACTTCGAAGCCAGCACGCCGACACGCTGGTATGTGCGCCTCGCTCAGCCCACCCGCGCAAAGCTTTTCCCGCTGCACGACGTGGTCGGACGCCCGGTCAAACACTTCCTGCCAGAAGGCGACGACGCCCGGCTATGGCAGCGAACCCTGAACGAAGTTCAGATCGTGCTGCACAACCACCCCGTCAGCCAGGCGCGCGAAGCCGCTGGCCGGCGCCCGGTGAACAGCCTGTGGTTCTGGGGCGCGGGACAACTGGAAACGGCGCCACGCACACCGATGGCAGCCGTTCAGGCCAGCGACCCGGTCAGCATCGGCCTCGCACGCGCAGCCGGTGCGCAGCCCTCTGCGCCCGACCCCGTTCAAGCGCTGGCGCAGGACACGCTCGTGGTGCTCGACACCCTGCTACGTCCCGCGCTTGAGCTCGATCTCGACACCTGGCGCAAGGGTCTCGTCGCGCTCGAACGCGACTGGTTCAGCCCGCTGGCCCAGGCTTTGCGCAGCGGCACGCTGCAGCACCTGACGCTCAGTGCCCCTGGCGACCGCTCCACCCTGCAGCTTCGCGCCGGCGCCCGCGACCACTGGCGCTTCTGGCGCAAGCCGCTCACGCTCGATGCGCTCCTGAAATCCATGGCACCGCCCCCTGCGGTGCAGCCCACGCCCGATCAGCCCACGCAATGACCCGTATCCAGCCCCGTCAAGTTTCGCAGCGCACCGTCTCGGCCCTCGCCGACGCCGGCATCCATCCCCTGCTTGCGCGTCTGTACGCCGCCCGCGGCATCCGCAACAAGGGCGAGCTCGACACCTCCCTGCGCGCCATGCTGCCGCCCGATGCGCTTACCGGCACCCGTGAAGCGGCGCAACTGCTCGCCGACGCAATCGAGGCCGGCGCGCGCATGGTGATCGTCGCCGACTACGACTGCGACGGCGCCACCGCCTGCGCAGTCGGCGTGCGGGCGCTGCGCGCCTTCGGTGCCGATGTGCATTACCTGGTGCCAGACCGCGTCACCCTCGGCTACGGCCTCACCCCGGCCATGGTCGAGATCGCCGCACGGCTCGAGCCCGATGTGCTGATCACCGTCGATAACGGCATCGCCAGCGTCGAGGGTGTTGCCGCTGCGCGCGCCCACGGCATGGCCACCGTGATCACCGACCACCACCTGCCGGGCGACACCCTCCCCGAGGCCGACGTGATCGTGAATCCGAATCAGCCTGGCTGCGACTTCCCCAGCAAGGCGCTGGCCGGCGTCGGCGTGATGTTCTACACCATGCTCGCGCTGCGCGCCGAGCTGCGCGAACGCGGCGCCTTCCAGGGCAGCAAGGAACCCAACCTCGCCGAACTGCTCGACCTCGTCGCGCTCGGCACCGTCGCCGACGTGGTCAAGCTCGATCACAACAACCGCATCCTGGTGTCGCAGGGCCTGCAACGCATGCGCGCGGGCCGCATGCAGCCGGGCGTGCGTGCGCTGTTCGCCATCGCCAGCCGCGACCCCTCATGCGCCAGCGCCTTCGACATGGGCTTTGCACTTGGCCCCCGCCTCAACGCCGCCGGCCGCCTGTCCGACATGAGCCTGGGCATCGAATGCCTGATCACCGACGACGCCGGCCGCGCCATGAACATGGCCCAGGAGCTCGACCGCCTGAACCGCGAGCGGCGCTCGATCGAGGCCGGCATGCAGGAAGAGGCCCTGCTCCGCCTCGAAGGCTTCGATGCCGGCAACAACGCCAGCATTGCGCTGTTCGAGCCCGACTGGCACCAGGGCGTGGTCGGCATCGTTGCCGGCCGCATCAAGGAAAGGCTGCACCGCCCCACGATTGCCTTCGCCCGCAGCAGCGACGGCGAACTCAAGGGCTCGGGGCGCTCGATTCCCGGCCTGCATCTGCGTGATGCGCTAGACCTCGTCACCAAGCGCGAGCCCGACCTCATCGTGCGTTTCGGCGGCCACGCGATGGCAGCCGGCCTCACCATCAACGAGTCCGCGCTCGATCGTTTTCGCGAGGTATTCGAGGAAGTGGTCAGCGGCCTCGTCGATCCGGCCGACCTGCAGCGCCGCATCGAAACCGACGGCGCGCTCGAGTCCGGCTACATGAGTCTGGAATCGGCCCGGATGCTCGATCAGGAGATCTGGGGTCAGGGCTTCCCGGCACCGGTGTTCGACGACGTATTCCGCGTCGAGCGTCAGCGCCTGCTGAAGGACAAACACCTCAAGCTCGAACTGTCGCGCGGCGGCACACGATATGACGCCATCCAGTTCAACCATGCAGACGGCGCGCCCGGCGAGATCCGCGCTGCATTCAAACTGGCGATCAATGAATACAATGGCGTATCCAGTGTGCAATTGATGCTGGAGCACTTCGAAGCAGCCTGACGCGCTCGCAAGTGCACGCCATTTTTCCCAACGACCTGCAATCCCGGAGACCAGACCATGGCCTACGATAACAACAACGTTTTTGCCCGCATCCTGCGCGGAGAGCTTCCCTGTCAGCGCCTTTACGAAGACGAACACACCCTCGCCTTCCTCGACATCATGCCGCAGTCAGAGGGACACACTTTGGTGCTGCCCAAGGAGCCAGCCGAATTCATCACCGAAATGAGTGATGCCGGGCTGCAGACCACCATGCTCACCACGCGCAAGCTCGCCCGTGCGCTGCAGGCGGTCACCGGCGCACCGGGCCTGCTGCTGTCGCAATTCAATGGTGCGGCGGCCGGCCAGACCGTGCCGCATGTTCACTTTCACATCATTCCGCGCTTTCCCGACCAGCGTCTGAAGTCGCACGGTCGCGAAAAGGCCGATATGGGCGAACTCGCCGCACTGGCCGAACGGATCATCGCCGAACTCGCGAAATCCGCCTGACCAACCGGCCTGGCCGCACACCTCGGGTCAAGACTTCGGGGTTTTGTCGGCCATGCGCTGAATGTCATCCACCACCACCGACAGCGCGTTGGTGGAAACAAGCACCTCCACCAGCGACAGCACCAGCGATACCGCCAAGGTGACGATGCTGACGCCGAACATCAGCTTTCCCGCCGCCTCGCTGTGCACGAACAGCGCCAGCATCGACAGCGAACACATCAGAAAGCTGAGCACGCCGAAGGATTGCATGTACTGAATCATCGTGATGCGGCGCTTCAGCCCCGGAATCTGCATCATCACCACCGGGCTGCTCGGATCAGGCGAGGCGTGCAGTTGCCGGATCACCTGCGCCAGACTCAGAAAGCGGTTGGTATACGCAAGCAACAACAGCGAAATGGCGGGAAACAACAGGGCGGGCGTGGTGAGATCCATTGGATAGGGGTGATTGCCAAAGATGTGGAAGTTTATCCCCTCCCTTGGCTGAATCCGACATTCGTTATCGGCGGGCTTACTCCGTTCAGGTATCGGGGCATGGCCCGTCGGCGCAGACGTTCGCGGCCTTCGGCTCCCCATTGGCGAAGGCACTGCGGCGGCGTCGGCGCAAACTCGGTCGCTGCGCTCCCTCAGACATGCGCCGGCGTGTTTCCGCCGCAGCACCTCCGCCAATGGCGCTCTCGACAGCGCTGCCAGACCACACCCCGATACCTTGTGGCTCTTTCCCAGCACTGCGAACGTCTGCCCCGCGCGGTGACGCCCCGAGGCCCCCACCAAACGCCTTACCGCCAAATGCCCCACCACGTCCCATCTTCTGCCCGAAACCACCCCCTTCCCCGGTATAATGCCCGGTTTTCCGCATTGTCCCCCGGAGCTGTAAATGGAAGCAGAACGCCAGAACGCCATCGCCGAAAAACTCGCCGACCTCGCAGCCCGCGGTCGCGAACTCCGGAGGTATCTTTGACTACGATGTGAAAGCATCGAAGCTCGAAGAAGTTAACCTCGCGCTGGAAGATCCCTCCGTGTGGGACAAGGCCGAACGTGCGCAGGAACTCGGCAAGGAAAAGCGCCAGCTTGAGGACATCGTCGTCACCCTGCAGAACATCGACCAGCAGTCGAAAGACCTGAAGGACCTGTTCGAACTCGCCGAAGCCGAAGATGACGACGAGACCTTCGTCGCCGTCGAAGACGATCTGGTCGGCCTCGAAGCCTCGGTCAGCAAGCTCGAATTCCGCCGCATGTTCAGCAACCCGATGGACCCGAACGCCTGCTTCATCGAAATCCAGGCTGGCGCCGGTGGTACCGAAGCCCAGGACTGGGCCGGGATGCTCGAACGCATGTACCTGCGCTACGCCGAAAAGAAAGGCTTCACCGTCGAACTGATGGAAGAAACCGAAGGCGAAGTCGCGGGCATCAAGAACTGCACGATCAAGGTCAGCGGCGACTACGCCTACGGCTTCCTGCGCACCGAAACCGGCATCCACCGCCTCGTGCGCAAGAGCCCGTTCGACTCCAACGCACGGCGTCACACCAGCTTCACCTCGGTGTTCGTGTTCCCGGAAGTGGATGATTCGATCGAGATCGAGATCAACCCCGCCGACCTGCGTGTCGACACCTACCGCGCCTCCGGTGCCGGTGGTCAGCACATCAACAAGACCGACTCTGCCGTGCGGATCACGCACGAACCGACCGGAACCGTTGTGCAGTGCCAGAACGACCGCTCGCAGCACAAGAACCGTGCCGAAGCCATGTCGATGCTCAAAGCGCGTCTGTACGAACTGGAACTGCGCAAGCGCCAGTCCGAACAGCAGAAGCTGGAAGACTCCAAGAGCGACATCGGCTGGGGACACCAGATCCGCTCCTACGTGCTCGACCAGTCGCGCATCAAGGATCTGCGCACCAACTACGAAGTCGGCAACACCCAGGCCATCCTCGATGGCGATCTCGACGACTTCATCGCCGCCAGCCTCAAGCAGGGCGTCTAAGCCCACGCCGGACGGGCCGGTCATCGTGACCGGCCCGTGCAGTGCCTCCCTATGATCGATCCCGACCTCTCCGACTTCTTCGCCGCAGGCGTCACCACAGATGACGTACCCGAACTCGCGCCGCTGCTGGCCGCACGCGGGATTGTCGGCACCTTCATCTCGCTGTTTCGCGGCTCGGATGCCGAGGTGTTGCTGCGCCTGCTGGTGCTGCGCGAGATCGGACAGGAAGCGGACGCCCCGCGCTGGTCGCCCGACACCCTGCGCCGGCGTTTTTCCTACCTCGACCCGGTCAAGCTCGAAACCGTGCTCAAGCGCCTGCGCGAGCACGACCTGCTGGCCTTCGCCGACGACGGCCTGTATCACCTGTCGGACATGGGGCGCAACGCAGTCGCGGCGCTGTCGATGCTGCTGCGTTTCAGTGCAGAGGAAGACGCCGAGCTCGGTTTTCTCACCGCGCAGCTCGCCGGCCTCAGCGCCACTGGCAGCATCACGCCCGACGCCCTCAGCCACCTGTTGTCAAAACTCAACGACCTCACCTGGCACTTCGAGGAGGCCATCGCCTCGGGCTCGGAATTCCGCATCGTCACCGCCCGCAGTCGGCTCAAGGCCAACGGACGCTGGCTCGACCGCGGCACCGGCATCCTGCGTGAGCTGCTCACCGATCCCGAAGTCGATTTCGAGATTGCCCGCGTCGCCCAGCGCATCGGTCTGGCGCAATCCCGCCTCGCCCGGGTGGACGCCGCCTTCCAGCGCGCACTCAACAAGATCGAGACCCAGCGCGTCACCCTCGGCGGCTCGGGCATTTCATCGTCCGACGTCTCGGCCTGGCTGCGCCATCAGGATTCGACGCGCCTGGCCGACCTGATCCTCGGTGCGCTCGACGCCACGCCCGCGCCCGCCTTCCTCGCCGGCGGCCACGAACTGCTGGATCGTGCCGAAGCCGCGCTGGGCGCCGACGCGCACGAAAAAGCCGCGACGGCCGAACTGCCCGCAGCGCACGACGCCCCGACCTCGATCGCGCCCGAACACGAAGACCTGCGCCTGCTCGAACACTTCGGCCATCGCCTCGAACAACTGCAACAGCCGGC
>Ga0172382_10002159_pt1 | contig 33554 bp, 33 predicted proteins | sample Leawel138RmetaG_FD_122245 | JGI IMG/M metagenome (GOLD analysis project Ga0172382, IMG submission 122245) | Leachate microbial communities from a municipal landfill in Southern Ontario, Canada - Leachate well 138R metaG | ecosystem: Engineered > Solid waste > Landfill > Unclassified | place...
AACAGGCTCCCGAGCCACTCCAGTGCGGGTGTCCAGTGCGCTCGTAGGGTTGTCGTCTTCCATCCAACCCAGCGTCTGCCTGAATCACCCAAACACGCAAGGTGGCAGGGAAACAGCGCTTACGCAGCATCCGGTCACTGTCGATATCCGCAACCTTCAGGCTCACCGCCTCCGAGGCACGCAATCCCGCCGCATAGGCCGTGGTGAGCGCGGCGCGGGCCTTCAACGATGACACCGCCTCCAGGAAGCGCACCACTTCGTCGGCGCTCAGGATGCTGGGCAGTTTGCGTGGCGTACGCGCATAAACAATCCGCTCCGGTATCTCCGCCCGGTCCAGGGTCACGCCGTAGAAGAAGCGCAAAGCGCAGACTGTTTGGTTGAGCGCACCCCACGAAATGCCCTGTGACACCAGATAGACCTGGAAAGCGCGGACATCCTCCAATCCCAGCAGATCAGGTGAACGGCCAAAATGGCGGCTGAACCGCTCGACCGCGTGAATGTAGGATCGCTGTGTTGCAGGCGACAGGTTGCGCAGGCTCATATCGTCGATCATACGACGACGCAGCGGGCTTACCGCTGCCGTGGCGTCAGTCATGGGATGGTCTCCTGATTGAAGGTTGGTCCAGCAACAAACCATCTCATCAGGAGGCCATTCTGGCCAAGACCCGCCCGTCTCCCGCGTCAGCGGGTTAGTTCAATCCCGCTTGAATCAGCCAAACGTCATCCCGCTCTAGACGACGGTCTTACCAAATATCCTCGGGGTTTCAGCATAAAAATTGCCCCCGTTCCGGCCAAGACGCCGGCAGACAGGCCAATCACCAGAAAACGGATGCGATTCAGTGCGCTATGCCCACCCGCGCACAGGTCTCATAACTTCTCGGTTAGCTCTGGCACAATCGTGAATAGGTCACCGACAAGGCCTATGTCGGCAACTTGGAAGATTGGCGCATCCTCATCTTTATTGATGGCGATGATTGTTTTGGAATCCTTCATACCCGCAAGGTGTTGTATCGCGCCCGAAATTCCGATAGCGAAATAAACTTCGGGAGCTACGATCTTACCGGTCTGGCCGACTTGATAATCGTTCGGGGCGTAACCTGCATCGACTGCAGCCCGGCTGGCGCCGATCGCCGCGCCCAGCTTGTCAGCGAGCGGCTCAAGGACAGAATGAAAGTTTTCGCTGTTCTGGAGCGCGCGTCCGCCGGAGACGATGATTTGGGCGGAGGTCAGTTCAGGGCGCTCGGACTTGGAGATTTCCGCACCAACGAACCTTGAAATACCCGCATCGTCTACTCTAGCAGCAGCCTCGACCGAACCCGTGCCACCCCCACGGGAGGCTTTTTCGAAGGCCGTGCCACGCACTGTGAGCACCTTCTTGGCATCCGATGACTGGACGGTCGCAATCACATTGCCGGCATAGGTCGGCCGAGTGAAGGTATCTGCACTCTCGACCGACAGGATTTCGGAAATTTGCATCACGTCGAGGAGTGCTGCGACTCGGGGCGCGATGTTCTTGCCGTTGGCGCTGGCAGGGGCGACGAACGCGTCGTAATTCACCATGAGCCCGACGATCAGCGGCGCGACATTTTCCGGCAATATATGGTGATAGGCCGAGTCGTCGGCGCACAGCGCTTTGCCGACACCCGCGATCTTTGCCGCATCCACGGCCACGGCGCCGATATCCTTGCCGACGACGAGGACATCGACCGCCCCCAGCTTGGCGGCGGCAGTAACGGCAGACAGCGTCGCATCCTTGATCGCGCCTGTGTTGTGCTCAACCCAAACGAGTACGCTCATGCTGCTGCTCCCATTTCTTTCAGCTTCGTGACGAGTTCGTCTACGTCAGCAACCTTGATCCCCGCTGGGCGGCTGGGCGGCTCTGAAACCTTGATCGTTCTCAGGCGGGGAGAGATGTCCACGCTGAAGTCGGCCGGTGTCTTTCGCGCCAGAGGCTTCGCTTTCGCCTTCATGATGTTGGGCAACGAGGCGTAACGCGGCTCGTTGAGGCGCAGGTCGGTGGTGACGATCGCCGGCAAGTTGAGACTCACCGTCTCGAGACCGCCATCCACTTCACGGGTGACATTAACGATATCGCCGGACACCTCCACCTTGCTGGCGAAGGTGCCCTGGGCCCAGCCTAGTAGAGCGGCCAACATCTGACCTGTCTGGTTGCTATCGTCGTCGATCGCCTGCTTGCCCAGGATGATCAGGCCGGGGGCCTCTTCCGTGGCGATCTTTGCCAGAAGCTTGGCGACACCCAGCGGTTCTACCTCTTCGTCAGTCTCTACGAGTATCGCCCGGTCCGCGCCCATTGCCAGCGCTGTGCGTAGCGTCTCCTGCGCCTTGGCTGGACCAACGGACACGGCCACGACCTCTGTGGCCACGCCGTTCTCCTTCAAACGGACCGCTTCCTCGACCGCTATCTCGTCGAAAGGGTTTATCGACATTTTGACATTTGCCAGATCGACGCCCGTGCCGTCAGCCTTTACCCGCGGCTTCACATTGTAATCGATGACCCGTTTTACAGGAACTATCACGCGCATTTGCGATTCTCCATTCATCCTTCACCCACGACGGTCATGGTCAGCCACTCGACGGTTAGTGCGGGAGACGCCGTACTCTCGATCTCAACAGTGACGGATGTCGTCGCGAGCCATTTGCCAGGCTTCCGCTCAGTGAAGTCCTTCAACTCGAACAATCCGCGAATGCGACTGTCCACCTTTACCGGCGAAATGAACCGCACGGAGTTGAAGCCGTAGTTGAGCGACATCTCGGTTCCGCTGATCTGCGGCATCACGTCGTAAGACATTGCCGACAGGAGAGAGAGCGTCAAAAAGCCGTGAGCGATTGTGCTGCCGAACGGGGTTTGTGCAGCACGGACCGGATCCACATGGATGAACTGCTCGTCGTCCGTCCACTTCGCAAACGCATCGATCCTGTCCTGATCGATGAGAATCCAAGAAGATGTGCCGACAGGACGGCCCGTCAGGGCAATGAAATCCGACAGGGTCATCGACCGGCTCATGTCACAGGACCTCGAACAGGCCGGCTGCGCCCATTCCACCACCAATGCACATGGTCACCACCACATGCCGAACGTTGCGGCGCTTGCCTTCAGTCAGGGCGTGTCCGATCATTCGGGCGCCGGACATGCCATAGGGATGGCCGATGGAGATTGCTCCGCCGCTGACGTTGAGCCGATCGTCCGGGATTTCGAGTTTGTCCTGACAGTAGAGCACTTGAACGGCGAAGGCTTCATTCAATTCCCAGAGCCCAATGTCGCCGACATTCAGTCCAAAACGCTCCAGCAGCCGGGGAACGGCGAAGACAGGGCCGATTCCCATCTCGTCCGGTTCGGTGCCCGCCACCGCCATTCCAATGTAGCGACCCAGTGGTCGAAGACCCTCTCGTTCTGCGAGCGATTCTTCGACCAGAACGCAAGCCGACGCACCGTCTGACAACTGGCTGGCGTTCCCGGCGCTGATGCAGCCCCCCTCTCGGACAGGCTTGAGGGAAGCGAGGCCTTCGAGCGTCGTTTGAGGACGATTGCCTTCATCGCGCTCTATCGTGAACTCCCTGGAGACCAGCTCCCCGGACACCGGGTCGGCGACTTTCATCGAACCGGAAAACGGAACGATCTCAGCATCGAAGCGACCAGCCACTTGCGCTTCGGCGGTGCGCAACTGGGATTGAAGCGCATAGGCATCTGCTCGCTCTCTGGAGATAGAATATCGTTTCGCAACCGTCTCTGCTGTATCGAGCATCGGCATATAGATATCGGCATGCTCGCTCCGAAGACCCTGGTCTTCGTCAACTCTGAATTGCGGCGTCTGAACCAGTGATATCGACTCGACGCCTCCAGCGACGACAGCATCCATCCGATCGACGATGATTTGCTTCGCCGCGGTCGCGATGCTCATGAGCCCTGAGGAGCATTGTCGGTCAATCGTCATTCCGGACACGCTCGCAGGAAGCCCCGCGCGAAGCGCCGCCGTGCGACCGATGGTATGCTGCGTGCCCTGCGGCATTGCCGCGCCGATGAGACAGTCTTCGAGCCGCGCAGGATCGATCCCTGATCGTTCGACGGCGGCGCTGATCGCATGAGCCGCCAGCGCCGGGGCGCTCGTGTCGTTGAATGCACCCTTATAGGCCCGCCCGATCGGGGTGCGTGCCGTCGAGACGATTACCGCGCTCCGGTTCATTGCACTGCTCCTTCAGAGCGCAGGAGCCCGGCCTGTGCTTTCGACAGCTCATGCGCACTTTGCGCGAGCCCGTCATCGAGCGCGCGCTCACCGGCGGGATCGATCAGATCCACCCAGCGAGCGACGAGTTTCTCGGCCGCATTGTCCCCATCGCCGACATAAATGCCATGGTTGTATGTGATTCTTGCGATTTCGAAGCTGCCACCCCCGGCACAGACGATAGTGCGATTGGGTGCCTCGTCCCGGACCAGAGCGAGTACGGCGGGGCTCACCTGATCGGGGCGCAGGCGCTGCATCATTTCTTCCGGAAATATGCCGTCGAGCATGGCGGTCGCAGCGGTAGGCGCGATACAGTTGACCCTGATATTTCTGGCCGCACCTTCAAGGCCGAGGGTTTGCATGAAGCCCACGAGCGCCATCTTGGCCGCGCTGTAATTCGTCTGGCCGAAGTTGCCGTAAAGTCCTGACGACGACGTGGTCAGGACAATGCGGCCATAGTTCTGATCCCGCATCGTGTCCCAGACGGCTTTGACACAATTAACCGACCCCATCAGATGAACGTCGACGACGAGGCGGAAATCGTCGAGATTCATCTTTGCAAAGGACTTGTCTCGAATGATGCCCGCATTCGCGACGAGTATATCCACCCGGCCCCATCGCGCTTTCGCGGCCTCCACCATGGCCTGCACCGCTTCGAAGTCCGTCACGGAATTCTGCGCTGCCAGGGCTTCTCCGCCAGCCAACTCAATCTCTTCCGCCACGGCGTGCGCGCCATCGCCCAGATCATTCACAACCACGCGCGCGCCCCGTTTTGCGAGCAGCAACGCGTGGGCTCGCCCAAGGCCGGCGCCGGCGCCAGTGACTATGGCCACTCTTCCCGAAAGGTCGATCATACTCGGACTCCTGATTAATCTTTGCCATCAATACTTGCGCCAAGCGCTGCGTGGACGAGGCCGCCGTCCACCGTAATAGTTTCGCCAACGAGGTAGTCGCCCGCGCGGCTCGCGAGATAGATTGCGGCTGCTCCGATATCCTCGGGCTTGCCGATACGCCCTGCGGGGATGGCCTGCGCGACCTTGTCCTGGTGGTCCCGCGCGGCCCGGTTCATCGACGAGGCGAAGGCGCCTGGCGCAATCGCGGTGACGTGGATGTGATCACGCACGAGCCTTGCGGCCAAGCGGCGGGTCAGATGGAGTATTGCCGCCTTGGAAGCCTGATAGCTGTATGTTTCCCAGCTGTTTAGGCGAAGGCCGTCAATCGAGCCGATGTTGATCACCTTGGCCGGGAGTTCAGGCCGCGCGCCGGCGGCAAGCAGTGGATAGAGCATCTGCGTCAGGAAGAATGGCGTCTTGACGTTCAGATCCATGACGCGATCCCAGCCATTTTCGGGGAAGCGCTCGAATTCGCAGCCCCAAGCGATGCCTGCGTTGTTGACCAGTATATCGAGTTGCGTCTCGCGCTCGGCGATGGCGTCCGCGAGGGCGCGGCATCCTTCCAGGTTCGAGAGGTCATGCGCAAGGGCAGTGCAGCGCGGGCCCATGGCGAGCGCTGCCTGTTCGCAGGCCTCCGCCTTGCGCGAGCAGATGTAGACGCGCGCACCGGCTGCGACATACGCTTCGGCGATATGGCGCCCGAGGCCGCCCGACCCGCCCGTCACGAGGGCGACGCGATCCGTGAGCGAAAATAGCCCGTCCAGTTCCACAGCAGCTCCGAATACAAGGCAACGTAACGGCGTTTTACCGAATCCCGGCTTAGCTTCGCGCCATAAGCCGGTCAAGTTTTTTAAAAGAATGTGCCGGTCGGTTCCGGGCGACTTAGCTGAGACATGGCAAACTTGAACCCGTGGTGCATCCGAGCCAGATCGACTGTTCGTGATCCGGTCGCTGCTATGCGGACGAACTTGCCGATATAGAGTGCCAGCGCCCCCAGGCCTTCGAGATCGCCCGAGCGCCCGCCGATTCGATAGAGGCGGGCCGCCCATGCCCTCTGCATGATTGCGACGCTTTGGCGAATGCTCTCGCGAAGAGCGGGGGATCGCGCCGCCTCGAGCCAGATCGAATATGTCGCGCGATTGATCGCGACAAACTCTGTCGATTCCCGGGCGAATATGGCGGCGGTCAAATCAACGAGTTCATCGAGGTCGCGCGGCGAGGCGGGAAGAGTTCTCAGGATCTCGCGGTAACGATCCTGCGATATGCTGAACATCCGGTCCTGAGCGACGGCGATCAGGCGATCGATGGTTCCGAAATGATAGGCGGGTGCAGCGAGCGTCAGGCCGGCACTTGCTGATATGGCGTTGTAGGTAAGCAGTTCGGGCCCCCCATCGACCATGATGCCGATAGCGGCATCGATGATGCGCTCTTTCGTCTCCCGCGCTTTTGAGGTCGCCCTTACCGGAAGCAGCGGCAGGGTATCGGCCGGTGATATGCGGACCATATCGGGACTGAACCCGTCGCGAAGACAATCGCGCACCTGGTCCGGCGTGAGTGCCAGGGGAAGCACAATGAACAGCAGGCCGATCGCGGTATCGATAGCGGATTCGATCAGATTGGGGTCGGAACTCGAGCCCATCGCTTCGGCGAGGTCCGCCCAGGTCTTGCTCAGCTCATCGAACCAATGCCTTGCCAGCATCTGTCCGCGGGCCGTTCTTCCGGCGGCCAACATGATTTCGCACCATGCGAGGCTGTCACGCTGCCGATATCCGGCCGCGTTGGCAGTAAGCAGACGCAGCAAGGAGCGCATGTCCGAAGCCAGCCCCTGCCCATGGCGCTGGCGCTCCACGGCCCGGCTGAAGGCGGCAAGATAGCCTTTCAACAACCGGTCGGAGCCAGCGGCCACGATATCCGCCTTCGTTGCGAAGTGACGGGTAGTGGCTGCAAGCGACACTTCTGCAGCGCTGGCCACCGCGCGATGGGTCAGCCGGGCCAGCCCGTGAGTCGCGATCACGCAGATGGCGGCCTCGGCGATCTTCTCCGCGATGTCTGTGCTCGACATGGCGCCCGCACGCCGACGAACGGGAAGAGGATCGGAGTGATGAACCATCGTCCTTGAAAGCACCCTTCGACTTAGGCGCGCCGACGATTCGCGCGCCACCCTTCAGAAGGGAGCGAACTCCTCCGATGCCATGGAAAAGAAGACATCGTCCAGCTTCGAGATTCGGTCCAGGCTGGCCACGGCGTCGGGCAGTTTCTCCCTGACCATGTAACGCGCGGCCTTGATTTTCCCCGTGTAGAACGGAATGTCGGCCTCGCGCGCGTCACGCAGGCGGCGAACGGCGACAGACGCCTGCTTGAGCCATAGCCAGGTGACGACCAGTGTGCCCATCGCGTCGAGAAAGCGTGTGGCGCTGGCGAGCGACTTCGACAGGGCGGGCTCTTTCACCAGGGCTCCTGCGGTTTTTGTCATCTGGGCGACTGCGCCGCGCATCGCTTCGACCTCGTCGTCGAGCTCTTCGCATGCTGCCAGCGTCCGTTCGATCTCGGCGACCAGGAGCGGCAGCGCGCGTCCGTCTTCAAGGCGGATCTTGCGGCCGACCAGGTCGATCCCGTGGATTCCCAATGCGCCTTCGTGGATGGGATTGAGCCGATTGTCACGGTAGAACCGTTCCACCGGGTAGTCTCGCGTGTACCCGTACCCGCCGAGAATCTGTATGGCTTGCTTGTTCGCATCAAGGCAATGTTCGGACGGCCAGGACTTCACTATCGGAGTCAGCAATTCCAGCAGGAGGTAGGCGTCCGAGGCAGCCGCGGCATCCTGCGCGCAGGCCTTCTCGTCCACCAGCCTGGCGCAACAGGCGCTCAGGGCAATGGCGCCCTCGACAGCCACTTTCTGGTCCAGCAGCATCCGGCGGACATCCGCATGCTCGATGATCGGGATCTGTGGCAGGGTGGGATCCTTTTCGCCGGGATGCCGGCCCTGATGGCGCGTCCGGGCATAGTCGAGGGAGTAGAGGTAACCAGCCAGGCCGAGCATCGCGGCCGTATGTCCGACATAAACGCGCGCCTCGTTCATCATGTGGAACATCGCCTGAAGGCCCTCATGCGGCTGACCGACAAGGAAGCCAGCGCAGGGACCGGCCTCGCCAAAATTTAGCAGGCAGTTGGTCGTACCCCGTTGGCCCATTTTATGATTTAGGCCCGCCAGCGCTATATTATTGAAATCGCCCGGCGTGCCGTCAGGATTCGGAAGAAATTTCGGTACAATGAAGAGGGAGATCCCTTTGGCTCCGGCTGGTCCCCCCGGAATTTTGGCCAGCACCATGTGGACGATGTTTTCAGTCAGCTCATGCTCGCCGCCGGAGATCCACATCTTGCTCCCGGACAGGTTATAGACGTCGTTCCCGACCGGGTCCGCGCGCGTCCGGATATCGGAAAGCGATGAACCTGCCTGCGGTTCGGACAGGCACATGGTGCCGAACCATCGCCCCTCGATCATCGGCGGAAGGTAGGATGCACGCTGCTCGTCGCTTCCGCATGCCGCGATGAGGTTGGCGGCGCCGTTGCTCAGGAAGCTGTAATTGGCGACGCTGATGTTGGCGGCCATGAAAACGCCGTTGAGAGCCGTCGTCAGCAGGCACGGCAACTGCGCGCCACCGTGGATCTGCTCGATGCCCATGCCGCTGAACCCGGCGCCTGAATACTCCTTCAGCGCAGCGGCAACTTCCGGAATGATCTCCACCTTGCCTGCGGTGAAGCGTGGTTCCTCGGCATCCAGCTTCGCGGCGCAAGGAAGATAGCGGTCCTGCGCAATCTGCTGAGCAGTGTCGAGCATGGCGGTTACCGTGCTCATGTCGAGATGGGCGTAGCGGGCCGCCTTCAGCAGCCCATCGAGATCGAAGCATTCGTCCAAGATAAACTCGAGGCCCCTCCGATCGACGATGTAGCTCATGCTTTCCCCTCCCGATGATCCCAGCCGACTCGCCGCACAGAGCAATGTCGATTGCATAAATTAAAACAACGTACCGGCGCGGCGGCCGCCGCGCAAGGCGGGTAGGCCCGATAGCAAAAAAAATACAAACAAGTGTTGATTTAATATCAGCGGGGCCATATCCGGGAGGCGGAGGATGCAGATGGCAAATGTGAATCAAACAGCGATCGCCGGCGTCGGCTATACGGATTATACGCGCAACTCGGGTCGAACCGTCGAGCGGCTCGCGCTGGAGGCGGTTCACGCCGCCGCCGCCGACGCCGGCATCGATGTGGCAGATATCGACGGCCTCGTAACCTACGGTCTGTGCGATACCAGTTATACCGGCGTTGTCGCGACGGGACTTGGCCTCAAACGGCTCGACTATTTCACCGACTACTCGGGAGGCGGGAACCTGGCTTCTGCGGCCGTCCTTCAGGCGGCGATGGCGGTTGCAACCGGTCAGGCCAAATGCGTCGTGGCTTATCGCGCGCTCAATGGAGCGACGGGGGTACGCTATGGTGGCAGCGGCTGGAGCGAGATGATGTCGACCACGGGTTTACTGTCCGACGCCGAGCCGCAGTTCCTGGATACCTGCGGCATCACAATGCCGGCGCAGCATTATGCGATGCTGGCGCGTCGGCACATGGTGAAATACGGCACCACCAGTGCGGACCTTGCTGCGGTGGCAATGACCTGCCGCGATCACGCGCTGAGAAACCCGCGGGCGCAGATGCGCAATCCGATGACTCTTTCAGATTATGAAAGCTCACCCTGGATTGCAGAACCATTTCGCCTTCTCGACTGTTGCCTCCAAAGTGACGGGGCCTGCGCGGTTCTCGTGACGAGCCTCGACCGGGCGCGCGACCTTCGTCAAAAGCCTGTACGCATATTGTCGGGCGCCGTCGGCGGGAGTCCCCGGGCCCGTGGGGTGATGTGGACGAATTATGCCGATGAGCATGCCGAGTGCTTCGCGACGGAACTTGCTGACGGCCTTTTCGAACGGGCGGATGTCACGCGGGCGGACATGGATTTCGCCCAGCTATATGACTGCTTTACCTACAGCGTACTCGCCCAGCTTGAAGATTTCGGCTTCTGCGGCAAAGGCGAGGCCGGGGCATTCTTTCGCGAGGGGCGGGCCGGCCTTGCAGGCGACCTGCCCGTCAACACCGGCGGCGGCCTTCTCTCCGAGGCGTACATCCATGGCTTGAACTGTGTCATTGAAGCCGTGGATCAACTGCGCGGCCATGGCGGCGACCGCCAGGTTGCCAATGCCGAAGTAGGACTGGTGACAGCCGGTGGCGCCGCTCATTCGGGAAGCGCGCTAATTCTGGGGGTTCACTGAAATGGACAACATCTCGACACCGGCGCCGCCTCTTCCACGTCCCACTATCCTCACGAAGCCATTCTGGGAGGGATGCCTTGAAGACAATCTGAGGCTCCAGAAGTGCTCGAAGTGCGGCCGCCTTCGCTTCTACCCCGCCGAGAGCTGCCCTTGCTGCGCAACACTGGGCGGAACATGGGTCGATGCCACGGGGCGGGGCCGGGTCTACAGCTGGATTGTGGTTCACAAAAACCCTGACCTCTACTGGCGAACGCAAATGCCCTATGTCTCTGCTATCATCGAGCTGGAAGATCAGGCGCGGCTCTATATGCCCGGTCTGATAACCGGAGCCGCGCCGAGCGCGATTCGCGCGGATCTGCCGGTGCAAGTGTGGTTTGATGAAGTGGCGCCCGGCCACAAGCTGCCCCGCTGGCGTGTCGCGGCGGGGGAGGAATGAGCTCCGCCTCTGCAAATTCCGGCTCGTCGTCGGCCGCCCGGTCCGACCGCACCGGTCCGCTTGCTGGATTGCGGGTGATCGAAATGGCGGGGCTGCAGCACGGTGGCAAAATGACAAGAGCCACGTCGAAACAGCGTTCGCCGAGCGCACCAGCGCTGACCTGGCAGCAGCATTTGACGGTAAGGACGCATGCGTGTTCCGGGTTCTCGACATCAAAACCGCCCCGGGCCATCCGCGCAATCTTACTCGTGAGGCGTTCGTAACGATTGGCGGTTTTCTCCAGCCGGTGCCCGCGCCACGCTTTAGCTCAAAGCCCTGGCTCCGCAAAGACATCAGCACATGGACACGAGATGTCCACATCAAGATCTGCATCAATAGACGAGGATATTATGGGACCTGACAGTCAATATACCGAAACGCAGCGGATGATCGCGGGCTTCGTCGATAATCTGGCCAGCAAATACGGCCGGGCCTACATTCGCGACCTCGTCGCGAGCGGTGCAACTTTTCCAACGGACATGTGGAAAGAGGTGGCTGACGCCGGCTACCTCGGCATGGCGATTCCCGAAGAATTTGGCGGTACCGCGATGTCGTATGATGACGTCCGTGTTTTTTTCACCGAAATGGGCCGCAAGGGGCTCATTACACTGCACTTCGTCAGCTACTTCATGGACTGCCTGCTCGTCGCGGCGGGCAGCGAGGAAATCAGGCAGAAATATCTCCCTGGCATGGCAGCGGGAGAATATTGGAGCTTCGCGATCACGGAACCAGGAGCGGGAACGAACAGCTTCAAGATCAAGACCAGCGCCGTGCGCGAGGGCGATAACTACCGCATCAATGGCCAAAAGGTCTATATCACCGGCTTCGCGGAGTCCGAGCACCTCGTGCTGGTCACCAAGACCGACGTGAATGGCGCCGGGCCTCGCAAGGACGCCTTCAGCCTCTTCATAATCGATCGCAATGCGCCGGGTGTTACCTGTACTCCAATGAATGTCGGTACGCACTCTCCGGAGGCGCAGTATATCGTGTTCTTCGAAGACGTTATCGTTCCCGCGGCCAATCGCATCGGTGCCGAAGGCGCCGGACTGGGCATCCTGTTCGACGCGCTCAACCTGGAACGCATCATCATCGCGGCTAGCGCGCTTGGCCTGGGCGAGCATGTCTTCGAGAAGGGCGTTGCCTATGCGAAGGAACGGACGGTTTTCAATGGTCCGATCGGTGGTCACCAGGCGGTGCAGCACCTCCTCGCCCGTGCCTTCGTCAAGCTCAATCTCGCCAATCTCGCCAATCGCGAAGCTGCGGTGGCATTCGACCGCGGCGACGATGCGCGCACCGTCGGCATGTACGCCAATATGGCAAAGCTGGCATGTACCGAAGCCGCCTTCGAGGCCGGTGACGCCGCATTCCAGGTACATGGGGGCGCGGGCATCACGGACGAATATGACGTCGCAGCCATCCTGCCGATGATCAGAACATTGCGCGTCGCGCCGATCAATAACGAGATGACTCTCAACTATATCGGCGAGAAGTGCCTCGGCCTTCCGAAGAGCTACTGATGATGGCAGAGGATACTGTCGTCGTCGAACGGCTGCCTCTCGGCGCTTCAAATCTCGCGCTGGGATTGGTGACGCTGAATCGACCGGCTCAAAAGAACCCCATTGACTGGGCAACAATCGGTGCGCTGCAGTCGATACTTGACGATCTGGCGAAGGATGCGGACGTCCGGGCCGTGGCGGTGATCGGCGCCGGCGACGCTTTCAGCGCTGGGGGTGACTTGAAAAAATATATCGAGTTGCAGCGCAGTGCGGAAGATTTCCGTTCCTTCCTCGATGACCTGCACGCACTTTTCAACTTCATCCAGTTCGATCTCCCCAAGCCGGTGTTGGCGCTCATCAACGGCGTTACCGCGGCCGGCGGTCTTGAATTGGCGCTGGCTTGCGACGTTGTCTACGCGAGCGTAGATGCGCGTATCGGCGACGGGCATCTGAATTTCGGGCAGATGGGGGGTGGCGGCGTGTTGACGCGACTGCCGCGCCGTGTTTTCCAGAACTTCGGCCGCGAAGTGATGTTCACCGGTGCCTTCCTGCCGCCCGAGCCGTGGGCGCAGGCAGGCCTGGTCAATCGCATCCTTCCCGATCGCGAGGCGCTGATCGCTGCGGCAGTCGAGTTTGCCCAGTCGGTCGCGAACAAGAGCCCGCTTGCCGTCGCCAACATGAAGATCACCCTAAATCAGATCCGTGAGGTGCCCTTCCAAGAGGCTATCGCTCACGAGATTGCCGTGACGCATAACTATTGTCTGACGAGTCACGATGCACCCGAAGGTCTGAATGCATTCGCCCAGAAACGCAAACCAAAGTTTGAGGGTCGTTGATAACCTGTAATTCACAAGCATCCGGCGGAGGAGGCGAACTTGATGGAAGATCTTTTCAGTGTACGTGGTCGTGTCGCGCTTGTCACCGGCGCATCGTCGGGCCTTGGGCGCCATATGGCGGAGTTTCTGGCGAGAGCAGGCGCGAAGGTAGTCTTGGCGGCACGTCGTCTGGAGGTGGTCGAAGAGCTGGCGTCGAAGTTTGCCGCTGATGCCCGCGATGACGGCGCGTCGCTTGGTGTTCACCTCGATCTGGCTGATCCGGGCACGGTTCCTTCTGCGTTCGATCGCATCGAGCAGGCTTTTGGACGGCCACCACAGATTCTCGTCAACAATGCCGGCATCATCCATTTCGCGAAGTTTTTGGACCATGACGATGAGACGATATCCAGGATCTTCGACACCAACCTGAAGGGCAGCTTCGCCGTTGCCCGGGAAGCATCCCGCCGGATGGCGGGCGTGAAGGAAGGATCGATCATCAACGTGGCGTCCACCGCGGGGCTTCGGACGCCGGGTTTTCTTTCCGCCTATGCCGTGTCCAAGGCAGGCCTTATTCAACTGACGCAGGTGATGGCGCTTGAACTGGCGCATCACAATATCCGGGTCAATACCTTGTGTCCTGGAAACTTCGTCACGGGAATGCACCAGGTGATGGCCGACAATAATGTCGATGATGCCATCATCAAACGCATTCCCCAGCGGCGCTTCGGGCGGCCCGACGATCTTGACGGCGCTCTGCTGCTGCTTGCCTCGGATGCAGGCAGATACATGACGGGGTCGGTTGTGAAAGTCGACGGGGGACAGACGCTGAGCTGGCTCTAGCTGTGCGCGGCCGCGGCCGCATGGAGAATCGCGCTCATCATGTTCTGATCAAACGTGCGCAAAGATTTTTGGTGCATCGCACCCGACAAACATTTGACTATTAAACCAGCATTGGTTTAATAGTGCCGTTTAAAGGAGGCATTGGGACCTCCAAGAAGGGGAGACTGAAATGGCTTTGAGGCAACTTACCACCACCCTCTATGGGCTTACGGCGTCAACCTTGGCACTCTGCGCTGCCGGGGGCGCGCATGCGCAGGCTTTGAACGAGACGTCGGTAGCAGACCAAAGCGGTAGCGATACGTCAGTAGGTGAGATCGTCGTGACTGCGCAGCGTCGCTCCCAGGCGATCAATGATGTGGGCATGGCGATCTCGGCGATGTCTGGCGACCAACTCAGGAACCAGGGTATCACCGACATCAAGGACCTCACCCGGGCGGTGCCCGGTTTCACTTTCGCCGAGAGCCAGAAGGGCGCGCCGGTCTACACGCTCAGAGGCGTGGGATATTACGAGGAGTCTCTCGCGGCGTCTCCGGCTGTCAGCATCTATCTTGATGAGGTCGGTTACGCGTTTCCGGTCATGGCGAAGGCGGCAACGCTCGACCTGGAACGGGTCGAGGTTCTCAAAGGCCCGCAAGGTACGCTCTATGGTCAAAACTCGACCGGCGGCGCGATCAACTATATCGCGGCCAAGCCAAGCTCGACCTTCAAGGCCGGTGGCGAGATCGGCTACGGCCGTTATGATGCGTTCTCGGCTACCGCATATGTCAGCGGCCCTCTCACCGAGACGCTTTCCGCCCGACTGTCGGGAGGCATCGACAAGGGTGGCGCCTGGCAGCACAGCTACACGCGAGATGAGCGCAACGGCGACCGGGATCTTCTGCGCGGCCGGCTGCTTCTCCGGTTCGAGCCGTCCAGCGGGGTCGATTTCACCCTGAATGCGAACGGCTATCGAGATCGTTCCGATACGGTTGCAGCAGCTCTCCTCAAGGTAACGCCGCAATCGCCGGCGCGCGTCACTGCCCCGGTCGCGGGCCAGATCCTGGCGCCCGAGGATCCAGGCGTGGCGGACTGGAACCCGGGGCTCGATCTTCAGAACCGGGAAGATTATTATCAGTTTTCCCTGAAGGGCAACGCCCAGCTTGCCGACGCCGTGACCCTTCACTCGATCACTGCTTACCAGCACTACAAGGTCGACAGCGTGCGGGACACCGACGGCAGTGCAGTCGACGAGTTCCGGGTCAATCAGGTGGGCAAGATCAAGTCCTTTTTCCAGGAACTCAGGCTTGATGGCGAAGCGCTTGATAATCGCCTGAACTGGCTGCTCGGCGCGAGCTATGCCCATGACAGCGTACTTGAAAACAATGTGACATCCCTCGCGTTGAGCACAAGCGCCAACGCCTTCGTGGGTCTGGGCTTCCAGCCGTTCGATGGCACAGGGCAGTTCAGCGACTCGAGGATCACCACCAAGGCTGTATTCGGCAACGGGGAATTCAAATTCACAGATCAGCTCAGCCTGTCGGCCGGCGTGCGGTACACCAACTCGCGCACCCGCTATTCAGGCTGCATGCTTGACGTGGATGGCAACTATGCGGCAGGCATTACGATAATCGCCCGAAGCAAGGGCGCAAAAAACGTGGTGCCGAAAGGTGCGTGCGTCACCCTCGACGTGGGTACGGCCGAGGCTGGCCTCGTAAACGACGTGCTCAAAGAGGACAATGTTTCCTGGAGGGTTGGGCTCAACTTCAAGCCCACCACTCACTCGCTTATCTACGGAACCGTAAGCCGGGGATACAAGGCCGGAACTTTCCCCAACCTCAATGCCACGTCCTCAATTGCTCTTACGCCAGTGCGGCAGGAGCGCGTGCTGGCATTCGAGGCGGGCACGAAGGTGGATCTTGGCAGGTTCGTGCATGTGGATGCCTCCGTCTTCTATTATATCTACGACGACAAGCAGCTTCGTGGACGAATTATCGATCCGCTCGGTGCATTCGGTGCCGCCGAGGCACTCGTCAACATTCCGAAATCGGAAGTGACGGGTGCGGAACTGGCGATGACCGTCCGGCCCGTCGAGGGAGTGTCGCTTCGTGCGGGCGGCATCTACCTCGACACCAAAGTCACCAAGGACTTCTTCAACTATGACCCGTTCGGGGTGCGCGTGAACTACAACGGTGAACCCTACCCGTTTTCGCCAAAATGGCAGTTGAGCGGCGCCGCCGACTATGACACCGCCGTTTACGGGAGCCTGCACGGTTTTGTCGGTGCCGATGTCACCTATCAAAGCCACTCCACCAGTGCGTTCGGCAACTCGCCCCTTATGACAATCGATTCCTACGCGCTGGTCAGCGCCCGCGTCGGTATCGCCAACCCGGACAACAACTGGCGGCTGACCGTCTGGGGTAAAAACCTCTTCAACGTCTACTACTGGACCGACACATTTCGCCAGATCGACAATCTGGCACGCCATGTCGCGCCGCCGCGGACCTTTGGTGTCAAGTTCAGTTACGACTTCTGACGATCCGGCGCGCGTGGCGGGTTGACCCGTCCACGCCACGCGCTCCGCCATTTGCATTATCTTTCGACTTGTCGTGAACTTGAATCGAGCTGAAAAAAACATCCCATGAGCTATCGAGCGCCAACAGAAGATCAGATTTTCAACTTGCAACATATGGCGCAAGTTGATGAACTCAGGGAGTATGCGTGCTACTCCGACTTGAGCCCGGATGTCGTTGCCTCCGTCGCTTCCGCTGCGGCCGAATTCTCCGAGGGCGAGTATGCTCCCATCAACCGGTTGGGTGATACGGTTGGCGCACGATGGGAAGACGGGCGGGTCTGCATGCCCGCCGGGTTCAAGGAGGCGTATCGCGCCAGCGTGGACAATGGCTGGGGCGGGGTAAACGCCCCCACCGCCTTTGGTGGCCAGGGCCTGCCGTTCGCCATGACGACACTGGTGCTGGAGTGCCTTGGATCGGCCAATTTCGCGCTCACCCTGATCCACGGTCTGACGATCGGTGCGATTGAAGCGATCGATGCACACGGCTCGGCCGAGCAGAAAGCCACGTGGCTGCCCAGGCTGATCAGTGGCGAATGGCCGGGGACGATGAACCTGACCGAGCCGCACGCCGGCTCGGACGTCGGCGCTCTGACCACCACCGCGACGCCCTTGGGTGATGGCCGGTACAGCATTCGCGGGACCAAGATATTCATCACGTTCGGCGATCACGACATGGTCGATAACATCGTGCATCTGGTGCTGGCCCGAACGGCTGGCGCGCCTGCGGGCACTCGCGGGATTTCCCTGCTTGTCGTGCCCAAATACCGGCTGAACGAAAACGGTGAACCGGCCCACTTCAACAATGTTCGCTGTCTGTCGATCGAGCACAAGCTCGGCATCCACGCTTCTCCGACATGCGTGATGAGCTTCGGCGAAGATGGAGACTGTGTTGGCGAACTTGTCGGCGCCGAGGGCGCCGGCATGCGCGCGATGTTCACGATGATGAATTGCGCACGGCTGTTTGTCGGCAATCAGGGGGTTCAGATTGCCGAGGTGGCGACCCAGAAGGCGGTGGCATATGCCCGGGAGCGCATCCAATCTCCAAGATCCGATGGAAGCTCGCGAGACACGCCAGTCGCCATTATCGAGCATCCAGACGTGCGGCGTATGTTGTTGCGCATGAAGGCTCTGACCCAGGCGGCGCGTGCACTTGTCTATTATGCGGCCGGTCAGGTCGACCGGAGTCGGCTTGGGGCTGGGGGGGCAAAGGAGCGGCTCGATCTCCTGACCCCGCTCGCCAAGGCATACGGAACGGATATTGGCTGTGAAGTCGCGTCGCTCGCGATACAGGTCCACGGCGGGATGGGCTTCGTCGAGGAAACGGGGGTCGCGCAATTCTATCGGGATATCCGGATCACCCCGATTTACGAAGGCACCAACGGAATCCAGGCGGCTGACCTGGTCACCCGAAAGCTGATGGGGGATCAAGGCGCCGCACTGACGGCATTGCTCGACGACATCGCATCTGACGCGGAGCACGAAGCCGAGCTTGTCGGATTGCATCGAAGCGTGTCAGATTGTCTCCGCTGGCTCCTGGCCGCGGACGTCAATGACCGCTTGGCGGGCAGTTACGCATTCTTGAAAATGGTTGCGGCGTTGACGTGCGGGTGGCTGCTTTTGCGGCAAGAAAAGGCCGCGTTCGATCGCCGCGATGAATACGGCGACCTTTTTCATACCGCCAAGAGCAGTGTCACTCGGTTCTATATTCGTCAAATTTGCCCTGAGATGGCCGGGCTCGCCGCGCAGGCCACGGCAGGCGCGACATTGCTCTATGCAGCAACGCCGGAAATGCTTGCCAGTTGAGGCACGAACATGGCAGCGATTCAATATTCTGAGGTCCTTTACCGTAGATTTCAAGCAGCCCAAGGTTGAATATATACCGACTGGAGACTAGATATGAATCGCTGGGAAACAATGATCCCGCATGACAGGGTAAGTCTGTACAGGGCCAAAGGCTTATGGGGAGAGGAAACGGTTCTCGCCCGCTTTCTCGAAAATGTTTCGCATCATCCTGACAAGGTCGCGATCGTCGATAGCCGTCAGGAGGGAAGCAGCGATTCTGTAACCTATTCAGAGTTGAACCGCGCGCGCCGAAACTGGGCCGCGCTCTTTGCTTCGCTGGGGGTCGCCCAGGGCGATGTCGTCTCGTTTCAGCTTCCGAATTGGTGGGAGTTCGCGGGAATTTACCTCGCCTGTGAGACGATCGGCGCAGTTGCCAACCCGCTCATGCCGATCTTTCGCGAACTCGAACTCCAGCAGATGCTGCATCATGCGCGCTCACGAGTCTTCATCGTGCCGCAACGCTTCCGGGGCTTTGATTACATCTCCATGGGTGAAGCGCTCCTACCGAAGCTGCCGTTCCTCCAGCACGTCCTGACCGTCGACAGCCTGCGTTCGGCGCTGACGGAGGAAGAAGCGCCTTGCCCGAACAATTGCGCCAAGGCCGACGATGTCGTCGAGCTTCTCTATACCTCAGGGACCACCGGAACGCCCAAGGGCGTGATGCATAGCGCGCAAACGATGCTCGGCGCCCTTAAGCCCTTGATTGATACGCTCGACCTGACAGATCGCGATTGCGTCTTCATGGGCTCCCCTCTGGGTCATCAGACCGGATTTCTCTACGGTATGATTCTTCCTCTTTTCCTCGGAGGTAAGGCGGTTTTCCAGGACGTTTGGGACGCGGAGCGAGCGATCCATCTGATCGAAAGCGAGCAGGCCAGCTTTACGATGGCATCAACGCCGTTTCTCATGGATCTGGCCGTGCCGGCGCTGGTTGCGGATCGGGATTTATCAGCCTTCCGGACGTTCGTGTGCGGTGGAGCGCCGATACCGCGCGACCTGGTCAAAAAAGGCAAGGAGCTGCTTGGCGCAAACATCCTGTCCATATGGGGCATGACGGAATGCGGAATAGTGACCGTGGTGCGCCCCGAAGATCCACCTCAGCTGGCTTTCACGACGGATGGCCGCGTACTGCCGTCCTTTGAGGTGCGCGCTGTCGACGAGACCGGACTCCCGGTAAGCCAGGGCGCGGAGGGTGAACTTCAGATCAGAGGTCCCGGCTGCACGCTCGGCTACCTGGAGCGGCCGGACCTTTTCCCTCTCGATCCCGACGGATGGTTCGGTTCCGGAGATCTTGGCTGCCTTGATGCCAATGGCTATGTGCGCATTTCCGGGCGTAGCAAGGATATCATCATCCGCGGCGGGGAAAATGTCCCCGTCATCGAAGTCGAGACGGCACTGCTCGGCCACCCTTGCGTCGTTGATGTCGCGGTCGTCGGCAAGCCCGACGAGAGACTTGGCGAACGCGGATGCGCGTTTGTCGTCGCAGCCGACGAAACCTTCGGTCTGGCGGAGATGAAAGCACACCTGCTCTCAATCGGGATGGCGAAAAACTACTGGCCCGAGCATATCGAGTTGGTGGACGCGCTGCCGCGTACCGCCAGTGGAAAGGTCCAGAAGTTTCTTCTTCGAGACCGCGCCGCCGAAATCGCCCTTGCCGACCTGACGACTCTGCCGCTCAAATGACGCGCCTCGGCATCTATCGGCGCGCCATTAATCTTTCCATGACCGACAATGCGGCTCGCGGAGAGATGGAGGATGACGCACATCATTTCGCGGTGACTTTGCGGCATGACGGGCACCAGATTCTTGAGGCTGAAGGCGAGGCGATCCGGACGCCCTGGACGATCTGCCCTGGCGCGCTTGTTTCCATCCAGCGGTTTGTGGGTCTGAAGCTCGATCTCGATAACCGCACTCTCGCGCACGACGTCGGCGCCGCCGAGCAGTGCACACATATGTTCGACCTGGCTTCCCTCCTCATGCGGCATGCCTGTCGCGGCACCCGATTGCGGGAATATCGGATAACCTTGCCGATCGATGATCTTGAAGCGCCGCGACCGGCAATTCTTGAACGCGACGGCACGGAGGTCTTGAGGTGGTTGGTGGCTGACCAGACGATCACCGGTCCTGCGCCCTATTCTGGAATGGATCTCAAGACGGTAAATGCATGGGCACGCGCAAACCTGGCTGATCCGGACGAGATCGAGGCTGTGACTGTATTGCGGCGCGCAGCCTATTCATCGCTGGCCCGGACAATGGACCTCGACAAGTTCGCCAATGCCACGCCCCTTGAGGGCAGATTGGGACCCTGCCATGTTTTTCGCCCGGGCCATATTGAAAAGGCGGAGCGGGTCATAGGATCCACAATTGATTTCTCAGAGAATGGGGAGCCGCTGTCCCACCCGATGAACCGATAATGGCAGGAGCTGTAAGTATGTCTGACCCCGTGCAATCCGAGACCTGCGCTACTGCGATTCCATCGAGTGTTGGGCCAACTTCGGGTACCCTACAGTCAATGAGTTCGCGGTGGTAGGAATGCCTGATGACCGCCTGGGCGAGCGTATCTGCGCCTTTGCGGTGTTGCGACCGGACGCGCACTGACGCTGTCCGACATGGTGACTTTTCTTCAGGAGGAGGGCGTTACGAAGTCGTATTGGCCCGATCATCTCGTCTGCATTGAAGCCATGCCTCGCACGCCCACGGGTAAAATCCAGAAATTTTTGCTACGTGACGAAGCAATTGCCATCACCTCGTCCCTGAAAGAGGGTGCCCAGAATGACGCACGTAAAACGCATAAATGAGTGTACGGTTTTTGTAACTGGCGGGACGTCGGGCATCGGCCTGGCCACTGCAATTGCTTTCGCCGAGGCGGGTGCGCCGCACGTCGCAATTATGGGACGTGATGCCGGGCGAGGAGAGACTGCCCGCGGGAGAGTCGCGGCCGCCGGGTCCAGCGTGTCCTATCACCAGGCCGATGTGCGGAGTCAAAAGGACGTCGAAGCTGGCATTGCAGCAGCGGTCGCCATCCACGGAACCGTTGATGTTCTCGTCAATTGCGCGGGCGTGGGCGGGCACTATGCCCCATTGCCGTTTATTGACCAGGATCCTGCCGAGTTCGCTGATGTCTGCGCCACGTCCTTCTTTGGCATCCTGTACTCGAGCAGAGCCATCCTGCCGATGATGCGAGATGGCGGCTTCGGCGTCATCATCAATACCGGCTCCGATGCTGGAAAGGTCCCCACGCCCGGCGAGACAGTGATTGGCGGGATGATGGCGGCGGTTGGAATGTTCAGCCGTTGTCTGGCGATGGAGGCGGCGCGGTTCAATGTTCGCGTCCACGGTCTCAGCCCGTCGATCGTTCAGAACACGCGCTCATATGATATGATCATGGAGCAGCCATTTTCCGAAAAGCTTTTTCGAAAAGCTGAATCGCGCGCGCAACTGGGGGTCGTGCAGCCTGAAGATCTGGCTGCGTTGGCGGTCTTCCTCGCCAGCCCGCAGGCCGCGCGTATGACCGGGCAGGTGATCAGCGTCAACGGGGGCATCTCTGCTGGATAAAGCCGGCGCCTGTTGCTAGGCAATCCTCGTATATTCGGCGAATTAGGGATTACGGGTTGTGGTTCAGGCTGTTAAGACAAAAAATGCTGTTACGTTGGGGTCGGCGGGCGCTGCTGCAGCCAAGCCAACTCGTCGACCTGGAAGGCCCGTCTCCAAAGTTAATTTTGACGGTCGCGAGGCCCTGCTCAACTCAGCGCACGACCTTCTCGTCGAGTCCCATGGCCTGCCTGTGTCGATGAACTATATATGCGCCAGAGCCGACATCAATCAGGCAATGGTTCGGTATCACTTTGGCGGCAAGCGTGAACTGATGGTAGCGCTGTTTGAGCGCGTTTCTTCGACGTGGATAGAACCACTGGAGAAATTGAGTGAATTGGATATCGAGCCCCGCAGGAAATTGGCGATCCATATCAAGCAAATCATTCGCAACTTTCGGTGTCACCCTTATTTCAATCGTTTGATGGCCGAGCTGCAGCTGACGGGCAACGAGGGCATTCAGAAGAGGCTAAGCAATAGCTTCGTTAATAGTCTTTTGAGATTCTACGGGCATGTAATCAATGAGGGTGTTTCTACTGGTGTTTTTAAGCCTGTAAAGCCTTTACACTTATTCCTGTCAATTGTTGGACTTTGTGACTACATGTTTTCTGCGCAGCCAATGCTTGACGCTGGACTTGGTATCAGGATGACGGATGCGCTTGAGGCTGAACTTGTCGAACATACGACAAGATTTGTTCTGGATGGGATTGGAGTACATCCTTCATAGTTATCAACAACGTTTAGGGTCCGGACTCACTCCAACCACCAGATGACGGCAGCGGCGAGGCTGATTGCGTCCATGAAGGTTTTGATCCGATCGGTAACAAGCTGGCGGGTCGAATCGCCGATCGTTCCCACCATGCGAGCGCTTTCACCTCGATCGCGCGCCGTCTGCATTGCCGCGTTGACGATCGCCTGTGCTGGCGCAAGGCGCGGATCGGCATGGTTCATTTCCGGCGTATTCTTCAGGAAAGCGGCGGCAAGTCGCTCCTGACCGGGAGAGTGCCCAGGGGTAACCGTCCGGCCTGACTTGCGATTACCCATAAGTATTTGAATCGCTTACGGGTGTTGGATAGAAAATTGTTGAATCGGATGAGAGCCTGTTGCCGAATGGCCTGAGGCTTCGGTTTGAAGCCCTCTGCTAACGGTTCGGGCGGTTCACGCCCGTCCTTTCCGGCCCCCCGGGCTCAGTTGAGCAGCCATTTCCCGCTCTTCCTGCCCCGGCGGACGGACTCCGAGTGCAGTTTCCTGAGGTTGTGCCCGGCGCAGTGGAGGCTCCATTCGCCCCGGGCCTCCTCTTCGCCCCGCATCATGAAGCTGTCCGCGCCCTGGATCTCCTTCATCTGACCGAACACCGGCTCCACGGTCTGCCCGCGCAATCGGTACAGGGTCCTGCCACGCTTGGTCAGCAGTTTGCGGTCCATGCGCTCGCGGGCGCTCAGGTTCCCGGGTATCCGGCCCCGGGGCGGCGGCGCGGCGCGCATCGCCTTGCGCTGCTTCCAGTCCTTGGTGGTGGCAATCAGGTACTCGCAGTCCGCCGTCTCCAGCGCTGCGTTGCCCTCCGACCAGTAGCCCGCGTCCATGAGCGCCGTCCCGATGCGGGCGTCCTCGCCCATCACCGCCTCGGCCATGGCCAGGGCCTTGTCGATCATCGGCCCCAAGTGGCGGACGTCGTTGGCCTCGTTGGTCACCCCGGGGGCAAGGATGATCTGCTCGGCCGTCACCACCGCCTGCGCGTTGTAGCCCTGGAGGTAGCCCTTGCGGCTCTTCATGATCCGGCTGTCGGGATCGGTCACGTTGGCCTTGGCATCCTCGTCGACCACCGCCTCGGCGGGCTTCGGCTTGCGGCCCCGCTTGCGCTTGCCGGTCGCTTCCTCCTCGGCCGCGCGGGCGTCGATCTTCTCCTGCCGGCGGGCGGCCTCCGCATTCGCCTCGGCATGAAGCTGATCCAGACAGGCCTGCAGCCTGGCCGAGCGGGCGGAAGCGTTCCGCAGCTCGGCGGGAAGGTCGTCGCCCCGTTCGTCGCCAAACAGCGCGTCCTCGGCTGCGTCGGTTTCCTCGGCCGCCGACACCATGGCCGCCACCTCGGCCTCCAGCGGCCTGGCCGTCCGGTTGGCCGCCAGCGAGGCGTTCGCCTTGACCTTGGTCCCGTCCAGGGCCACCACGCCAAGCCGCACCAGACCCGCCCTGTGGCACAGCTGCAGCACCTCGGCGAACAACGCCTCGAAAGCGCTCCGGTGGCGCTTGCGGAACCGTACGATCATGCTGTGATCGGGCACCTCATCGCCGACGATCATCCGGAACCCCGCGTCCCGCTCACACAGGCGTTCGATCTTGCGGCTGGAGGGATGGCCGTTGGCGTAGGCATAGATCAGCACGCACACCATCATCGACGGAGGGGACGGCGGCGCGCCGGTGCCGCGCCTGGTGTAATGGGCCTCGAACGCCGACAGGTCCATCAGCTCAATCGCATCCAGCAGGAGGTGAACCATGTCCGTGTCGGAAACCCAATCCGACATGTCCACCGGAAGAAGAAACCGCTGCCGCCGATCCGGTTCGCGATAGAAGTTCGCCATATCCGCCACCACCATCTGTTGCCGCATCCGAGGAAATCAACCCGGAAAGGGAATCAGCCCAGTGCCGGGAGGTCAAGCGGGAACCGGTAGGGTCAGGTGGCATTCTGCAACAGGCTCAAAATCTATCCAATTTTTGGGGGAAGAAAAGTCAGAATTCCCTATATGCTGCAATGAGTTCCAGAAATTCCTATGTCGCCCAACGTACCTTTGCCGGGACGAACCCCGGGAACGGCGTCCTCCAGGTCCAGGATCACGGCGTCCGCGCCGCGCTGATGGACGGCGTCCAGTCGCTTGCCGTCCGCCGCGCTGACGAAGAGAAGCGATCTTCATCGGCTCACGAAACTACGCTCCCCGATGATCGTGCTGGCGCGGACGCCTAATGCCCGTCGCCGCTCCGGGCAAGACTATCGGACCGGAAGATGGCGGTTGAGGAACGAGAACACGCCCTTGTTGAAGGCATCGTTCCGGTCCCCCGCCACCATGTGTCCGGCCCCGGCGACGTCATGGACTTCGAGCTGCGGCACCCGCCGGCGCATGTCGGCGACGCCTTCGTCGTCGACGATATCGCTGTGTTCCCCGCGGACCAGCAGCGTCGGCACGCGGACCGCGCCGCTCACCTGCTCGAGCGCCTGGGTGAAGGACGGGGGCTCCGCGCTCGGCGACACGTCCATCAGGCGCGGGTCCCAGTGCCAGTAGAGCCGCCCGTCCTCGCGCAGGCGCAGGTTCCGGCGCAACCCGCTGGGATCGGCGGGGCGCGGGCGGTCGGGATTATAGGCGGCCACGGCGTCGGCGGCTTCGGCGAGGCTGGCGAAGCCGTCCGGATGGGACGTCATGAACCGGCGGATCTTGTCGGCGCCCGCGGGCGCGGGCCGCAGCACGATGTCCACCATCACCAGCGCGTCGGCGACATGGCCGCCGCTGCTGCCGATGGCGTAGAAGCTCGTCATGCCGCCCATCGAGGCGCCCACCAGCGCCTTGCGTCCCTCGATCGTGGCGGCGATCGAGAGCAGGTCCGACGCAAGGGCGGGAAGCGAATAATCCCCGGCCGGAGACCAGTCGCTCTCGCCATGGCCGCGCGCGTCATAGTTCATGACGAAATAGCCGTCGTCCACCAGCCGGCGCATCGCGCCCGCCCAGGAATGGCGCGTCTGTCCGCCGCCGTGCAGCAGGATGACCGACGGCCCGCCCGGACGCCCTCCGACATCGGCGACGATATGGATGTCGTCGGGGGTGACGAACCGCTGCTGGGATATGTTGGCCATCCCCTCCGCTTTACACGGCGCGCCGGCCAAATCAATCTGGCCCAGTGACCTCATAGGTTGAAAAACGGCCAACTGGCAGAACGGATCGGAAACGGACTGCGCGGTTGACTGTTGCATTTCGATATCGGTATGTCGAGAGCAAGCGGGCCGGAGACGACAATGTCGGTGGTGAGTATCTTGGAGGCGGACGAGGATCTGGCCGGACGCTGGAGTCTGGTTTTCGAAGATTTTGCACTTTGAATGCAAAGCCTGCGGCGACGCGGCTCGGCTTTGCCGCGCAGCTGCTCCTGTAGGGGTCGGTTCCGGCTGAGGGCGAAATGACACCCCAAGCGGATGTGTCTCGGCATGCTTTGCATGCGCGGACGGTAGATCGTGTTTGTGGTGAGCGGTCCCGGACGGTATCGTGACGTCCCATGGCAGCAGGCAAAGGCAAAGCTCCGGACACGAAGATGGTTCGTGCACTGCTGGATCGCCATGCCTGCCCGGTGCCGTTCCACGCGGTCCGTACACGCTTTCTCGGCAACATCGCGACGCCAATGTTCGGCGCATCACCGTTGCGGGTCGTGGAAGGGCTGTGGGGCGGAGAACTGCCGGAATTCGACAGCATGGCGGAAGCGGAGACGCTGATCGGCTTGCTGGTCCAGGGGCTCTGGAACGACCTTGCCCGGCACCAGAAGCGGAGCCAGCCCTTCCGCTGGCGCGGTTGCCGATGGAGGCGACCGCCCCGAACCTGCGGTATTTCGGGAAGGTCCGCATGGAAGAGCTCGATGGCTTCGTCGACGGCCTGTTCGCCGGGGAGGACGAGGTCGACTTGCCCGAACGTGCGCATGTCGGAGGTCATCGCAACGGATGCTCTCTGAATTGCGCTAGCTGAGAACGCATCACGAACGTCAGGTAAAATCATGCCGCCAGACTCATCCGCCCGAGGTTGAGCGGCCGGCGTCCGGTCGGCATTGCGGCAGCACGGTCCCATAGGAAGTCACCCGAGAAGGCAATGTGACCCCAGCCCACGGGCGAGGTGTGCGCCAGCAACTCGTCGGGCGCAGGCTCGCCGATCGCACGGAGGTGCGCCACCGCGTCGGCTATGTATGTCGAGTTCCAATAAACGATGGCGGCGATGACGAGGTTGAGACCCGACGCCCGAAACTGCTGCGCTTCATGCGTGCGGTCGGCGATGCGGCCCTGCTTGAAGGTGCAGATCGCCTGCGTAAGAAAGTGGCGTTGCTCAGATTTGTTGAGACCTGCCTGGCATCGGCGGCGTAGGGCCGGGCTCTCCAGCCAATCCAACATGAACAAGGTCCGCTCAACGCGACCGATCTCGCGAAGCGCGAGGTCGAGCTGATTTTGGCGTTCGTAGGCGGCGAGCTTACGTAGCATCGCCGAGGGCAGGACGGTGCCAGCCTTCAGCGAAGCGACGAGCCGGCCGATCTCGTCCCAATGCTCGCGGATCACATCGACCTTCACACGGGCGCCCATCAGCGGCTTGAGCGACGGGTACTGTCCGGGCGCCTCGATGCAGGCCATGCGGCGATCGGGAAAGTCGCGCAGGCGCGGGCTGAAGCGAAAACCCAGCATCCGGCACAGCGCGAAGACGTGATCGGTCGCGCCGCCGGTGTCGGTGTAATGCGTATCGATCTCGAGCCCGGTACCGTGATGAAGCAGCCCGTCGAGGACGTAGGGCGCTTCATGGGTAGCGGCCGAGATGACCGTGACGTGGTAGGGGCCGTGCTGGTCCGAGACGTGGGTATAGAACGAGAAGCCCGGATCGACGCCATATTTCGCGTTGAAATCACCCGCGCCGCTGCCCCGTTTACCCGAGCGGAAGAACTGGCCATCGGAGGACGACGTGGAACCTTGGCCCCAGGCCGACGCGATCGGCAGCGCATGGTGGGCATTGATAATACGCGCGAGCGCCGCCTTGTAGTTGTCGGGCGCGATGTAGGCCGACTTGGTCCAGATGAGCTGATCAGGAGAGACCCCCTGGCTGGCTGCCGCCATGCGCGCGAGGCCAAGATTGGAGCCGTCGGCGAGTATAGCGGCGAGCAGCGCGTTTTCGTTGTCATGACGTTCGCCGGTGCGGACGTTGAGAAACGCCTGGGGAACGCGGTGGCGCGCGCGACCTCGTGGAGCAGTTCGGTGATGCGCACTCGCGGCATCAGTGCGTCGATGCGCGCGGCAAGATCCTTGGCGGCCGCGGACTCGTCGGCGCGCACTGGAGAGACCGAGAGCTTGCCGTCCTTGAACGCGACACCTTCGACCTCGCCGCGCGCGAGCCCATCAGCGAAGCGTTTCAGCCGCCAGTCGAGTTCACGGCGGCGATCGGCGATCCAGAGGTCACCGCAACCATTGTTCCGTAAACAACGCCGAGGTAGAACGAACAGAGAACGTCGTTACTATGCGGGCCGGTTGATACCCAAGCGCCGCATTTCCCGGTAAATTGTCGAGCGGCCAAGCCCAAGCTGCTTGGCCGCTTCGGTAGGCGAGGTCTTCGCCTCGATCAGCGTCAATGCAGCGTCGAGCTTCGACATATCGAGTGGCTGGCGGCCCGGTTTCTTCCCCTTCGCGCGCGCAGCGGCAATACCGTCTTTGGTGCGCTCGGAGATCAGGCGCCGCTCGAAATGAGCGATCGCACCGAACACGTGGAAAATCAGCTCGCCAGCGGCAGACGAGGTGTCGATCTTCTCTTCGAGGCTGAGGAGCGCGATCTTGCGATCGCGTAGCATCGTTACGGTGGCCAGCAATTCGGCGAGCGAGCGACCGAGCCGGTCGAGCCTGACGACAGCGAGAGTGTCTCCGGCGCGCGCAAAGGCGAGCAGCTCAATCAGGCCGGGCCTGTCCATGCTCTTACCTGACATAACGTCGGTGAAGACACGTATCGCGCCGGCGTCGGTAAGACGCATTGTCTGACCAGCCACGTCCTGATCGCCAGTGCTGACACGCGCATAGCCGAGAATGTCAGTCATCGTGTCTATCAACGAGCCATCGTCACTGTCAGTCCGGGAACGGCGAGCTTCGCCCAAGCCTGATCAGTGGTGAGCGCAGGAAGACCTTCGGCGATCGCCAGCGCCATGCATGTTCTGTCACCGAGCCCGCGGCCATGCTCTTTGGTCGCCTCATACAGTTCGGCGGCTGCATAGGCGTCGTATGCAGTATGCGGGCGGATTTCGAGGTGGAGCGCATCGATCATTGCGCGCGCCACATCGATCGTAAATCCGCGCACCAACAGGGCTTTGATCACTTCTTGCAGATTGACCGTGGAAATCAGGGCGTCGCCTGCATATTCAGCGATGATCTCAGCTCCCGCCTCGTCACGCAAAAGCGCGATAACGGCGGAAGCATCAAAGACGACCCGCGCCATCTCAGTTTTGCTCGTCGGCGGCTTGATCTTGCTCTGCCTCGATCCGCCGCTCTTCCAGGAAGTCGGCGCTCGATTGATCGTTGGTGACATGCGCGCGGTAGAGCGCCTGCGCCCGGTTGATGCATTGACGCATCGAGCTCAGTTTCACCTCATCGCCGTCGACGGACAAAACCACGACGCCAGCGCCCGTCACGCCGAGGGCATTGCGCACGGAGCGAGGGAGTACCATGCGACCATTTGTGGCAATACGGACGTCTATCATTTCTTGCATGTCGGGATACCCTGAATCCATGTCACGGATAGCATATATGACACAATGGGTGAGTTGTCCATGAAACCATCCGAGTCAGCCTGTGACCTCCAGGGCTGAGTGGCGCTTTTCTCCAGCGCTATGTGGCACCGATGACGAGAGTACTCCGGGCGGCTTCGACAACATCGTCAGTTATGGCGGAGAGGCCGTTGATCTTCAGGATGCGCTCGATCTGGACGAACAGGCGCTGGACGAGGCGGAAGTTGCCGCCCGTGATCCGCACAACGGAGGCGACCGCCTGAGCGTCCGTGAAGTCGGCTTCGTCCAGGTCGAGCCCGAGTTCCCGCCAGCGGCGCGTCAGCACGAACGAGAGCTCCTCGTCACCGAGCGGCCGGTACTGGTGGGCGAAGCCGACACGGCTGTAGAGCTGAGGGTAGCGGGATAACCGCTTCTCGATGCCGGGCATTCCGATCAGGATCAGGCCGACGCCGCGCCGATCGAACAAGTCCCTGATCCATTCCAGCGCCGTGTTGGAGAGCCGTTCCGCTTCGTCGATAATGACGAGCTGAACGAACTTGTGGCTGTTCCCGGAGATGACCATGACCTGTCCGGGCGGTTGAAGATGCTCCCCGACGTTGATGTCCACGCGCGCGATCAAGCGGGGCAGCTGCTCCCGCAGCTCCCTAAGCGTGCCGCCCACTGTTGGCGTGTAGAATACGGAGCGGGTCCGGTTCAGGGCGGCGCGCGCCTTCGCCTCCCAGGGCTCGCGGGGCCCCCAGGCGATGAGCATCTCTTCGGCGATATGCCAGCCAGCGTAGCGGCGGGCGGAAAGCGTCTTGCCGACGCCGGCCGGCCCGTAGCACAGGCCGATATAGCGGTGGCGGCGCACTGCGTCGGCGAACTCAACGAAGCGGCGGTGCTCGCGCGTGATGATGAACCGACCCTCTCGCTCGCCGTTCACGCGCGCCATCAATCATCCTCGTAGTAAGTGCGTAGCCGTGGACGTGTCGGCGCGTGAGAGGGTGTGGGTCCCGACGCCCGCTCCGCGACGGGTCGGCTCGGAGCCGGGGCGCGCGACGTCGACGGCAGGAGGTCGGCCACCCGGGCGCGCTTATCCCTGATCGTCGCGCGCAAGGCGCGGCGATGCGCGGATCGCGCGGTCTGCACGTCTTTTAGCGTGATGCTTCGTCCCGCTTGCTCGGGGCTGACCGCGCGACAGAGGAACGCATTGCGGTGGAACACGCGTACCTCGCGCGGGTCGTAACGGATGGTGACGGGCTCGCCGACATAGGCCGCGAGTGTAGGATCGAAAAAGCGCAGTCCCTCGAACCGGATGCCGTCGCGATGAAGGGTGCGGGGCTTTGCGACCATGATGAGGAGCATGTCGAGTTCTTCCAGGCTGTCGGGCATGCGGGGCAGCCAGCCATTCCCGCGCCAGGCATCCAGAGGCGACATGCCGATCGCGCTGTGGTCCCGCGCATTATAGGTCGCGACGACGAACGCCCCGATCGCGGCGTCCAGCTCGGCGAGCGACAAGCGCGGGCGTGAAACCGCCGCACCGGCGCGCAAGGTGCCGGGCAGCTCGGCGAGCAGTTCCGTGTTGATGGTGCCGAACAGCCGTTCAACCTTACCGCGCCCCTGCGGACGGGCGACGGCCGAGTAGATCAGGTGGATGCGGAGGTCGGCCGCGGCTTGGTCAAGGTGGATGCTGGTGAAGTCGGCACCGTGATCGACATAGAGCACGTCGGGAAGACCGCAGACGTGCCAGTCGGGGCGGGCCTTCCGCCATATCGCCTGCCGGAGCGCGAGCGAGGTGTTCAGCGCGGACGGGGCACCCAGGAATACCATGTAACCCGCGACCGCGCGCGAGTGGTCGTCGATCACGGTCGTGAGCCACGGCCGCGCCTCTTTGCCGTTCGCGTCCAGGATCAGGATGTCGAGCTCGGTATGGTCGGCTTGCCAGATCGCGTTCGGGCGCTCGGCCCGGTGCCGATGCACCAGTTCGTAGCGGTCGCGGAATGCCGCTTCACCTTCATGCGCGAGGGCGAGCGCAGCGGGATCGAGCTTGGCCATGATCGCGTGCACGGTGCTGTAGGACGGCGCGCGCCATCCCCGCTCGCGCGCAACCGCCCCGACCCGGCGGTGGATGGTGGCGGCCGACTGCCGAGGCTTGGTGAACGCCATGCCCTCGATCAACTCGATCAGCTCGCGCCGCGTCTTCCGCTCGCCAGCATCCGACCGCGGCTTGGGTGCGAGCCCGGCCGGCCCGGCGTCGCGGAAGCGGGCAAGCCAGCGCCGGGCGGTGCGGATGGGGAAGCCCGCGTCCCGCGCGGCTTTCGCTAGCGGCACGCCATCGTGAAGGTGGACACGGAGGAAGGCCAGCCGGTTCGCCACCTCTTCATCCGCGTCGGTCACCGGATCACTCCCACTCGTGTCCGAAAGAGGGTCGTTCAGCGTACAGGCCGGACCCGCCCCGGCCGGGCACGCAATCCCGAGCTGGGCCGAGTCTCACAAGACTGGTACTATATCTTTTGCATTGCTGGGGCCACTATCGTTACAGATCGGGCCCATGACCCACACCATGATCGGCTACGCCCGGTGCTCGACCGACAAACAGGACTTGGCTGCCCAAAAAGGCATCCTCGCCGAAATGGGTATCGCCGCCGATCGCAATACACCGACCACGGCTTTACCGGCTCGAACCGGCTGAGGCCGGGGCTCGATCAGGCACTGGCGGCGGTGAGGGCCGGCGACACGTTCGTGGTGCCTAAGCTCGACCGGCTGGCTCGCTCGGTTCCCGATGCCCGCGCCATCGCAGACGCGCTCGCCGCGCGCGGGGTGAAGCTGCAGCTCGGGTCCAGCGTCCACGACCCGACCGATCCGATGGGCAAGATGTTCTTCAACATCCTCGCCACCTTCGCCGAGTTCGAGGCGGACCTGATCCGCATGCGAACGCGCGAGGGCATGGCGATCGCGCGGGCCAAGGGCAAGCTCCGGGGCAAGAAGCCCAAATTGTCTGACCGGCAGCAGCGTGAGCTCCGGCGCATGTACGACACCGGCGACTACTCGGTCAGCGATTTGGCCGAACTGTTCTCCATCTCACGGCCAACGGTGTATCGCACTCTCAGCCGCAGCGCCGGCGAAGTGACGGCCAAGACCGCCTAACATTATCAACGCAACCTGTAATCGCCGTGCCGCCAAGCGCTGGAGAACCGTGCCAATCAGCGCCGGAGGTCACAGCCGCGCGCCTGCGCGGTCGGCGTCCACAGACCGAGCGTTTGGGAGACGGTGGTTGAGCGGCATTTTGGGCTACGCGCGGGTGAGCACGGGCGACCAGGATGTCGCCGGGCAGATGATGCGTCTCGAACGGGCGGGCGCGATCAAGGTCTTCACGGACGTGCGTTCGGGCAAGTCGATGGACCGCCCCGGGCTGACGGAGTTGCTCACCTACGCGCGCGCGGGCGACACGCTCGCGGTCGTGCGGCTCGACCGGCTCGGCCGCTCGCTCGGTGAGCTGCTGACCATCGTAACCGCGTTGAAAGATCGCGGCGTCGCGCTGCTCAGCCTCGAAGAGAAAATCGACACGTCATCAGCAGCTGGTGAACTGATTTTTCACGTGTTCGGCTCGATCGCGCATTTCGAGCGACGTTTGATCGCCGAACGCACGAAGGACGGTATCGCCGCCGCGCGTGCCAAGGGCAAGTTGCCAGGACGGCGTCCACTCGACCCGGAAAAGGCGAGCGCGGCGCTCAAGCTCGTCGAAGCCGGGGTGTCGCCCACCGAAGCCGCGCGGCAACTCGGCCTCGGTCGCGCCACTGTCTATCGGGAGATGGCCCTCGCTGGCGTACGGCGAACCGCTTGAGGGCGCGTTCCGTACCCGTTCTCACCTAACGCAATTCAGAACACATCCGTTGCGATGACCTCTGGAAGCACGGCGCGCCGGCGGCTAGATCGGTTCAGGGAATTACTATCTCGTGGGGGCGGAGTGCTGACTTCAATTGGGATTGCTGGCGAGGCGACATATCCAGCCGCAGGTGAGAAGCTCA
>Ga0172382_10002160_pt1 | contig 33543 bp, 30 predicted proteins | sample Leawel138RmetaG_FD_122245 | JGI IMG/M metagenome (GOLD analysis project Ga0172382, IMG submission 122245) | Leachate microbial communities from a municipal landfill in Southern Ontario, Canada - Leachate well 138R metaG | ecosystem: Engineered > Solid waste > Landfill > Unclassified | place...
ATCAGCAGCTACCTGATGGGATATTACAATCAGGAGCGGCCCCATGCCTTCAATGGGGGGATCGCACCGGTAGTGGCAGAAGAAAAACTTAAAACAGTGTCCGGGATCAGTTGACCACTACATTCATAACCCACGAATGCGTCGTAGAGTTGCTCAGCAAGATCTGAAGTTTTCGGCTCTTTTAAAACCGTCCGTGGAAGCGGGGTAGAACCCTCTCGACACCAGAGCCAACGAGCCTCATCTAAAATGTAAAGTAATATTGGCAAAAGAGAGCATTCCGAGATCTAGATCTAGATCTAGATCTATGGCCAAGCTATCCGTTTCGGCCGAGAGCGGCACAGAATCATCTTATAGACACAACCTTATTCTCATTACTCTCGGTGATGGCAGCTACCGATAGGCTTCCGGTGGCGGCCCGCTGAATATGCTCGCTCCACCACTTCATCATAGGGCGTCGTCGCTCAACGTAATCGGCACGGTTATAGGCGCTACGAACCTCATCTTTATCTACGTGAGCCAGCGCTACCTCAATCAGCTCTGAATCAAAACCTTGTTCATTGAGCGTGGTACTAGCTATGGAGCGCATGCCGTGGCTGACCAAGCGGCCCGCAAACCCCATACGCTTCAAAGCCATGTTCGCGGTCTGGCTGTTGCAATGGTCACGTGGGTTGCGGTCGGCGGGGAATACATACTCACGGTGTCCGCTGTATGGCTTGACTGCTTCAAGAATGGCTAGGGTCTGTGGAGACAATGGAACTGTGTGTGGGCGACGTTTTTTCATTCGTTCCGCTGGAATCGTCCAGGTTTTCTTCTCCAGATCGATATCTGACCAGCGTGTAGTAGCTGCTTCTACTGGTCGAGTCATGGTGTGCAGCTGCCATTCGATCAGCGCGCGGGTGGTGCGTTTGATGCTTGCGTTCGCCAGTGCGACCATCAATTCAGGGAGCTCATCCGGGGTCAAGGCCGCCATATTCTGTTTCTTTGGCTTCTTGAAGACAGCACGGATGCCGCTGAGCGGGTTGGCATGTATGAAGCCGGAGTTGACAGCGTAGGTCATGATCTCATTCAGCCGCTGGGATACACGCTTGACCGTCTCCAGGCTGCCCTTGGTTTCCAAGGGCCGTAGCAGGTCAATTACCTTGGGGGCAGTGATCTTGGAGATTGGAGTCTGGCCAATATCCGGGAATACATGCAGGGTCAGGGAGCGCCAGATATCCTCGGCGTAAGCAGTGGTGACGTTCTCTTTTTTCAGATCAAACCAAGCTTCAGCTACTTTTTTGAGGGTGTGTTCAGCTGCTGCGCGCTGCTGATAGCGTTCGGCTTCTCGGTGTTCTTTCGGGTCCTTACCAATAGCGATAAGTTCTCGGGCTTCGATCGCCATCCGTCTGGCTTGGGCAAGAGAAATCTCGGGGTAAGGACCAAAGCCCATGGTGACGCGCTTCTTTGTAATGGGGTGTGTATAGAGAAGAAGCCAGAGCTTGGAGCCATTGATTCTTATACGCATTTGTAGTCCATTACCATCTCCTAGAGCGTAGTCCTTCTCTTTGGGTATAGCCTGCTTGATCTTTGTCTCTGTGAGTCGGGTTACGCGAGGGGGCATGTAGGGTCTCCAGGCACATTTGATGTGCACCAAGGAATACCATCATTCGTCGTGGTGTACAACGTGGTGCACATAAACGCGTGGCTGGTGGTGAACGTCTGTGGACGCCAATAGACCTGAAGGCCGCGTATTTGCTGAATCTTAGGCACAAAAAAGGACGTCCGTGGACGCCCTTAGATGTATATTTGGTGGAGCCGGCGGGATTTGAACCCGCGTCCGTCAGTCCGCCACTATCGGTTCTACATGCGTAGTCATCTCTATTGAGTTAACTCCTCACCGCCCGAGTGACAGGGTGTTTGGAGCGAGCTGTATAAATTTTAGCCGTTACGTCTACAGCGAACTTGGCGGCGATTCTGTTCTATATGACAATCATTTCGAGTTTACAGACATCCTCTGATGATTGCTGGAGCCGAAGCTACCAGAAGTGCGACTTGGCTGCTTACGCAGCTAGTTGTGCACCATAATTGTCGTCATTGGCAATTATATAGGTTTGCAACAGTGGATTTACGAGTTCCGTTACCAACTCGGCATGCCCCTCAAGCTTTGTTACCGTCGTCGAATCCTGATCGGCCCCAAAACCATTTTGGTACTTGTTTCCAAGGTACCTGGTAAGTCTGACGCCATTCTAGGCGAAAGGTTCCCTGGTGTATAGCTTTTGTTCAGCGGTTGGCTTCCCGAACCAGCCGTTGCTTCTCTCTGTCCCAGTCGCGGTTCTTCTCGGTTTCGCGTTTGTCGTAGTCCTTCTTGCCCTTGACCAGCGCGATTTCACATTTGACCAGATGCTTTTTCCAGTACAAAGCCATGGGCACGCAGCTGTAGCCTTTCTGCTCCACCCCGGTGATGATCTTGTCCAGCTCATTCTTGTTCAGCAGGAGCTTGCGGGTGCGCGTGGGGTCGGCAATGACGTGGGTGCTGGCGGTCAGCAGTGGTGTGATGTGCGCACCGAACAGGTAGGCTTCGCCGTTTTTCAGCAGCACATAGCTGTCCACCAGCTGCGCCTTGCCGGCGCGCAGGCTTTTTACTTCCCAGCCGGCGAGGGCGATGCCGGCTTCGAAGCGCTGTTCAACGAAATATTCGTGTTTGGCCCGTTTGTTCAGCGCGATAGTGCCGCCGGAGGGCTGGGATTTCTTTTGTTTGCTCATGGGCGCGTATTATAGGGACTGCCTTGATCTTCGGCTATCTCGTTGAAGCGACATCGGGACATTTGCAGGAAATTGCTCCTGTTCCCTGCGGTCTATTCGCTGGTAGGCTATCTCGCGTATCAAGCTGGAGATCATTTAATGACTGTACAAGTGAAAATCCTATGACGCATATCAAGCGGTCGGCTCTGCTGCCTTTTCCGGCGGAGCGTCTCTTTGAACTGGTCAATCGTGTTGAGCATTACCCCGAATTTCTTCCGTGGTGTACCAAGGCAGAGGTACTCAGTGAAACCGATGAGCAGATGCGCGCACGGCTGACTGTGGGTAAGGCCGGACTACATCAAAGCTTCACTACCTGTAACGATCTGGTGCCAGGCCAGCGTATCGATATGCACCTGGAAGATGGGCCGTTCAGTGAGCTGCATGGGGTGTGGGAGTTTCAGGTATTGAATGAGCAGGCCTGCAAGATCACTCTGGATCTGCAATTCAGCTACTCCGGCACCTTGGTACGAGCGACATTGGGTCCGCTGTTCAATCATGCTGCGAACACCATGGTGGAAGCATTTTCCAGAAGGGCGCAGGAGCTTTATGGTTGAGCCAGGTATTACGGTTGAGGTGGCGTATGCGCTGCCGGATAAACAGCGTATTGTGCGAATAGCCGTGCCGGCGGGTACGACCATGCTGGAAGCTGTTCAGCTGTCTCGTATTGCCGAGTATTTCCCGGGGCTGGATGTGGACAATAGCCCGATGGGTATATTTGGCAAGGCGGTTGCTGCGCCGGCTCAGCGGGTGCTGGCCGAGGGCGAGCGCGTCGAAATCTACCGTCCGCTGATTGCGGATCCGAAGGAGGTGCGCAAGCAGCGCGCCGCGAAGGCCAAGGAGATGTCGAAGCCCGACTGAGGTTGACGCGGCGGAGTTCGCGCTCCGCCGAGGCTATTACTCGCCAGTGCCGAGAGGCGCGCCGAGATCGACCGGGTAGCTGCTGGCAGCCGGTTCATCCTCGTTGGCGCCACCCATGATGGCTTCATCGCGACTAGTGCCGGGTACGAAGTCACCCGCCAGGCCGATCAACTGATCATTTTCAAAGATCAGACTGATGCGTTCCTGCTCGCGGGGATTGTGGCCGGCTTGCATGCTGTACAGGTAATCCCAGCGGTCAGGCTCGAAGGTGTCCTGGATCAAGGGCGTGCCCATGATGAAACGCACCTGGCGGGTGGTCATGCCCGGGCGTAACTGGTCTACCATTTCCTGGGTGACGACGTTGCCCTGCTGGACATCGATCTTGTATACGCCGGGGAAGCCACAGCCGGCAAGGCTGGCGGCGGCAGTAAATAACAGGATACAAAGGGCACGGTTCAGACTGTTTGGCATCGCGTGGTAACATCCACTATCGAAAGTTTGCTGAGAGCCCTGAATCATACCCGACTGATCCGGCGCTGCGAAGCATTGTAGAGAGAAACACAACATGTCTGAAAATCACGAACTGCGTAAAGTGGGGCTCAAGGTCACGCTGCCGCGTGTCAAGATCCTGCAAATGCTGGATAACACCGAGGACCGGCACATGAGTGCCGAGGATGTATACAAGTCCTTGATGGAGGCCGGGGAAGACGTGGGGCTGGCCACCGTTTACCGGGTGCTGACCCAGTTTGAAGCCGCTGGTCTTGTGGTTCGTCATAACTTTGATGGCGGTCATGCCGTCTTCGAGCTGGCTGATGGCGAGCACCACGACCATATGGTGTGCGTGGATACCGGAGAGGTGATCGAGTTCTTTGATCCGGAAATCGAGCGTCGCCAGCAACAGGTGGTCAAAGAGCACGGCTATGAAATGGTCGACCACAACCTCGTGCTCTACGTAAAGAAAAAGAGCCTCTGACGGTCAGGGTGTGTGACGGGCGATGGATTGCCATGTCATTGCCGCGATCATCCATGCACCCGGTCCGTCTTGTGCCTAGCTGTTGCCCGCCAGTTGCTTGCGAGCATGGGCCAGCGACTCCTCGGTAAGATCTACTCCGCCCAGCATCCGGGCGACCTCCTGAACCCGACCTTCCTGGTCCAGTTTGTCGATGCGTGTCCGTGTCGAATCCCGCTGCTGTTCCTTGCGCACAAACAGATGCTGGTGCCCCTGCGCGGCCACCTGGGGCAGGTGGGTAACCGTGAGTACCTGGCCGCGCTCGCCCAGCTGGCGCAACAGTTTGCCGACAATCTCCGCGGTCGGTCCGCCAATGCCGACATCCACTTCATCAAACACCAGTGTGGGCACCCGCGAGGTCTGCGCGGTAATCACCTGGATCCCGAGGCTGATGCGCGACAGTTCGCCGCCGGAGGCCACCTTTGCCAGCGGCTTGGGTGGCTGGCCGGGGTTGGCGCTGACCAGAAACTCCACGTTTTCCTGGCCCTGCAGCGGATACTGTGCAGCTTGCAGCGGGTGCAGCTGGACCTGTATCTGGCCGCCCGGCATGCCCAGTTGCTGTATTTCTCCGGTCACCGCCCTGGCCAGTTTCTTCGCGGCCTTCTGGCGGGTGCCGGACAGCTTGTCTGCCAGTCGCTGATAGTGCGCCTGGTAGGCGGCCAGTTCTTCGGCCAGTCGCTCCTTGTCCGTATCGTTCTGCTGGATGCCTTCGAGCTCCTCGATCAGGCGTAATTGCAGGGCCGGCAGCTCGTCGGCGTTGATCCGGTGTTTGCGCGCCAGGTCATGAATGACGCCGAGGCGCTCGTCGACTTCCTGCTGGCGCTGCGGATCGGCTTCGAAGTGATCCAGATAGCGGCTCAGCTCCCCGACAGCTTCTTCTACCTGGATCTGGGCGCTGGCCAGCAGGTCGTGTGCGTCGTCCAGGTTGCGGCTGTGCTGACGCAGGCTGCCCAGCCGTCCGAGGCTGGTGTTCAGTGCCTGGAGTACGCTGCCACTGTCGCTTTCGCTGCAGATAGTGATGATTTGCTGGCAGGACTGGGTAATCAGCTCGGCGTTGGCCAGCTGGCGCTGTTCGCTTTCCAGTTGCTCCAGCTCGCCTTCCTGCAGGCTCAGGTTATCCAGCTCTTCCAGCTGATAGCTGAGCAGCTGGATACGGGAGCGGTGCTCTTCGCTGTTGTCGTTGGCCTGCTGCAGGGCCTGTTCTGTCTGGCGGCAGCGCTGGGCAGCGAGCTGCACCTGACGGGCCAGCTCGCTGGCATTGGCATAGGCATCCAGCAACCGGCGGTGGGTATCGGTCTTCAGCAGCGACTGGTGTTCATGCTGGCTGTGGATATCGATCAGCATGTTGCCGAGCGCTTTCAGATCCTGCTGCGGGCAGGGGGTGCCGTTGATGTAGCCGCGTGAGCGGCCCTCGGCAGTAACCACGCGACGCAGGATGACCTGTGGCTCGTCGCTGGTCAGGTCCCGCTGCTGCAGCCATTGCGTGGCTTCGGGTATGTCGCTGATATCGAAAGTGGCCAGGATATCGGCCTTGTCCGCACCAGGGCGTACGGCGCCGCTGTCAGCGCGGTCGCCAAGGGCCAGGGCCAGGGCATCGAGCATGATGGATTTGCCAGCGCCGGTTTCACCTGTGATGACGGTCATCCCGCGATTCAGTTCCAGTTCCAGATGATCGACGATTGCGTAATTGTTCACCGCCAGGTGCAGCAGCATGGCGCCATTCTCCGCAGGCTTGTTGTTCTGGTTGTTTATACAGTACTCAAGCTTTGTTTTTCAAGCCCCTTGAACATCAGTTTGCCAGCCCCATATAGATGCCATGAGTGCAGCTTTGGCTGCACCGCCTAATTTTGTCAGACAGGAGGATACATGGTGGACGAACAGAGACAGGAGCCGCAGGGCGAAGAGCTCGGCACGGATCAGGCGCAGGATACGGTGGCTGTAGAAGAAGATCTGGTTGCGCGCATCAACAGCTTGGAAGAACAGCTGGCGACGGCTCAGGATCAGGCGCTGCGTGCGGTGGCTGATGCCCAGAATGCCCGTCGTCGTGCGGAGCAGGAAGTAGCCAAGGCGCACAAGTTTGCTCTGGAGCGTTTCGCCAATGACCTGCTGGCGGTAATGGATAGTCTGGAGCGTGGACTGGAGCTGTCCAGTGATGAAGATCCGGCGATCAAGCCGATGCGCGATGGCATGGAGCTGACCCTGAAACTGTTCGCCGACACCCTGGGCCGTCATCAGGTATTTGCCGTTGATCCGCATGGCGAGCCCTTCAACCCTGAGTTGCACCAGGCCATGACCATGGAGGAGCGCGATAACGTCGAGCCCAATACCGTGATCAAGGTGTTCCAGAAGGGCTACACGCTCAACGAGCGTCTGTTGCGTCCCGCCATGGTGGTGGTCAGCAAGGCGGCCACTGGTCAGGCCAGCGCAACAATTGATGAGCAGGCTTGAAATTTTATTTTTTGACCCTATTTAAGACTCAAGACAGTTTGAATAGTGCCGCCGATCACGTGCGGCCAGCATATTCCGGAGAGATAGCACATGGGTAAAATTATCGGTATTGACCTGGGGACAACCAACTCCTGCGTCGCCGTCATGGAAAATGGTACCGCCAGGGTAATCGAGAATGCCGAGGGTGGTCGTACTACGCCGTCCATCGTCGCCTACACCAATGATGGCGAAACGCTGGTAGGTCAGTCGGCCAAGCGCCAATCGGTGACCAACCCACAGAACACACTGAACGCAGTCAAGCGCTTGATCGGTCGCCGTTTCGACGAAGACGTCGTACAGAAAGACATCAAACTGGTGCCCTACAAGATCATCAAGGCTGACAACGGTGATGCCTGGGTAGAAGCCAAGGGCGAGAAAATGGCTCCTCCGCAGGTTTCCGCTGAAGTCCTGAAGAAGATGAAGAAAACCGCCGAGGATTACCTGGGCGAGGCCGTCACTGAAGCGGTTATTACCGTTCCGGCCTACTTCAATGACAGCCAGCGTCAGGCGACCAAGGATGCCGGCCGCATTGCCGGTCTGGACGTCAAGCGGATCATCAACGAGCCGACCGCTGCTGCGCTGGCTTACGGTATGGACAAGGCCCGTGGCGACTCCACTATTGTGGTGTATGACCTGGGTGGCGGTACCTTTGACGTCTCCATTATCGAGATTGCCGAAGTGGATGGTGAGCACCAATTCGAGGTGCTGGCCACCAACGGTGATACCTTCCTCGGTGGTGAAGACTTTGACATGCGCCTGATTGATTATCTGGCGGATGAGTTCAAGAAAGAAAACGGTGTTGACCTGCACCACGATCCGCTGGCTCTGCAGCGCCTGAAAGAGGCTGCTGAAAAAGCCAAGATCGAGCTGTCTTCCAGTCAGCAGACCGACGTCAACCTGCCGTACATCACGGCTGACGCCAGCGGTCCGAAACACCTTCAGGTGAAAGTGACCCGCGCCAAACTGGAATCGCTGGTGGAGGATCTGGTCAAGCGCAGTATCGAGCCTTGCCGTACTGCCATGCAGGACGCTGGTCTGGATGCATCCCAGATCAATGAAGTGATTCTGGTAGGCGGTCAGACCCGCATGCCGCTGGTACAGAAAACCGTTGCCGAGTTCTTCAACAAGGAGCCGCGCAAGGACGTTAACCCGGATGAAGCTGTTGCCGTAGGCGCAGCGATTCAGGGTGCGGTACTGGCTGGTGACGTAAAAGACGTACTGCTGCTGGACGTGACTCCGCTGTCGCTGGGTATTGAAACCATGGGCGGCGTCATGACGACGCTGATCGAGAAGAACACCACCATCCCGACCAAGAAGTCGCAGGTATTCTCGACTGCTGATGACAACCAGACTGCCGTGACCATCCACGTGCTGCAGGGTGAGCGTAAACAGGCGACGCAGAACAAGTCGCTGGGTCGCTTCGACCTGGCCGATATTCCGCCGGCACAGCGTGGCGTACCGCAGATCGAAGTCAGCTTCGACATCGATGCCAACGGTATTCTGAACGTGTCCGCCAAGGACAAGGCCACCGGCAAGCAGCAGTCCATCGTGATCAAGGCCAACTCCGGCCTGTCCGATGAAGAGATTGACCAGATGGTGCGCGATGCTGAGGCCAATGCTGAGGAAGACCGCAAGTTCGAAGAGCTGGTGACCGCGCGCAACCAGGGCGACCAACTGGTGCATGCAACCCGCAAGACACTGACCGAAGCCGGCGACAAGGCGACCGACGAGCAGAAAGCGGCGATTGAAACTGCACTGACCGAGCTGGAAGAGGCAGTCAAGGGTGACGACAAGGAGCTGATTGAAGCGAAAATCAATGCCCTGTCTGAAGCCTCGGCGCCGGTAGTACAGAAGATGTACGAAGAGCAGGCTGCCCAGGGTGATGCCCAGGCCAATGCCGGCGAGAACAAGGCTGACGCCGATGATGTGGTCGATGCCGAGTTCGAAGAAGTCAAGGACAATAAGTAATCCTTGACTGCCAGGGCCTGATGTCAGGCTCTGTGCACTGCACTGCACTGCACTGCACTGCACTGCGCGGCAAGGCAACGCGGGAGCTATTCCCGCGTTGCCGTTTGTGCCGTAGGGCTTTTCAAAGGAAGCAGAATGTATGGCCAAGCGTGACTACTATGAAGTGCTGGGCGTTGAGCGCGGCGCCAGTGAAGCCGAGCTGAAAAAGGCCTACCGCCGATTGGCAATGAAATATCACCCGGACCGCAACCCGGATGACAAGGATTCCGAAGAGAAATTCAAGGAGGCCAACGAGGCCTACGAGATTCTCACCGATGCCAACAAGCGCGCAGCGTATGACCAGTACGGTCATGCGGATGTGGATCCGAATATGGGGGGTGGCGCCGGTGGTTTTGGTGGCGGCGGCAACTTCTCCGATATTTTCGGTGATGTGTTCGGCGACATCTTTGGCGGTGGTGGTGGCGGCCGTGGTCGCTCCTCGGCTCAGCGCGGTAGCGATCTGCGCTACACCCTTGAGCTGGATCTGGAAGAGGCGGTACGCGGAACGACCGTGACCATTAAGGTGCCGACGCTGGTCGGCTGCAAAACCTGTGATGGAAGTGGCGCGAAGAAGGGCACCAGTCCCAGCACCTGTACCACCTGTGGTGGTCACGGTCAGGTGCGCATGCAGCAGGGCTTCTTTGCCGTGCAGCAGACCTGCCCCCGTTGCCATGGTACCGGTCAGATGATTACTGATCCGTGCAAGGACTGTCATGGTCAGGGCCGGGTGGAAGAGCACAAGACACTCTCGGTCAAGGTGCCGCCGGGTGTGGATAATGGCGACCGTATTCGACTGTCAGGTGAAGGTGAAGCTGGCGTCAATGGCGGGCCTACTGGCGATCTGTATGTGGTTGTGTCGGTGCGCGAGCACACTATATTCCAGCGTGACGGCAAGAATCTGTACTGTGAGGTGCCGATCAGCTTTGCCGATGCGGCGCTGGGTGGCGAGCTGGAAGTGCCGACGCTGGATGGTCGGGTCAAGCTGAAGATTCCTGATGGCACTCAGACTGGCAAGCTGTTCCGTTTGCGCGGCAAGGGCGTGGTTCCGGTAAGGGGCGGTTCAGCTGGGGATCTGCTGTGCCGGGTTGCCGTAGAAACACCGGTCAACCTCACCAAACGTCAGCGCGAGTTGCTCGGCGAGCTGCGTGATACGCTGCAGGCTGAAGGTAGCAATCAGTCGCCACGGGCCAAGAATTGGTTCGAGGGCGTAAAGAACTTCTTTGAAGATATGAAATTCTGATCGGGGCGAGCATGAGAAGAATAGCGGTTATCGGTGCGGCCGGGCGGATGGGCAAGACGCTGATCGAGGCCATCCAGCAAACGGAAGGGGCCAGTCTGACTGCAGCTATTGAGCGTCCTGAAAGCTCGCTGATTGGCGCTGATGCTGGCGAGTTGGCTGGCGTTGGCAAGTTGAACGTGAATGTCGTCGGCGATCTGAGCCAGGTGTTGGCGGATTTCGATGTGCTCATCGATTTCACTCATCCGACCAGCACGCTTGCCAACCTGGAAATCTGTCGTGCGGCTGGCAAGGCCATGGTGATCGGTACGACCGGCTTCTCGGAAGATGAGAAACAGTTGATTGCCCGTGCTGCCGAGCAGGTGCCGGTGGTATTTGCACCGAACTTCAGTGTCGGGGTCAATCTGACGCTCAAGCTGCTGGATATGGCCGCTCGGGTCATGGGTGACGAAGCCGATATCGAAATCATCGAAGCGCACCACCGGCACAAGGTGGATGCACCGTCGGGTACCGCGCTGCGTATGGGTGAAGTGGTGGCCGATGCGCTGGGACGTAATCTACAGGACGTGGCTGTGTATGGTCGTGAAGGTCAGACCGGTGCCCGGGATCGCAACACCATCGGCTTTGCTACCGTGCGCGCAGGTGATGTGGTGGGTGATCATACCGTGCTGTTTGCGACCGAAGGCGAACGAGTGGAGATTACCCACAAGGCTTCCAGCCGCATGACCTTTGCCAAGGGCGCGGTGCGTTCGGCCATCTGGTTGGGTGAGCGCAACAGTGGATTGTTCGATATGCAGGATGTGTTGTCATTGCGTGATTGACGTGCGCTGAAAGCAAAAAGCCCGATCAGTGTTCTGGTCGGGCTTTTTATTGCGCGCTTGCTGGAGGCTCAGCCGCGCTGGAGTTGGTCTCTTGCCATCTGATTCAGGGTCTGGGTGTTGCGGATCAGATAGAAGGCCGCGATGGTCGGTACCCAGTCAGTATGGTGATCCAGCAGGCGTGGCTGGATAAAGCCGTACTGTTTATCCAGATTCTGCAGTGCGGCAGATTTTTCTGGCAGAAGGCGTTTCAGCGCGTCGGCGCGAGCAACGATACTGGCATCAATGCTGCGGAAGATGCCTTCACTGGTTTCCATGAAGTACACGCCAATCGAGCTGAACATATTGTTCTGGTACAGCAGCAGGATCTGATTTGTCTCCAGGCTCTGCTGATGCAGCGCCAGTAGCGCCTCATCAATCTCGCCGGCCAACGCCGCGTAGCGCGCCGCAACGGCTTTATCGAACTCGGCATGGGTCATCATGATCTGGTTGACGGTCGCCAGATGGTAGTGGGCTTCATCCTCGGTCTGGGTTTCCAGTTCGCGTATCAGTCGCACAAACTGGTTGTATGGCGTGCGCAGGTCGCTGGGGTTTTCCATCTGGCGCAAGAACCTTTCCATATTACCCAGTGCTTCGTTGTAGGCTTCACGGTTGCCCGGCTCACGAATGCGCTCGTAGAGATTGTTATCAATCAGCAGGAAGGTGGCTGCGCGATATCCTTCGCTACGCAGTTCGTGCAGATTTTGCGCCTGCTGCGCATCGGCCTGAACCTGTGCTGTGAGGCCAAGGAGCAGCAGGAATGCCACGTACTTGAAATAGGTTGTCATTGGTCCATAATCCCTGTTTTTATTGTTCATCCTGGCGCAGCTGGAGAGGGTCGGCCCTCGATGCTAGAGGGGCTCTCGTAGTCGCAGCGCCAGGAAATGTGATCCGCTTACAGTTTTAGCACGTTCGTCACGATTATGAAACAGAAGCGGAGACTGTCTTTTTGATGTTTTCCAGTAGGTGGTCGGTGTGGATATTTGCTGGCCAAACCGGTAAAATATTGGGCTAATCTGTCTATCTCAGCGCGTATCTGACAATGCCTTTGCAGTGGGGTGAAGTGGAAAACACATCATTCCCGCTTTTGTGCAGCCCGCGTTCGGCAAAAACGTGTCAGTCTTTCGGAGGTTTTCTTGTCCAAGCCCGCCATTCTCGCTCTCGCCGACGGTAGTATCTTTCGCGGTGAAGCCATCGGCGCCGACGGTCATAGCGTCGGTGAGGTTGTATTCAATACGGCCATGACCGGTTACCAGGAGATCCTCACCGATCCGTCCTACGCTCGTCAAATCGTGACTTTGACTTATCCGCATATTGGTAACACCGGCACCACGCCGCTGGACGCTGAATCTGATCGGGTCTGGGCTGCGGGTTTGATCATTCGCGATCTGCCGCTGATGGCCAGCAACTTCCGCAGCCGCCAACCGCTGGATGAGTATCTGAAGGAAAATGGCACAGTGGCCATTGCCGAAGTGGATACGCGCCGACTGACTCGCATTCTGCGCGAGAAAGGTTCGCAAAATGGCTGCATCATGGCAGGGGATGACGCTACTGAAGAGAAGGCGCTGGCGCTGGCACGTTCCTTTGCTGGTATCAAGGGCATGGATCTGGCCAAGGAAGTGAGCGTCAAGCAGCCCTATGAATGGCGCGAAAGCACTTGGGAACTGGCAACTGACAGCTACCCCACCATTGATGCCGCCGATTTACCGCACCATGTCGTGGTTTACGATTACGGCGTCAAGCTCAATATCCTGCGCATGCTGGTAGCCCGTGGCTGCCGTCTGACTGTCGTGCCCGCACAAACGTCTGCTGCAGACGTGCTGGCGCTGAAGCCGGATGGCGTATTGCTGTCCAACGGCCCCGGCGATCCAGCGCCCTGTGATTACGCGATCAAGGCGATTCAGGAATTGCTACAGACCGACACGCCGATTCTGGGCATATGCCTGGGTCATCAGTTGTTGGCCTTGGCGTCTGGCGCAAGCACGATGAAAATGCCCAGCGGCCACCATGGCGCCAACCACCCGGTGCAGAACCTGGCTACCGGCGAGGTGATGATCACCAGTCAGAACCACGGTTTTGCAGTGGACGAAGCCAATCTGCCGGCCAACGTCCGCCCGACCTACAAATCATTGTTTGACGGCACTTTGCAAGGCATCGAGCTTATCGACAAGGAAGCCTTCAGCTTCCAGGGCCACCCGGAGGCCAGTCCCGGCCCGGGTGATGTGGCGCCGCTGTTTGAGCGCTTCATTGCAGCCATGACCAAACGCGCTTGATTCGCCGAACATCCAAGGATTAATTGCACACTATGCCAAAACGTACTGATATAAAAAGTATCCTGATCCTCGGTGCCGGCCCCATCGTCATCGGTCAGGCATGCGAGTTTGACTATTCCGGCGCCCAGGCCTGTAAGGCGCTGCGCGAGGAGGGTTTCCGGGTCATTCTGGTTAACTCCAACCCGGCGACCATCATGACCGATCCGGCGATGGCCGATGCCACCTATATCGAGCCAATCAAATGGCAGACAGTGGCGCGGATCATCGAGAAGGAGCGTCCTGATGCGCTGCTGCCGACCATGGGCGGCCAGACCGCGCTGAACTGCGCGCTGGAGCTGGAAAAGCACGGCGTACTGGAAAAGTTCGGCGTCGAAATGATCGGTGCCAACGCCGATACCATCGACAAGGCTGAAGACCGTTCGCGCTTCGACAAGGCCATGCGTGATATCGGTCTGGAGTGCCCGCGCTCCGGTATCGCCCACAATATGGACGAAGCCTACGGCGTTCTCGACCAGGTTGGCTTCCCCTGTATCATTCGTCCGTCCTTCACCATGGGCGGCACTGGTGGCGGGATCGCCTACAACCGTGAAGAGTTCGAGGAAATCTGCAACCGTGGTCTGGATCTGTCGCCGACCAAGGAACTGCTGATCGACGAATCGCTGATCGGTTGGAAGGAATACGAGATGGAGGTTGTCCGCGACAAGAAGGATAACTGCATCATCGTCTGCTCGATCGAGAACTTCGATCCCATGGGTGTGCATACAGGTGACTCCATCACCGTGGCCCCGGCACAGACCCTGACCGACAAGGAATACCAGATCATGCGCAACGCCTCGCTGGCGGTGCTGCGTGAAATCGGTGTGGAAACCGGCGGCTCCAACGTGCAGTTCGGTATCGACCCGAAAGACGGCCGCATGGTCGTCATCGAGATGAACCCGCGGGTATCTCGCTCCTCCGCGCTGGCCTCCAAGGCCACCGGCTTCCCGATTGCCAAGATCGCGGCCAAGCTGGCGGTAGGTTATACCCTTGATGAGCTGAGCAATGACATCACTGGCGGCCGTACTCCAGCCTCCTTTGAGCCGGCGATTGACTACGTGGTTACCAAGATTCCACGTTTTGCCTTCGAGAAATTCCCCAACGCTGACGCCCGTCTGACCACTCAGATGAAGTCGGTGGGTGAGGTCATGGCTATCGGCCGCACTTTCCAGGAATCCTTGCAGAAAGCGCTGCGCGGCCTGGAAGTGGGCTCCTGTGGTTTTGATCCGCAGCTGGATCTGAACGCTGCTGATGCCAACACCACGCTGACCCGTGAGCTGACCGTGCCGGGCGCCGAGCGCATCTGGTTCATCGGTGATGCATTCCGTGCAGGCATGAGCGTCGAGCGCATTTTCGAGCTGACCAAGATTGATCCCTGGTTCCTGGTGCAGATCGAGGATCTGATCAAGGACGAGCAGCGCATCAGTGAAATGGGTCTGGCGGATATCGACAGCAACCTGATGTACCGTCTCAAGCGCAAGGGTTTCTCCGATACCCGGCTGGCACAGCTGCTGGGTGTAAGTGAAAAGAACCTGCGTTCGCAGCGGCACAAGCTGGGTGTATTCCCGGTGTACAAGCGGGTGGATACCTGCGCCGCAGAATTCGCTACCGATACCGCTTACATGTACTCGACCTATGAGGAAGAGTGCGAAGCCAATCCGTCCAGTCGTGACAAGATCATGGTGCTGGGTGGCGGACCCAACCGTATCGGCCAGGGCATCGAGTTTGACTACTGCTGTGTGCATGCCGCTCTGGCCATGCGCGAAGATGGCTACGAAACCATCATGGTCAACTGCAACCCGGAAACCGTTTCTACCGACTACGACACATCCGATCGCCTGTATTTCGAGCCGGTGACCCTGGAAGACGTGCTGGAAATCGTCCGCGTAGAGCAGCCCAAGGGCGTGATCGTGCAGTACGGCGGGCAGACTCCGCTGAAACTGGCGCGCGCACTGGAAGAGGCCGGTGTGCCGATTATCGGTACCAGCCCGGAAGCCATTGACCGCGCCGAAGACCGTGAGCGCTTCCAGCAGATGGTTGAACGCCTGAAGCTGCGTCAGCCGCAGAACGCCACCGTGCGCAGCGAAGATGAAGCTATCACCGCGGCAAACAAGATTGGCTATCCGCTGGTGGTGCGTCCTTCCTATGTATTGGGCGGCCGTGCCATGGAAATCGTCTACCAGGAAGACGAACTCAAGCGCTACCTGCGTGATGCGGTGAAAGTGTCCAACGACAGCCCGGTACTGCTGGATCACTACCTCAACTGCGCTATCGAGATTGATGTGGATGCGGTATCCGACGGTACTGATGTAGTGATCGGTGCGATCATGCAGCACATCGAGCAGGCTGGCGTTCACTCCGGTGACTCGGCCTGTGCGCTGCCGCCGTACTCGCTGTCTGCTGAAATTCAGGACGAGATGCGTGACCAGGTCAAGCGCATGGCGTTGGAGCTAGGTGTGGTGGGGCTTATGAACGTGCAGCTGGCACTGCAGGACGGGGTCATTTACGTTATCGAAGTGAACCCGCGCGCCTCGCGTACCGTGCCTTTCGTATCCAAGTGCATCGGTCAGTCGCTGGCGCAGATTGCTGCCCGGGTCATGGCTGGCAAGACGCTCAAGGAGCTGGGCTTTACCGAAGAGATCGTACCCAACTTCTACAGCGTCAAGGAAGCGGTATTCCCCTTCGCCAAGTTCCCGGGTGTTGACCCCATTCTCGGGCCGGAAATGAAATCCACCGGCGAAGTCATGGGGATCGGTGACAGCTTTGCCGAAGCCTTTGCCAAGTCCCAGTTGGGCGCCAGTGAAGTGTTGCCGACTTCCGGTACCGCCTTCATCAGTGTGCGCGAGGACGACAAACCGTTCGTTGCCGAGATGGCGCGCGAGCTGATCGAGCTGGGCTTCGAAGTGGTTGCCACCTCGGGTACCGCCCAGGTTGTCGAGGCTGCCGGATTGCCGGTGCGTCGGGTGAACAAGGTGACTGAAGGCCGTCCGCATATCGTCGACATGATCAAGAATGGGCAGATCAGCCTGGTGATCAATACCACCGAAGGTCGCCAGTCGATCGCTGATTCCTACTCCATTCGCCGTAATGCGCTGCAGCACAAGGTTTACTCCACCACCACGCTGGCCGGCGGTCAGGCTGTATGCATGGCATTGAAATTCGGCCCTGAGCGGGCGGTGCGCCGCCTGCAAGATCTGCACGAGAGATTATAGATATGAAGTACCCCATGACCAAAAAGGGTGCTCAGGCCCTTGAAGATGAACTCAAACACCTGAAAACCGTCATGCGGCCGCAGATCACCGAAGCCATCGCCGAAGCGCGGGAGCTGGGTGACCTGAAGGAAAACGCTGAATACCACGCTGCGCGTGAGCAGCAGGGCATGGTTGAAGCGCGGATCAGTGATATCGAGGGTCGCCTGTCGGCGGCCCAGGTAATCGATGTGCTGAGCATTCCGTATAGCGGCAAGGTCATCTTCGGCACCACAGTGACCATCGCCAATGTCGATACCGATGAAGAAGTGCGTTATCAGATCGTCGGTGAAGACGAGGCCGACATCAAGGAAGGCAAGATTTCCGTCACTTCGCCGATTGCTCGTGCATTGATCGGCAAGGAAGAGGGCGAAATCGTGGCGGTGAGAACCCCCAGCGGTGTGGTCGAGTATGAGATTGTCGAGATTCAGCATCTGTGAGACCAGATGCTGCGCTGCCGGCCGTGCGTAGCGGCCGGATAGCCTGGCAGCTATCCCAGACGCTATGGGTCGGCGGAGTATGGATGTTGCACTTTGTCCTGCTGCCGGCACTGGAGCGTTTTGGTCTGGCGCCGCTGCTGATTGACGAGATTGCCTCGTTCATGCGTCCGGTATTGGTGGGCTTTGCGGCGGTCTGCGTGCTGTTGCAATGCCTGCTGGCGTGGATGGTGCTGCGTCGCCCGATCTGGCGTGATCTTCGCGGTCAGATGTTATTAGTGGTGCTGGTCGCGGTGGCTGCGTTCTTTATGGTGGCGAGTTTGCCCAATGGTGCGTACTGGCAGCTATTCAGCTATCTGGTGCTGGCGTTTGCTGGCCTGGTATTGATACTGCAGCCGCGGCCGGACGAGGAGTTGGCGCGGTGAGTCAACATGACTGGCTTGGCCGTCATTACCGATGTGCATAAGGGCGTCCACAGGACGCCCGGGCACGGCTCAGAAGTTCTTGTAGCGCACCAGGTTGGACAAGTTGGGGTTGGGCGTCTTGTTTCGACGCAGCAGTATCACCATTTTGCCAATCACCTGTACCAGTTCGGCACCTGTGCGTTGGCATACTTCGTTGACCAGCGTTTGTTTGGTGTCGCGGTCGCCGACGGTGATGCGAATCTTGATCAGTTCGTGATCATTGAGCGCCCGATCCAGTTCGGCCAGAACGCCGTCGGTGGTGCCCTGCTCACTGACAATGACCACGGGTTTGAGATGGTGACCAATGCGTTTGTAGGCTTTCTTCTGTTCGGAGCTCAGCGCCATAATGATCTATTCGATTTCCTGTCTGATAAGTCTGGATAAATAAAGACGCTAGTATAACCGGCGGTGCAATCCGCTGCATGAGGTATTCCGTGGCAAGATCCAAGACCAGCAAGGGCTGGCTGAAAGAGCATTTTGATGATCACTATGTAAAGCAGGCTCAGAAGGACGGCTATCGTTCTCGCGCCAGTTACAAGTTGCTGGAAATTCAGGAAAAAGATCGTCTTCTTCGACCCGGCATGACCGTGCTCGACCTCGGCTCTGCGCCGGGCGGTTGGTCGCAGGTGGCCAGCCGTCTGATTGGTGAGAAAGGGCGTATCATCGCATCTGACATCCTGCCGATGGACAGTATTGCCGACGTCACTTTCATTCAGGGCGATTTCACTGAAGACGCGGTATTCGAGGCTATCCTGGCGGCGATCGGTGAGCACCCGGTAGACCTTGTTATTTCCGACATGGCCCCCAATATGAGTGGTACACCCGCAGTGGATCAGCCCCGCGCCATGTATCTGTGTGAATTGGCGTTGGATATGGCGGGTCGGGTATTGCGGCCGGGCGGTGATTTTCTCATCAAGGTCTTTCATGGCGTAGGTTTTGATGAGTATTTCAAGCAAATGCGTGGTCAGTTCGAGAAGATTGTTACCCGCAAGCCGGGAGCCTCGAGGGATCGTTCCCGGGAAACCTATCTGCTCGGTAGGGGCTTCAAGGCCGAATAATTATCAGGGTGACACAGGGCGTTACACTGCTGAATCTGCCGCCGTGGCGGATTCTGGTGTAAGGTAGACGAGTCGGATAACAGACGAATACAGCCATGCCCTGATCAGCTGACAGGGCAAGAGGATAGCAATTTGAACGACATGGCGAAAAACCTCATCCTGTGGTTGATCATCGCTGCGGTACTTGTGACTGTCATGAACAACTTCAGCAGTCCTACCGAACCGCGCACGATGAACTACACCGAATTCCTTGAGCTGGTGAATGATCGCCAGGTCGAACGCGTGACTGTGGACGGCTTCATTATTACGGGGCAGCGGCGCAGCGGCGAGAGCTTCAAGACCGTGCGCCCGGCGATTCAGGACAGCGGCCTTATTGGTGACCTGCTGGACAATGACGTCATAGTTGAAGGCAAGCAGCCCGAGCGCCAGAGCATCTGGACCCAGTTGCTGATAGCCAGCTTCCCGATCCTTATCATCATTGCCATCTTCATGTTCTTCATGCGCCAGATGCAGGGCGGAGCCGGCGGCCGTGGCGGGCCGATGAGTTTCGGCAAGAGCAAGGCGCGTATGCTGTCCGAAGATCAGGTCAAGACTACCTTCGCCGATGTTGCCGGCTGCGATGAAGCCAAGGAAGAAGTGGCCGAACTGGTCGAGTTCCTGCGCGATCCGGGCAAGTTTCAGCGTCTGGGTGGGCATATTCCCCGTGGCGTGCTGATGGTCGGCCAGCCGGGCACCGGTAAGACCTTGCTGGCCAAGGCAGTTGCCGGCGAAGCCAAGGTGCCTTTCTTTACCATTTCCGGTTCTGACTTCGTCGAGATGTTCGTTGGGGTGGGTGCCAGCCGCGTGCGTGACATGTTCGAGCAGGCCAAGAAGCATGCGCCCTGCATTATCTTTATCGACGAAATCGACGCTGTCGGTCGCCATCGTGGCGCCGGTCTGGGTGGTGGTCATGACGAGCGCGAGCAGACCCTTAACCAGTTGCTGGTTGAAATGGACGGCTTCGAGGCCAACGACGGCATCATCGTCATCGCCGCTACCAACCGCCCGGACGTGCTCGACCCGGCATTGCTGCGCCCCGGCCGCTTTGACCGTCAGGTGGTCGTCGGTCTGCCGGATATCCGTGGTCGCGAGCAGATCCTCAAGGTGCACATGCGCAAGGTGCCGCTGGGTGATGATGTGGTGCCTTCCTCCATCGCCCGTGGTACGCCTGGCTTTTCCGGTGCGGATCTGGCCAACCTGGTCAACGAGGCCTCGCTGTTCGCCGCCCGTGCCGGCAAGCGCGTAGTCGAGATGAATGAATTCGAACTGGCCAAGGACAAGATCATGATGGGCGCTGAGCGCAAATCCATGGTCATGTCGGAAAAAGAAAAGCTCAACACCGCCTATCACGAGTCGGGTCACGCCATTGTCGGTCGCCTGGTGCCGGAACATGACCCTGTGTACAAGGTGTCGATTATTCCCCGCGGCCGGGCACTGGGTGTCACCATGTTCCTGCCGGAAGAGGATCGCTATAGTCTGTCCAAGCGTGCACTGACCAGTCAGATCTGTTCGTTGTTTGGTGGTCGTATTGCTGAAGAAATGACGCTCGGCTTTGATGGTGTTACCACCGGGGCTTCCAATGACATCATGCGCGCCACTCAGTTGGCGAAGAACATGGTGACCAAGTGGGGTTTGTCGGAGAAGCTCGGGCCGCTGATGTATGCGGAAGAAGAAGGCGAAGTGTTCCTCGGTCGCAGCGCCGGTTCCCAGTCATCCAACGTGTCGGCTGAGACCGCTCGGATGATCGATGAGGAAGTGCGTCGCATCATCGATGAAAGCTATGCCACCGCCAAGCGTCTGCTGGAAGAAAATCGCGACAAGCTGGATGTCATGGCCGAGGCGCTGATGAAGTATGAAACCATCGACCTTGAGCAGATCAACGACATCATGAGTGGCAAGCCGGTGCGTGAGCCCAAGGGTTGGACTGATGACGATCGTCGCGGTCCAGGTGCAGCTGCCCCCTCATCCGATGATGCGGTGGATACCAGCGAGGAGCCGCGGGACGATGGCATCATCGGCGGGCCAGCTGGCGAGCACTGAGTAGCGCATGACAATTACTCGCCATCACTCCCGGTTGCCCTGTGGCAGCCGGGAGTTAGACCTTTCCCGTACCCATGTCATGGGTATTCTCAATATCACCCCTGATTCGTTTTCCGACGGTGGTCGTTACAATCGTCTGGATGCTGCGTTGTTGCATGTGGAGCAGATGCTGTCTGCCGGTGCGACGCTGATCGATGTGGGTGGTGAATCAACCCGCCCAGGCGCTGCCCTGGTCAGTGTGCAGGAAGAGGTGGATCGGGTGGTGCCCATGGTCGAGGCGATCAATGCCCGGTTTGATACCGTGGTCTCCATCGACACCAGTACCCCTGAAGTCATTCGCGGCGCTGCAGGCGTGGGCGCCGGACTCATCAATGATATTCGGGCGTTGCAGCGCGACGGCGCCATGCAGGTGGCAGTTGATACCGGGCTCGCGGTGTGTCTCATGCATATGCAGGGCGAGCCGCAGACCATGCAGCAGGCGCCGGTCTACGAATCGGTGCTCGACGAGGTAAACAACTTCCTTGGGCGACGCGTCCAGGCCTGTCTGGATGCCGGCATCGAGCGGCGTCGGTTGGTACTGGATCCGGGCTTCGGTTTCGGCAAGAGTCTGCAGCATAATCTCGAACTCTTCGCTGCCATGCAGCAGGTGCGTCCGCTTGACCTGCCGTTGCTGGTCGGTGTGTCGCGCAAGAGCATGATCGGCCAAGCGCTGGGTCGGCCGGTGGATCAGCGTCTCTCCGGTGGTTTGGCATTGGCAACTCTTGCGGTGGTCAAGGGTGCGCGTATCATTCGTGTGCACGATGTGGCGCAAACCGTCGATGCAGTCCGCATGGCAGAAGCGGTGCTGGCGGCAGCGCAGAATTAATCGGACCTGATCACGATTATGCAGTCAGTTGCTGCGGCTGATCCGGGTTCGTGGAAAAATAACTGCTTTCGGGCCTGGCCCGATTCTTCAGTCAGGACATTGGTTCATGGAAAAACGCTACTTTGGCACCGACGGCATTCGTGGTCTGGTCGGCACGCACCCCATTACCCCGGCGTTCATGCTCAAGCTTGGCTGGGCTGTGGGTACCGCGTTCCGCAATAATGGCCATTGTCGGGTCGTTATTGGCAAGGATACGCGCATATCCGGCTACATGTTCGAGTCAGCCTTGGAGGCCGGGCTGTCCGCTGCGGGCGCTCAGGTTCAGTTGCTCGGGCCCATGCCCACACCTGCCATCGCCTATCTGACGCGCACCTTCCAGGCTGACGCCGGTATTGTTATCAGTGCCTCGCACAACCCCTATTACGACAACGGCATCAAGTTCTTTTCTGCCCAGGGTACCAAGCTGCCGGATACGCTTGAGTTCGAGATCGAGCGTTTGGTCGATACGCCCATGGAGCTGGTCGAAGCCAGCCTGCTGGGAAAGGTTGCTCGGGTTGAAGATGCGTCCGGCCGTTATATTGAATTCTGCAAAAGCAGCGTGCCGACCAGCACCAGTTTCAAGGGGCTGAAGGTCGTTCTCGATTGCGCCCATGGGGCAACTTACAAGGTGGCGCCCGCCGTGTTCCAGGAGCTGGGTGCGACGGTGACTACCCTGGGTGTTCAGCCCGACGGACTGAACATCAATGATGGTGTTGGCTCGACCTATCTGACTGCGCTGAGCAAGGCGGTGGTGGAGCAGGGCGCCGATCTTGGTATTGCTTTTGATGGCGACGGTGACCGGGTGATGATGGTTGATCATGCCGGTAACGAGGTGGATGGCGATCAGTTGCTGTATATCATGACCCTGGATCTGTATGAGCGCGGAATACTTGAGGGTGGCGTGGCCGGAACCCTGATGACCAATCTGGGGTTGGAGCTGGCTCTGCGCGAGCGGGACATTCCCTTTGTGCGCGCCAAGGTGGGTGATCGCTATGTCATGGCGGAATTGCACCAGCGCGGATGGCATCTGGGTGGCGAGTCTTCCGGTCATCTGGTTTGCCTGAAACACACCACCACCGGCGATGGCATCATTGCTGCGCTGCAGGTACTGCGGGCTCTGCGTATGTCCGGCAAGACGCTGGCTGAAGCCTGTCGGGGTATGAATAAGTGCCCACAGAAGTTGATCAACGTGCGTTACCAGAGCAACGGCAGCTCCCCGCTGGAAGCGCCAGAACTGCAAGCGGCGGTAGCCGCAGCCGAAGCGCGGCTGGCCGATTCCGGGCGTGTTCTTTTGCGGCTTTCCGGTACTGAGCCGGTGATTCGTGTCATGGTGGAAGGGCAGGATGCCGCTCAGGTAAATCAGGAAGCCGAAGCGCTGGCTGAGCAAGTGCGCAAAATGTTCGCTGCCGACTGAAAAGGCGGTTGTTTACAGCTGGCATTCTGGTTAACATTGGCGCCCGCTTGAGCAGAGAGGTTTGGCATGCGTCGTCCGCTGGTCGCCGGAAACTGGAAAATGTACGGTACCCGGTACTCCATTGGTGAGTTGCTTTCGGGGTTGAATGCCCAGCAATGGCCTGAACAGGTCGACGTGCTGATAGCGCCCCCGTCACTGTATATTCAGCAATGCCGTGAAGCGCTTGGCGGTTCGCCGGTGCGACTGGCTGGGCAATCCTGTGCCTATCAAGCTGAACCTGGTGCGCTGACGGGTGAAATATCCCCTGCTCAGTTGCGAGATGCGGGTTGTGAGTATGTGTTGGTGGGTCACTCCGAACGGCGCAGTCTGTTTGGTGAAACTGACGAGCTGGTTTGTCGCAAGTTTGCCGCTGCATTGGCTTGCGGGTTGCGCCCCATTCTGTGTGTGGGTGAGACGCAACAGGAGCGCGATGCGGGCGAAACCGCAGAGGTGGTAGGGCGGCAGTTGCAGGTGATTCTGGAGCGCTTTGGTGTTGTTGGTCTGGCTCAGGGTGTCGTTGCTTACGAACCGGTCTGGGCCATTGGTAGCGGTCGCACAGCCAGTCCCGAGCAGGCTCAGGATGTGCATGCAATGATTCGCGCGCGTCTGGCCTTGCTGGATGATGAGCAGGATCAGTGTGTACAAATTGTTTACGGTGGCAGTGTCAAGGCGGAGAATGCGCAGGCCTTGTTCAGCATGCCGGATATCGACGGGGGGCTTGTGGGTGGAGCCTCTCTCAATGCAGATGAATTTGGTGCGATCGTTCGTGCCGCGGGACAAGTTTAATGATTGAAACGCTTGTTGTGGTTATGCATCTTCTGGTCGCAATTGCGTTGGTTGGGTTGATTCTCATCCAGCAGGGCAAGGGCGCGGAAACAGGTGCCTCCTTCGGTGCTGGTGCGTCTGGCACTGTTTTTGGCAGTCAGGGTTCGGCTACTTTCCTAAGCCGCTTGACAGGCGTGCTGGCCACTGTATTCTTTCTGACCTCGCTGGGTCTGGCTTACTACGCCAGTCACAAGGCTGGTGAGATTCGTGATGCAGGTTTGCCGGTGCCGGCGCTGCAGAGTCAGCCGGTAGCGCCGATCAGCGAAGATGTACCTGTTCTCGAAGAGCAGGCTCCTCAGGCTCCTGTGTCGGATGATGTGCCGGCGCTGTAAGCCAACAGTTTTGCGGAAGTGGTGGAATTGGTAGACACGCTATCTTGAGGGGGTAGTGCCTTAGGGTGTATGGGTTCGAGTCCCATCTTCCGCACCAATCAGACAGGGCCTGCGTTAACGCAGGCCTTTGTTTTTTCCGGCAGAAAAGCGTCAGGTTGTTAAATGCTGCATTCAGGCGTATAATTTCTGCCTTGGATTCGCCGCGGGGTGGAGCAGTCTGGTAGCTCGTCGGGCTCATAACCCGAAGGTCGTAGGTTCAAATCCTGCCCCCGCAACCAGTCAAAGGCCCCTTTTCAGGGGCTTTTTGTTAATTCCGGACTTCGTCACGAACGGGGTGGCCGGAACCAGGATGGGCTATCAGGCCCATTTTTTATTCGTGAAGAAAGGCGGTGAACTTGTCCGGCAAACTTACCGAGTTGGAGCAGTTGCTGATCCCGGTTGTCGAAGCTCTGGGCTATCGTTGTTGGGGGATCGAATTCCTGTCGCAAGGGCGGCATAGCCTGCTGCGGGTGTATATCGACCATCCCGATGGCGTCAGCGTGGAAGCTTGCGCTGCGGTCAGCCGGCAGGCCAGCGCGGTACTGGACGTGGAAGACCCGATCAGCGGCGATTACACACTGGAAGTGTCGTCTCCAGGTATGGATCGGCCGCTGTTTACCCTGGAGCAATATGCTGCTTATGTGGGTGAACAGGCCAAAATCAGATTGCGGGCGCCCTATGACGGGCGTCGGAACTTTCAGGGTGTCATCCGCGGGGTTGAGGGCGAGGAGGTGGTCTTGCAGGTAGAGGATCATGAGTACCTGTTGCCCATCGACAGTATCGACAAGAGTCAGATCGTTCCGCGGTTTTGAGCATTTTTCGGGCTCCAGTGGCCCCAATGGATGGCGTTAGGCGAGGCATACGATGAGCAAAGAAGTGCTGCTGGTTGTGGAATCCGTTTCCAATGAGAAGGGCGTGCCGCCCGGAGTCATATTCGAGGCTCTGGAATTGGCTTTGGCTACGGCCACAAAAAAGCGCTACGAAGACGAAGTGGATGTCCGGGTCGAGATCAATCGTCAGACAGGTAATTACGACTCCTTCCGTCGCTGGACGGTGGTCAGCGATGACGACTTTGAAGAACCCGGTATGCAACTGGCGCTGGATCAGGCTCATGCGCGTGACCCGGAACTACAGTTGGGTGACGTCGTCGAAGAAAAGATCGAATCTGTTGAATTCGGTCGTATTGCCGCACAGATTGCCAAGCAGGTCATCGTCCAGAAGGTGCGTGAAGCCGAGCGTGCTCAGGTTGTTGACGCTTATCGCGATCGCCTGGGTGAAATTATCAGCGGTACGGTGAAGAAGGTTACTCGCGACAGCGTAATCGTTGATCTGGGTAATAACGCCGAGGCGGTGTTGCCACGCGAAGAAATGATTCCCCGCGAAACTTTCCGTACTGGCTCGCGCATCCGTGCGCTGCTCAAGGAAATTCGCGTCGAGAACCGTGGTCCGCAGCTGGTGTTGTCACGTTCCTGCCCGGAAATGATCATTGAACTGTTCCGCATTGAAGTGCCGGAAATTTCCGAGGAGCTGATTGAGATCATGGGCGCGGCTCGTGATCCAGGCTCCCGGGCGAAGATCGCGGTACGTTCCAAGGACAAACGCATTGATCCACAGGGAGCCTGTATTGGTATGCGTGGTTCCCGGGTACAGGCCGTGTCCGGTGAGCTGGGTGGTGAGCGTGTCGATATCGTCCTGTGGGACGATAACCTTGCCCAGTTTGTCATTAACGCAATGGCGCCGGCGGAAGTTGCTTCCATTATTCTGGATGAAGACACCCGCACCATTGATATTGCCGTAGCCGAGGACAATCTTGCCCAGGCTATCGGCCGCAGTGGTCAGAACGTGCGGCTGGCCAGCCAATTGACCGGCTGGACACTGAACGTGATGACCGAAGACGACATCCGCGCCAAGCAGGATGCCGAGACCGGCGATGTTCTGCGCAGCTTTATTGATGAGCTGGATGTGGATGAGGAGTTGGCGCAGATTCTGGTCGACGAGGGTTTTACCTCGCTGGAAGAAATCGCCTATGTGCCCATGGAAGAAATGCTCGAGATTGACGGCTTTGATGAAAATATCGTCAACGAACTGCGTTCACGGGCCAAGGATCGTCTGCTGACCAGGGCAATTGCCAATGAGGAGAAGTTGGAAGAGGTTCAGCCTGCTGACGACCTGCTGAATATGCAAGGCATGGATCGTGCTCTGGCATTCCAGCTGGCTGCCAATGGCATCCTCAGCATGGAAGACCTTGCTGAGCAATCCGTGGATGACCTGTTGGATATAGATGGAATTGACGAAGCTCGTGCCGCCGCGCTGATCATGGCCGCGCGGGCGCCCTGGTTTGAATAAACCGGTCGGCTGGCAGCACCACCCGGCGGAAACGCCAGGCCCCCGACTGAGGAGAAAGTGAATGGCGGAAGTGACGGTCAAAGAGTTGGCTCAGGTAACAGATACGCCGGTAGAGCGCCTGTTACAGCAAATGCAAGAAGCGGGATTGCCGCACACCAGCGCAGAGCAGGCAGTGTCTGATGATGAAAAGCAGCGCCTGCTCACGCACCTGAAAGGTGTCCATGGCGATAGCAATGAGCCGCGCAAGATTACCCTGACGCGTAAGACGGTCAGCACGCTGAAAGTAGCTGGCAGCAAGACGGTCAATGTCGAAGTGCGCAAGAAGCGCACTTACGTCAAGCGTGACGAAGTGGATGTGGAAGCCGAGCGTCAGCGCGAGCTGGAAGAACTGCGTGCAGCAGAAGAAGCTCGTCAGGCGGCAGCCGAAGCCCGCCGCAAGGCCGAGGAAGAGGAAGCTCGCAAGGCTGAAGAAGCTGCACAGCTGGCCGCGCAGGAAGAAGCGCGCGCGAAGCAGGAAGCAGTCCAGTCTCAGCCAAGCGAAGTGGTAGCGGTTGAGCCGGTAGTGGAAGCCGAGCCTGTTGCGGTTGCTCCCGTCGCCGAAGCGCCTGCTGCACCATCTCCGGCTCTTCTTGCGAAGAAGAAGGAGGAGCAACGCCGTCGGGACCGCGCAGAGGAAGATGAGCGCAGTCGCAAACGTGCTGGAGGCCCCGGTAAGGGTCGTAGCACTTCCCGCGCTGTGGACGACGACGGCATGGCCCGTCGCCGTGGCGGCGGTGGCAAGCTCAAGGCACAAAAGAAACGTAATCAGCACGGCTTCGAGAAGCCGACAGGGCCTATAGTGCGAGAAGTAGTAATCGGTGAAACCATCACCGTGGCCGAACTGGCCCAGAAAATGTCTATCAAGGCAGCCGAAGTCATCAAGTACATGTTCAAGAATGGCACCATGGTAACCATCAACCAGGTACTTGATCAGGAAACTGCGACCATCATTGCCGAAGATCTGGGTCACCAGGTCAAGCATGTGCGCGAGACTGACCTGGAAGACGCTGTTACCGCTGCAGCCAAGCAGCACGAAGGTGAAGAGTTCAGCCGGGCTCCGGTGGTCACCGTCATGGGTCACGTTGACCATGGCAAGACCTCGCTGCTCGACTATATCCGCCGCACCCGTGTGGCCTCTGGTGAGGCGGGTGGTATCACCCAGCATATCGGTGCCTACCACGTACAAACCGACCGCGGCATGGTCACCTTCCTGGATACCCCCGGTCACGCTGCGTTTACCGCCATGCGTGCCCGTGGTGCCAAATCCACTGACATCGTGATTCTGGTTGTGGCTGCGGACGACGGTGTCATGCCGCAGACTGAAGAAGCCGTGCACCATGCCAAGGCAGCGGGTGTTCCGCTGGTTGTGGCGGTGAACAAGATCGACAAGGAACAGGCCGATCCGGATCGTATCAAGAACGATCTGGGTGCGCTGGATGTGATTCCTGAAGAGTGGGGCGGCGATACGCAGTTCGTCCATGTGTCGGCCAAGGTCGGTACTGGTATTGATGATCTGCTCGAGGCCGTACTGCTGCAGGCTGAAGTACTTGAGTTGAAAGCACAGCCGTCCGCTCCGGCTCGCGGTGTGGTTATCGAGTCGCGTCTGGACAAGGGCCGTGGCCCGATTGCCACTGTTCTGGTGCAGAACGGTACGCTGCGTGTGGGTGATGTGGTGCTGGCTGGAGTCAACCAGGGTCGCGTGCGTGCCATGCTTGATGAGAACGGCAATAATATCAAGGAAGCAGGACCGTCCATTCCGGTGGCGATTCTGGGTCTGGATGGTACGCCCGAGGCCGGTGATGAGCTGACTGTAGTAGCTGACGAGAAGAAGGCGCGTGAAGTGGCGCTGTTCCGTCAGGGCAAGTTCCGCGAGATCAAGCTGGCCCGTCAACAGTCGGCCAAGTTGGAAAACATGTTCGAGAACATGGGCCAGGGCGAGAAGAAAACACTCAACCTGGTTATCAAGACCGACGTTCGCGGTACCCTGGAAGCCCTGCAGGGCTCGCTCAATGACCTGGGTAACGACGAAGTGCAGGTCAAGATCGTTTCCGGCGGTGTTGGCGGTATTACCGAGACCGACGCCAACCTGGCGCTGGCTTCCAACGCGGTGATCTTCGGCTTCAACGTCCGTGCGGACGCCTCGGCACGCAAGGTTATCGAAAGCGAAGGTCTGGATCTGCGCTATTACAGCGTCATCTACGAGATCATCGAAGACGTCAAGAAAGCCCTGTCCGGTATGTTGGGCAGCGACGTTCGCGAGCAGATCCTCGGTGTCGCCGAAGTCCGCGACGTGTTCCGTTCGCCGAAGTTCGGTGCGGTGGCCGGCTGTATGGTCATTGAAGGCACGGTATACCGTAACCGTCCGATCCGCGTGCTGCGTGAAGACGTGGTTATCTACGAAGGCGAGCTGGAATCCCTGCGTCGCTTCAAGGATGACGTCGGTGAAGTGCGTAACGGCATGGAGTGCGGTATCGGCGTGAAGAACTACAACGACGTGCGTGCCGGTGACCGGATCGAGGTCTTCGAGCGGGTTCAGGTAGCACGAACCCTGTAAGCGCAGTCACACGCTGACAGTATGAAGCTGGAAGTCGCCCCGGGCGGCTTCCGGCTTTGGTGTTTTCAGCTTCACTGATTTCTGAGTGTAATTTTATGGGTAAAGAATACAGCCGTACCCAGCGGGTAGCGGATCAGATGCAGCGCGAGTTGGCGCTATTGATCCAGCGTGAAGTACGCGATCCGCGGGTAGGCATGATTACCGTAACCGCCGCTGAAGTCAGCCGCGATCTGGCACATGCGAAGATTTTCATTACCCTGATGGGTGAGGCCAGCGACGAGGATATTGCACTCAATCTCGCCGCCCTGAAGGATGCGGCCGGTTTCCTGCGTGTGCAGCTGGGCCGGGTGATGAAGCTGCGTACCATTCCGCAGCTGCACTTTTTCTACGATGAGAGCGTGCGCCGCGGAGTACATTTGTCCTCATTGATTGAGCGGGCAGTAGCAGAAGACAGTCAGCACGCCCGGGATGATGAGGAGTAACAGTGTCAGCGCCACGCAGTAAGCGCCGTGATATCGACGGCATCCTTGTTTTTGACAAGCCCCTCGGCATGAGCTCCAATGCCGCCCTGCAGAAGGTGCGCTGGCTGTTCAATGCCAGCAAGGGTGGGCATACAGGCAGTCTGGATCCGCTGGCCAGTGGGGTGCTGCCCCTGTGCCTGGGCGAAGCCACCAAGTTCTCCCAGTATCTGCTGGACGCCGACAAGACCTATATCACTGAAGCCCGGCTCGGCATGACCACCACCACCGGCGATGCCGAAGGTGACGTCCTGGAAATGAAACCCTGTCAGGTTACTCTGGCCGAGGTGGAAGCGGTGTTGCCACGCTTTACCGGTGATATCGAGCAGATCCCACCGATGTATTCAGCGCTCAAGCATGATGGTCAGCCGCTGTACAAGCTGGCCCGCGCCGGCGAAACAGTGGAGCGCAAGCCCCGATCTGTTACCATACGACGATTGACCCTGCTCGGACTGGAAGGCGATCGGCTGCGGCTGGAAGTGGTCTGCAGCAAGGGCACCTATATACGTACGCTGGTCGAGGATATTGGCGCCGCGCTGGGTTGCGGGGCGCATGTTGCCGAGTTGCGCCGCAGCCAGGCCGGCCCCTTCGATCTGAGCCAGTCGGTGACGCTGGAGCAGTTGGAAGCCCTGCATGCCGAGGGTGGCGCTCTGGCGCTGGATCACCTGCTGCTGCCGAGCGATAGCGGATTGCTGGACTGGCCGGAGGTAAGCCTCACCGAGCAGACGGCCTATTACCTCAATCATGGCCAGGCGGTACGGGTGCCGGGCAGTCCGGCCTTTGGCATGGTGCGACTGCGCGATCAAAACGGTCAGTTCATCGGTATTGGTGAAATGACCGAAGACGCCCGGGTGGCACCCAAGCGGCTGATGCGTTTTACTGGCTGACGAATTATCGCGTGCCTTGCCGGAGCGCAGGAAGTTGACCCAAGTGGGTCGCAACGAGGGTGGCTGTTAACAGGCACGGTCATTCCTCGATTTAAAACACAGGATGCAAATCCTGGCCTGTTACCTCAGAGGAAAGCTGTCATGGCACTGAGCGTTGAAGAAAAAGCTGCAATCGTATCCGAGTATGCACGTGGTGAAGGTGATACCGGTTCTCCTGAAGTCCAGGTAGCTCTGTTGACTGTAAATATCAACAAGCTGCAAGGTCACTTCAAGGACAACAAGAAGGATCACCACTCCCGTCGCGGTCTGATCCGCATGGTCAACCAGCGTCGCAAGCTGCTGGATTACCTGAAAAGCAAAGATCTGGGCCGTTACAGCAGCCTGATCAGCAGCTTGGGTCTGCGTCGCTAAGACCAGTCCCGTTTGGACATGGCCGGGTCCGAAACCCGGCTGTGCCCAGAGTTTCCCGAAGGGCAAATACAAGTAAATACAGAGAGAGAAGACACCGTGAAACCGGTTATCAAACAATTCAAGTTAGGCAATAACACCATCACTCTGGAGACCGGTCGTATTGCGCGCCAGGCCTCGGGTGCGGTTCTGGTCAGCATCGATGATGCAGTCAGCGTTCTGGTAACCGTGGTGGGCGCAAAAAGCGCCGATGCCGGTCGCGACTTCTTCCCCCTGTCTGTCCATTACATTGAAAAAACCTATGCGGCAGGCCGCATCCCCGGCGGCTTCTTCAAGCGCGAAGGCCGTCCCACCGAGAAAGAAACCCTGACCTCGCGTCTGATCGACCGTCCGATTCGTCCGTTGTTTGCCGAAGGCTTCATGAACGAAGTTCAGGTCGTCTGCACCGTGGTGTCCACGGACAAGACAACCGATCCGGATATCGCTGCGATGATCGGTACTTCCGCAGCGCTGGCCATTTCCGGTATTCCCTTTGACGGCCCGATCGCCGGTGCCCGCGTCGGTTTCGACGACGTACAAGGCTACGTGCTGAACCCGACCTACGAGCAACTGAAGACCTCGCGCCTGGACATGGTGGTTGCCGGTACCGAAGACGCCGTGCTGATGGTTGAATCCGAAGCACAGGAACTGACCGAAGACCAGATGCTGGGTGCTGTCCTGTTTGCCCACATGGAATTCCAGCCGGCCATCGAGGCCATCAAGGAACTCGCTGCCGAAGCCGGCAAACCCGCATGGGACTGGCAGCCTGCGCCGGAAAATACCGCGCTGCTGGACGCCGTCAAGGGCCAGTTCGGTGCCGGTATCAGCGAAGCCTATACCATCACCCACAAGCAATCGCGCTACGCCCGTCTGGGCGAGCTGCGTGACGCTGCCATTGCCGCGCTGTCCGGTGAGGAAGAAGGCAAGTTCGCCGCCGGCGAAGTCAAGGATGCCTTCGGTGAGATCGAATACCGCACCGTGCGCGAGAGCATCGTTAACGGCAACCCGCGTATCGACGGCCGTGACACCAAGACCGTACGTCCGCTGAACATCGAAGTCGGCGTGCTGGACCGCACCCACGGCTCCTCTCTGTTCACCCGTGGCGAAACTCAGGCGCTGGTCGTGACCACGCTGGGTACTGCACGCGATGCGCAGCTGCTGGATACCCTGGAAGGCGAGAAGAAAGACCCCTTCATGTTCCACTACAACTTCCCTCCCTATTCGGTGGGCGAGTGTGGTCGCATGGGTGGTACCGGTCGCCGTGAAATCGGCCACGGCCGTCTGGCCCGTCGTGGTATCCAGGCTGTCATGCCCGATATGGATCAGTTCCCCTACAGCATCCGCGTCGTATCGGAAATCACCGAATCCAACGGTTCCAGCTCCATGGCGTCGGTCTGTGGTGCCTCGCTGGCCCTGATGGACGCCGGTGTTCCGCTGAAAGCGCCGGTTGCCGGTATCGCCATGGGTCTGGTCAAGGAAGGCGACAAGTTTGCCGTTCTGACCGACATCCTAGGTGACGAAGATCACCTGGGCGACATGGACTTCAAGGTCGCCGGTACCGAGAAGGGCGTGACTGCGCTGCAGATGGACATCAAGATCAAGGGCATTACCGAAGAGATCATGGAGCTGGCTCTGCACCAGGCCCACGATGCTCGTCTGAATATCCTCGGTCAGATGAACCAGGTGCTGCCGGCCTCCCGTAAGGAACTGTCCGCCAACGCACCGACCATGATCAGCATGAAGATCGACTCCGACAAGATCCGTGACGTGATCGGCAAGGGTGGCGCGACCATCCGCGGTATCTGTGAAGAAACCGGCGCCTCCATCGACATCACCGATGACGGTACCGTGAAGATCTTCGCTGCCAGCAAGGACGCCGCCAATGCTGCCAAGGCACGGGTTGACGGTATCACTGCTGAAGCGGAAATCGGCAAGGTCTACACCGGCAAGGTCGAGCGCATTGTTGATTTCGGTGCCTTCGTCAGCATCCTGCCCGGCAAGGACGGTCTGGTACACATCTCGCAAATCGCCAACCAGCGTATCGAGAAAGTGACCGACGTGCTGCAGGAAGGTCAGGAAGTGAAGGTACTGGTACTGGACGTGGACAACCGCGGCCGTATCAAGCTGTCCATGAAGGATGTTGACGCGGCTGAGAACAGCGGCGTTTAATATCTTTTTGGCCGCTGCCTGGCAGTGGCCTGTACTACAGGAACCCGGCGACCGGTTATGGCGCCGGGTTTTTTTTTTTGCCCGGCGAAGCCGGCAAACCCGTCCACCTGAAAGAAGGTGGAGTCACCCCGACCGAGGGGAAGACAATCTGAATGGCAAGGGCGTCACTGGCCAACGGTGGGGTCTGAAGGAAGCCATA
>Ga0172382_10002161_pt1 | contig 33531 bp, 34 predicted proteins | sample Leawel138RmetaG_FD_122245 | JGI IMG/M metagenome (GOLD analysis project Ga0172382, IMG submission 122245) | Leachate microbial communities from a municipal landfill in Southern Ontario, Canada - Leachate well 138R metaG | ecosystem: Engineered > Solid waste > Landfill > Unclassified | place...
CATCCTTGCAGATGGACTCCACAGCTTCGGCATACTTCCGCCTTCGCTATTCCGTCCATCCGCCCGGATGCTACGCCTACCGGGGACTACCCGCCTTCGCTTCGCTCTCCTTGGCGGGCAGCGCCGGTCGTTCCGGGTTGAGCATGACCGTGCCGATAGGCGACCAGTTGCAGGTCGCTCCTGACCAGGGAAAATGGAGGAAGATGGGTGTCCTCTTCCTCCACGTGACATCCACATACAAGCGCGTTCCATCCGAGAACTCAACCAACATTTCGTTTGGCCTGTTTCGCATGACTTGTGAAACCGTCTTCCCAGCCAATAGAGTCGTCGCGACCGATGATTCTTCATCCAAAGTGTTCATTCCATGAGAACCCTGCTATCCAAAAAAAGAAGATATGGTGTAGGGATATATATGTTTAGGTTGTTCGCTCAATAAATAAATCTGTCACCTTTTCTTTTCAGCGGACGGCTGGCAGCGAAGCTGGCCGACGGTCCGCTGGAGCGGAATGTTAGGCATTGGCAGCCACCTTCAGATAGGACACAAACGCTGAACACGTAACAAGCATGAATTTAGCGTCGGCATAAGTAATAGTTGATTCATCCGTAAGCGAGTGGCGGATTCCAGAGGCATCGTTGGTATAACCGTAAAGTTTGCTAAACGCGCTGGACATTGCCGGATGAAGGTTTTGAACGCGCTTTAGCGCGTCGCCCAGCGTGGCCGAAGTGTTGCCGGTTACAAATCGGCAGGCTGCCTCAACGGCAGATATAGATTCTTTTACAGAGTTCCGGTAATCGGGAGCCTCTTTGTCACTAAGCATGCGGAGAGCCGCATCAAGGTGAGCACGAACAGGGGATTCAACGGTCGACAAGGCGGACTCGATGGCTTGTATCTCGTTCTTATCGGTGATCTCTGCGATCTCGGTTCCGACGAATCGGTAAGCGGCGTTGTGCTCTTCCAATGTAGCGTTTATCCAGTCACGGGTTTCGTCCGAGATTAGATGGCTTTGGTCATCTACTATCGTCTCAAGCAGGTCATAAACCTCAAACCACTGGCACTTGAAGAAGTGCTCTTTTAATACGTCATAGGCTCCTATGTTTCCATAACTTCCATAGAAATCTGGAAGTTTGTCCAGATCGTGGTTGAAGTAGTGAAACCAAAGTCGCTGGACAAGGATATCGATGCGTTGCGTGACTTGGTCGTAGCGATGGTTGTTACGGTCGTAACGGTCCCAGACTGCAACCTTCAAAATATTCCAGAGTTTTGTTCGTAGTGCCGCGTCTATTGATTCTCTCTGAAATGCCTTTTCTAGAGAGGAATAACCGTAGCGCTGTGAGAATAGCCCCATAAGTGCTCCGAAAATGCCTAACTTATAAGCATTTGTCTGCCGTGTGAAGCATGGCAGACAAATGTCTGTTGGACTAAGCCGCCCATCAGGGTTGCACGCTATATAGAGGGGATTGAATTGCGCGGCTCAGAGGCAGCGCAGGTATAGAAGCGCCAGCCGGCGGTACTGGGTACGGGATTCAGTCCTTCGATGTCCATGCGGCGGTCCTTCGGATGGGTGTTGTGGGCCTAATCTACCTCCATTTCATGGCAAAATCCAACCGCAGGCGCAGGAGCGACCCCGGTCGTCGCGCGACCGTAGGCGGAAGCGTCGTGCTGGGCGGGTCAGCGCACGTCGTCAGCGAAACGGCAGTGTGGCCGCGCCGCGACGCGGCATGATCTCGCCGACCACGCGCAGCGTTCCTTGCTTGCATTTCGTACAGGGAAAGCCAACCTCATGTGGGTGTTGCACTGCGTCGCCCGTTGCAGGTGCAGTCGCCTGGATGGCCAGTACCTGTCGGATCCGCTCCAGCTTGGCTTCCCGCGTTCGATTGGCCAGGAAGCCGTAATGACGGATACGCATCAAGCCTTTGGGCAGGATGTGCAGCAGAAAGCGCCGCACAAATTCCGCGCCGTCGAGATGCATGAGCTTCTGCCTGTCGCCGTCGCGGTAGTCCTTGTAGCGCAGCGTGACACCGTTTTCATCGGCCGCCAGCAGGCGGGCGTTAGTGATGGCGATGCGGTGGCTGTAGCGGGCCAGGTAGTCGACGACGGTGGCGGTGTGACTGATACAGGCCTTGGCGTACACCACCCAGGTCTCGCGCATCAGGGTGTCGAGCGTTGTGGCGACTTCATCGGGGCGCGTGATGCGGTGCAGTTCACCGGCCCCGGCGCTTTCCCGCAGCAGACTGACCAGGTAGCCGCGAAAGTGGCGCGACAGGGCCTTTACCGGAAACAGGTAGGTGCTCTTGGCCGGTTTCCACTCACCGCTATCGCTCAGTGCGCCCCCAGGCAGCAGGCAGTGCAGATGCACGTGCCGGCTGAGATTCTGGCCCCAGGTGTGCAGTACCGCCGTCATGCCCAGCTCGCCGCCCAAGCGCTTCGGGTTTTGCCCGACGGTAGAGGACCTCCGGATGCAGCGCTATCCAGCCGTTCAGCGTGTGCGGCAGGGTGAAGACCACGTGGTAGTAGGTCACCGGTAGGAGATGCCCCCGCTGCCGCTCGCTCCATTGCCGGGTCGCCCGACCCTGACACTGCGGGCAATGCCGGTCACGACAGGCATGGTAACGCGGCTGCTCGTCGGCACAGTGGTCGCATCGCCACATCAAACCACCCAGCGCCTCGGTGCGGCAGGCCAGCAGGTGACCACAAATCTTGCGGCGATGCGCATCGAGGTTTTCGGCATCAAGAAAGCGACGAAGGATACCTTGCACGGTCGCGGACTCATCCATGACGCACCCCCAGGCCCTCGATCAAATCGGCATCGCGGCCCGTGCCGCCGCCCATCCCAGGCACCCAGTGGATGTAGCGCATGGTCGATTGCAGGTTACCGTGGCCCAGCAGCCGCTGCAGTTGATGTACCGGCAGGCCGCTTTCGAGTTGATGCGTGGCATAGGCATGGCGCAGGCTGTGGATGCCGCCCTCCTTCGTGATGCCGCTCTTGCGCTTGGCCGCCTGAAATACCCGTTGCGCTGTCGTCACGTCGATAGGCTTGTCCGGCCTTTGGCTATTCGGAAATAGCCAGTCTCTCGGCCGAAAAACGTTCCAGTATTGGCGCAAGGCGTCGAGTAGACTCGGTGACAAGGTGACCAGCCGATCCTTCGCGCCTTTGCCTTGTTCCACCCGTAACAGCTTCCGCTCGCCGTCGATGTGGCGCACACGGACTGACACCAACTCGCTTACCCGCAGGCCGCACCCGTAGCACACCATCATCAGCATTCGATGCTTCGGATTTTCGATGGCACCGATGAGGCGTCCGACCTCCGACCGCGTCAGCAACTCCGGTATCTTCTGCTCCCGCTTCGGCACCGCGACCGGCGTTTCAAACTCATCCCGGTGCAATACGTTTAGGTACAGAAATCGGATCCCGTGCAGATACACCCGACAGCTAGAACTCGACAGGCGGCGTTCCACCGCCAAATGTTTGAAGAATGTTTGTATTTCAGCACTGCCAAGCTGCGACGGCGAACGTCCGTAGTAGCGTGCCAGCTCCCTGACGGCGCGAAGGTAGGACTCGTGGGTACGTTCGGAAAAGCCACGCTGTTGCATGGCCTCGATCATTTGCTGACGTAACGGTGTCATCGTCGTCTCTCCTCGGTTGACGATCCGGATGGATCACTGAGAAGTTTTGACGATCACTCAGGCGGGGAATACCAACGGAGGGACAGCTACCGCGAAGCGGTTTAGTTCAACGATGATTAAACGACGTATTGACGGATAAGTGCCTGACGGAATTGCTCCATTTCATGGAATCACCTTTATAAACAGGTTGTTGGTTCCATCCAGAGAAATGCGGACACGGCGAATATACCGCGGTTTACCGGGATAACAAAATATCCCCCCCTACCCCGCGCGATAACACAATATACCCGCACGCCACCCAGAACGAATTTTGATTTTGGCACAACGTGTTGCAGAGTCACCCCCAACATCGCCGGAGTGATGTGTTGCAGGAATCCATTACACATTCTGGTGAAGCTGGCGCACCAGAGGGTACGCCCGATCGTTGCCATTCTGGCTTGGATGAAGTTATTGAAGATGATTACGTCGACCACCCCCCACCCAACACCTTGTACAAATCCAGCGCGGCGGTAAGCCGTGCCAAGCGCAGCTGGGCCAGGGTGTCCTGGGCCTGGAACAGGGTGCGCTGGGCATCGAGGACGGAGAGGAGTTCGTCGGCGCCTTCGCGGTAGCGCAGTTCGGCGAGGTGCAGGGCGCGGCGCGACTGGTCGACGATTTGCTGCTGGGTCTGTTCCTGGCGGGTGTTGCGGTCGGCGTTGCCGAGGGCGTCGTCCACTTCCTTCAGTGCGGTGAGGATCGCCTTGCGGTAATTCTCCACCAGTTCACGGCGGCGTGATTCGGACACGGCCACCTGTGCGCGCCGGCTGCCGCCGTCGAACAGCGACTGCACGATGGAGGCGGACACGCCGAGGGTGGTGACCGGATTGGACAGTGACAGCAGGGCGGTGCTGGCGACGCCGGCGGAGGCGGAGAGGGAAATGGACGGCAGCAGCGCGGCGCGCGCCGCGGTCACGTCGGCGTCGGCGGCGGAGAGCTGCGCCTCGGAGCGCGCCAGATCGGGACGGCGCAGCAGCAGTTCCGACGGCAGGCCCGCGGCGACCACCGGTATGTTCAACTGCGCGAAGCTCTCCTGCCCCAGGGCGAATTGCTGCGGCACGCGGCCGATCAGGATCGCCAGGGCGGAGACGGTCTGCCGTTCCTGCACCTCCAGCGGCAGCAGCGCGGCGCGCTGGGTGAGCACTGCCGTCTTCTGCCGGGTGACATCCAGTGACGAGGCGGCGCCGTTGCGGTAACGCGCCTCGACGATGGCGAGGACACGCTCGGCGATGGCGAGGTTTTCCCGCGCGATGTCGATACGCTGGCGCAGGGCCAGGGTCTGGAAATAGCCGTTGGCGACGGCGGTGACCTGGCTGAGGCGCACGGCGGCGAAATCGAATTGTGCAGCGGCGTAACCCGCCTCGGCGCCGCGCAGCCCGGCGCGCAGGCGCCCCCACACGTCGATCTCGTAACTGGCGCCCAGGGAGACGCTGGTGGATTCGGTGTCGGTGGTGGTGCCGCCGGATATTTCGTTGCGGCGCCATGCCGTGCTGGCGCCCAGATCGACTGCGGGGACCAGGGAGGCGCCGGATTGCCGCACCTGCAACTCGGCCTGGATCACCCGTTCCGCCGCCGCCGCCAGATCGGGGCTGGTTTGCAGCGCCTCATCCACCAGTGCTTCCAGCTGCGCGGAATTGAATCCGCGCCACCACTCCAGCGCCGGCGCCTCCGCCGTCGCGATTACCGGTTCGGACCAGGCAGCGGGCAGTGCCACGTCGGGACGCGGGCCCGGCTCGACCGTGGCGCAGCCGGCAAGCGACAGCACGCAGGCGAGTGCGGGCAGTGTTCTTCGCAGTGGTGTTTGCATCATGGCTGCCATCAATCGTGTGTTTCCTGTCTGTGCCACGTTTAGCGGGTGGCGGTGCGCGGTGCGCACCCTACATATGTACTCCCGCCTTGCCGCATCGCCCGGCACAGCCGGGCTCCTACATTCATTTTCTACTCCGACGCCAATGCCACCACCGGGTCCAGCCGCGCGGCCTTGCGCGCGGGGAGGTAGCCGAAGATCAGGCCGGTGGCGAAGGCGCAGCCGAAGGCCAGCACTACGGGCGCGAGCGAATACTGTATCGGTGTATCGAAGGCCTCGACGATGGCCGCGGCGCCGAGGCCGACGCCGACGCCGATGACGCCGCCCACGGCGGACACCACCAGGGCCTCGATGAGGAATTGTTGCAGGATGTTGCGCATACGCGCGCCGGTGGCCATGCGGATGCCGATTTCGCGGGTGCGTTCGGTTACGCTCACCAGCATGATGTTCATCACGCCGATGCCGCCTACCAACAGCGAAATCGCGGCGATGGAGCCGAGCAGGATGGTGAGGGTGTTCTGCGTCTCGGTCACGCTGTCGATGATTGAGGCCATGTTGCGGATCTGGAAGTCCTCCACGCTGTGGCGCGCCAGCATCAGCGCGTGCAATGCCTGCTGCGTGTCGTCAATGGCGGTGACGTCGTCCACCGCCACGGTGACGTTGCGCAGGTGGCGCTGGCCGGTGAGGCGCAGGCTGCCGGTGGTGTAGGGCACAAAGATCACGTCGTCCTGATCCTGGCCCCAGGCGGTGGCGCCCTTGGGCGCCATGACGCCGATGACCTGGAACGGGATGTTGTTGATGAGGATGAAGCGGCCCAGCGGATCGGCAGCGGCGAACAGGGCGTCGGCCACCGTCTGTCCCAGCACCGCCACGGTGGCGTAGCTGCGCTCGTCCTCCGCGGTGAAGAAGATGCCGCGCGCCGGCCACCAGGCGCGGGCCACGGTGTAGTCGGCCGAGGTGCCGTTGACCTCGGTGCGGTGATCGGCGCCGCCGTAGCGCACCGTCACCGCGCTGCTCTGTTCCGGCACGGCGGCGATGAGATTGGGCAGTTCGCGGATGGCCGCCACGTCGTCGGGCACCAGGGTGACCACGCTGCCGCGGCCGCGCATATTGGGGGCGCCGGGCCGCACCATGAGCAGGTTGCTGCCCATGGCGCTGATGGAGTCCACCACCGACTGCTTGGCGCCGTCGCCGATGGCCAGCATGGCGATCACCGAGGCGACGCCGATGACGATGCCGAGCAGGGTGAGGATGGCGCGGAACACATTGGCGCGCAGGGCACGCAGCGCGGTGCGCGTGGCCTCGACCAGATCGGTGAGGCGCGAGCTGCGATCCACGTGCGGCATGAAGTCCGTTGCGGGCGCGACGGGCGCGGCAGGGCCGGGATCGGACAGGATGTTGCCGTCGCGGATTTCGATGACGCGGCTCGCATGTTCCGCCACTTCGCGCTCGTGGGTGATCAGGATGATGGTGTGACCCTGTGCCGACAGTTCCGACAACAGGCGCATCACCTCGGCGCCGCTCTTGCTGTCCAGCGCGCCGGTGGGTTCGTCGGCGAGGATGATGCGGCCGCCGTTCATCAGGGCGCGGGCGATGGACACGCGCTGCTGCTGGCCGCCGGACAGCTGGCTGGGGCGGTGATCGAGGCGCTCGGCCAGGCCCAGTTCGCCCAGCAGGCGGCGTGCGCGGCCGTGGCGCTCCGCCGGCGGCATGCCGGAGTACACCGCCGGCACCTCGACGTTCTCGGTCGCGGTGGCGCCGCCGATGAGGTTGTAGCTCTGGAACACGAAGCCGAATTCCTCGCGCCGCAGCCGCGCCAGTTCGTCGCGCTCCAGGGCGGAGACGTCGCGCCCCATGAACAGATATTTGCCGCTGCTGGGCCGATCGAGGCAGCCGAGGATATTCATCAGGGTGGACTTGCCCGAACCGGACGCGCCCATGATGGCGACGAACTCGCCCTGGCGGATGGTGAGGTCGATGCCGTGCAGCACTTCCACCGCCAGATCGCCGCTGCGGAAGGTCTTGGTGACGCCGTGCAGTTCGATCAGCGGCGCCGTACCGGCGGCATCGTGCGCCATCAATGCAGTCTCGCCGGCCGCGACGGCGCCGACTGTCCCGGCCGTGCGGCGGCCTGTGCCGCCACCGACACCACGCGCTCGCCCTCGGTCAACCCGGAAACGATCTGCGCCTGAATGCGGTTGCTCACGCCGACGGTGACTTCGCGCGCACCGATGCTGCCGTCGTCGCCCACCACCTGCACCGTGGCGTGGCGCGCCGGCCGTTCGCCGCCTTCCGGGTGCGGACGCGGCGTGCCGTTGCCCGCCGGCGTGCGCCGCGCCGTGTCGAAGGCCAGTGCCGACATGGGCAGCAGCAAGGCATCCTTGGCCGCGGAGACGACGAAAAACACCTGCGCGGTCATTTGCGTCATCAGGGCGCGGCTGGCGTTGTCCACGTCGAACAGGGCGTTGTACAGCACCACGTTGTTCTGCACCGTCGGCGTCGGCTCGATGCGGCTCAGGGTGCCGTACCAGCGCCGTTCCTTGCCGCCCAGGGTGGTGAAGTACACCTCCATGCCCGGCCGCAGCCGCGACACGTCGGCCTCCGACACCTGGGTCTGCACGGTCATGGTGGAAAGATCGGCGATACGCAGGATGATCGGCGCCTGCTGGTTGGCGTTGAGGGTCTGTCCCTGGCGCGCGGTGATGGACACCACGGTGCCGGACATGGGGGCGAAGATGCGTGCGTAGTTGAGATTGGCCTCGTCGGCACGCAACGAGGATTCGGTCTGCTCGATCTGCGCCTTGAGCATTTCGATCTGGGCGCGCGCCGAACGCAGCGTCGCCTCGGCGTTCTGCAACGACTCGGTGGTGGTCGCCTCCTCCGCCAGCAGGTTCTTCTGCCGCGTGTACTGGCTCTCGGCCAGGGTCAGCTGCGCCTCGCGATCCAGCAGCTGCGCGCGCTGGTAGCGCAGCTGTGCCCGGCTGGCATCCACCCGCGCCGTGAACAGCGTCGGATCGATCTCCGCCAGCAGGTCGCCCTTCTTCACCTCGCTGCCCACCTCCACGTGGATGACGCGCAACTGGCCCGACACCTGGGCGCCCACGTCGACGTAATCACGCGGCTGCAACATGCCGGTGGCGGTCACCACCTCCTCGATATCGCCGCGCTGCACCGCGACGAAATTCTGCGCCTGGCCGTCGCCGCGCACGGCGAAGAAATGCTTCCAGACGAAGTAGCCGCCCGCGCCTGCCACGGCCAGCAGCACCAGCCCCAGTACGAGGCGCCGCCACGGCCGACGGGAAACAGGGGACGTTGCAAATTGAGTCATTGCCGATACCTTGCAGTCGATGTTCCTACGGCTGTGCCGACGTATTGCCTCTTCACAGGCCGGGCTGCCGCCCGGCGGTTTCTGCCTGCCTTGGCGCTGCTGTCGGGCTTGTAGCCCGACCCACGCCGGCCCGGCGGATCCACCCCGGAGGGTTCGACACGCCAACCGGCCCGCGGTTGCATGGGCGGCGCTCTCCGGTAGGTGTACCTACTCTAGCGCGCCCGCAGGATGAAGGGAGACATAAAGAGTGTAAAGAAGTGCGAGGAGGGTCCGGTTCAGGCCTGACGGGACTGCCCGGACTGTTCCAGGCGCGCCAGGTAGGTGGCCCAGTTGGCGTCGTGATTGGCGCCCAGCTCGTAAAGATAGTTCCAGGTGTAGACGCCGCTCTTGTGGCCATCGTCGAAGAACAGCTTCACCGCATACAGGCCGACCTGCACGATGTCGCTGATGTTGACCTGCTCCTTGCCCACCTGCAGTGTCGGCGTCTTGTTGTGATAGCCGGCCACATCGGCGGAGGGGGAATACACCCGCAGGTATTCGCACGGCAGCTGGAAGCGGGCACCGTCGTCAAAGGCCAGCTCCAGCACACGCCGCTCGCGGTGCAGGGTGATCTCGGTGGGGTGATGGGATTGCGTCATGGGGGCTCCCGCACAGAAGGGCGAGAGAAAGAGATGGGGTTGCCGCGGCGACAGTGCAAGACTGCCGCCGCGGCAAAGCATTACTCGGGCGCATCCTCGCCCGGATACCGCTTGAGCAGGCTGTCCGGCACCTCGCCCTTGCCGGCGAGTTCCAGTCCGCTGTTGGCCAGCACGAACAGCACCAGCACCATGACGATGGTGGGCATCACGCCGACGCGGGTGGCGATGGTGAAGATGATCTCGCGCATGCTGTGTTTCTGCGCGGTGAGTGCCAGCAGGGAACCGCCGCCGATGATCACTGCCGAGGCGGCATAGCCCATCAGCAGCAGGCGGCAACGGCGCCAGGCCAGCCGCCAGTGCATCAGTACGAACCAGGGCGTATCCGCCGTGGCGCGATGGGCACGCGCATAGATATAGGCAATCACCAGGGAGGAAAACAGCGGCGGCAACAACAGGCCCCAGGCACCAATATCAAGGGCGATGGAGGCAGGGGCCAACAGCAGATGAAAGGCCGCCAGATTGATCATCAGCAATTCGTGGGGGGAGCGGGCCTGGCGCTTCTGGGCGTCGTCGATAGCGTAGAGCATGGCGGTCCTCGTGGGTGTGGAGGTGAAGATAGGCGAGTCGGATGCTGTGATCTGCTTCAACCCGGCAGGGTCATTCTAGCCAAAAACACCCGAGACGCCCTTGCGAAAACGCAATACCCGCGCAGTTTCCCGGCCAGACCGGTGCAGGGAGAGGGCGGCGGTTTTTGGGATTCATCCAACATTCAAGGATGGGCTATGGACAGCATCGATCCGTGTGTGCTGCTCCTCCTCGCTGAGGCGGTGTATCCGGTCTGCGCACTGGGCGCGGAGTCGCGCCGCTGGCTGGCCGAACAGGGCCACCTCGACCTGCTCAAACCCAACGGATGAATCATCGTCACGGAAGACACCCTCTGGCCAACCTTTCTCATCCGTGGCGGAATCGCCCTTATCTCCGACAAGGAGCACCGGAAGTTCCCCGCCTGCCAGGGTTTCGCATCCGTCTGCCCGAACTGTACGCCCAGACTGATGCAGCGAGCGTAGTGATGCGCTTCAGCCGTGCCCTGCTGCACCGCCTGAAGGCACTGCAGCACCTGCCGCGTATCGACAACACCACCAGCTCGGCCATCCACCCGAGACGGCACTGGTGCCCGGGCGGCGGGAACGTGGTGTTGCGCAACGCAGCGTCGGCCAGGCAACACCGGTCACAAATATGAGACTTGCCTACAGGGACTTATAACCATCTACCATGAACTGCACGGCGATCACCGACAGCAGCAGGCCCATCAGGCGGGTGATGACGCGGATGCCGCTGACGCCGAGCAGGCGACGCAGCGGGTCGGCGAAATACAACGCCACATAGACAGTGACGCAGGCCACAACAATGGCCAGCAGCAATTCCAGTTGCTGCAGTGGCACAGTGAGCTGCTGGCGCCATACCAGCACCGCGGTGATCGCACCCGGTCCGGCCAGCAACGGTATGGCCAGCGGCACCAGGGCGATGTTTTCCTTGCGGATGCCCTCCTCCTCCTCCTCGGCACTGGACTTGATACCGCTTGGGATCAGCGCCAGCATCTGCAGGGCATAGATGAAAAAGATGAAGCCGCCGGCCAATTGGAAGGCCGGCATGCCGATATGGAAGAAACGCAGCAGGGCATCGCCGCTCAGGGCAAAGACTGTCAGGATCATGGCACTGGCGCCGGAGGCGACCAGGGCCATGTGTCGCCGTTCGGCCAGGGTATTATCGCGGGTGAACAGCAGGAAGAAGGGCAGGTTGCCCAGCGGGTCCATGATGATCAGCAGCGGTACCAGAATGGCCAAAAATTCCTGCATGCTTCTTCCTCGTCCCGGATGAATACCGGCATCAATTACAGGAACAGCGTCAACACACCGGTATAACCATAGAGACGGCCATTATAGAGCTCGCCGTTGGCAAAAAAACCGGCCAGGGGGAAGTCACCCAGCACCGAGCTGATCATGCGCATCTCCTCCATCTCATCGCCAAACTGATTGCGCCCACGGCCCAGACAGGTGACATAAACCCCGCCACGAATGGTGCGCCCACTGACGCGCGCCGCAATGCGTTCCAGCATCTGGCACATGTCGGTCCGCGCGGTATTGCCATCGCGGCGGCAGAACATCAGCCGCTCCTGGCCATCGAGATAGTCGCCCACCGCGATGAGGCCGTTGCGCGTATCGACACCCATCAGGTGGCGCACCATATAATCGCCGGTATCGGAATTGGCGATGGGCAGGCCAACAAAGATGTAGCCGGCGATGCGTTGCAGGTCGCGCGCCAGCACTTCGCCGATCTCCTGCTTCATCACCTCCAGCGCCGGCCGGTGATCCAGGGTGATGGCGATGTTGCCCTCCGCCTCGGTAATGGCATGGGAGGTGCCCAGCGGCGTGCACCCCTGGGCATGATCAGTCACCACACCCACCCCCGGCCCGAACAATACGCCGGACACGCCACCGCTGATCACCGCTTCGCCGACGATCTGATGATTCATGGTGTTGGATGAGGTAAGGCCACCGTTGACGAAGGCCGCCGGGAGTGCCGCGGCTACTGCCTCGACCAGGGCCGGCGTGGCGGTATTGGTGGGGTCACCGTGCAGCAGGGCGAAACAATAGCCCTGTTGCTGACTCCAGGCGCGCAACTCTGGTGTCAGCGCCGCCTCCGGCTGGACGAAGGCCGGCAACAGGCGGAAGTCCTCTGCCGGTACATCGCCCACCAGCAGCACCAGCGCCGAGGTGTCGTAGTACTCCTGCCCCGTGGCGCATACCGCCATGCCCAGCGAGCCCACCCACTGCACGCGCGGCAATACCGCGCACAGGCGTTGCAGTATCTGCGGCAGCTGCGCGGCCAGCCCGTCGCTGGCGTAGATAAAACCGATACTGGCCTCGGATGGCACGCTGCCCAATTGCGCCAGACAGCGTTCCAGCAGCGTCGTGCCGTCGGCACCCGACGCATGGGCCAGCAAAAATTTTTGCATCATTGCTCCTGCTGTCAGGCCAGACTTACGCCGGTACCGCCGAGGCCGCAATAGCCACCGGGATTCTTTGCCAGATACTGCTGATGATATTCCTCCGCATAATAGAATGGCGGCGCGTCGACGATCTCGGTGGTGACGGTGCCAAAACCGGCTGCGGCGAGACGTTGCTGGAATGCAGCACGCGTCGCCTCGGCCGCGGCGCGTTGCGCGGCATCATAGACATAGATGGCGGAGCGGTACTGGGTGCCGACATCATTGCCCTGGCGCATGCCCTGGGTCGGGTCGTGCGCCTCCCAGAACACGCGTAGCAGATCTTCGTAGCTGATCTGCTGCGGGTCAAAGATCACGCGCACCACCTCGTTGTGCCCTGTCATACCGCTGCACACTTCGCGGTAGGTGGGATTGGGGGTGTAGCCGCCGGCATAGCCGACCGCGGTGGAATAGACGCCGGGCTGCTGCCAGTAGCGGCGCTCGGCGCCCCAGAAACAGCCCATGCCGAACATGGCCATGGCCATGCCGACCGGGAACGGCGGGATCAAGCGGTGACCGTTGACGTGGTGTTCGACGGGGACTGGCATCGGCACCGCCCGTCCGGGCAGCGCCTCGGCGGCAGTAGGCATGTGTGGTGTGTGGGAATTGGACAACATGACGGCGGCCTCGCGTGCTGTTATTACTCAAGCATGCGTCCTGACGACGGAAATACAAGGCCGGTGAGAGTCAGAGACGAATTCGGGATTCACGATTCAAAGAGCCCCGGACTTGAGTGGCGGCTTTGTCAATTTTGAATCTTGAATTTTCTTCCACTGAAGGTTTTTATGGCTGCAAGCGGTACACCACCTCGTCCAGCCGGGTCAGGCCGCGCTCGCGGAAACGGGGATTTTCCACCAGCACATCCAGCGTGTAGAGGCGCTCAATGGCGTAATGGACACCGTACAGCCCGCACACCTCCGCCTCGCTCACAGCAAAGGGCGGGCCGCTCATTTCCTGCTGCACGTAGTCCATGGTTACCAACAGCATCGGCACCTGCGCCGGCAGGATACGTTGCAGGTGCTGTGCGTAGTGCTCGCGCATCTCCGGCGGCAAGGCCACCAGCGAGGCGCGGTCGTAAACGCTGGCCACGCCCTTGAGATCAGCCGGCTCCAGATCGAAGAAGTCACCGCACAACAGAGTCACGCCGTCACAGCTCCAGCTGTCGAAGGCGCCATGGCTGCGCACCTGCGGCTTGAGTTCGTTTTCCAGAAAGAAGTCTTCCACCGCCAGCGGACTCAGTTCCACACCGAGTACGCGATGACCCTGGGCACGCAACCACAGCATGTCGCTGCTCTTGCCGCACAGCGGCACAAATACTCCCCCCTCTTCCGGCAGGTGCAGGCCACTCCAATACTCCTGCAAATGGGCATTGATCTCACCCTGATGGAAACCGATTTCGTTGCGCTGCCAGCGCTCCAGCCAAAATTCCGCCTTCATCACTCCTCTCCAAGCCAGCGCACCAAATAGAACAGCCTGAAACCTTCGGAAGAACGGAACGGCCCGCAGACCCGCGCCGCATACAGGTTCTTCACGGCATCGGCCTGTGCCAGGGCCTCCTGCTCGGTCTCAACCACCATCACCGTGTTCTCCGGATAACGCTGCCGCTGCCGCCGTGGTGCGTAGATCACCGCGTAGCTCTCGCGCAGATCCGCCGGCAACAGGCCCTGCTGTTCGAATTCATGATCGGACATGCCGTACGTCCTTTTGCATAACGAGCCCCCATCATAGGCATTCATCCACGCCAGCGGTAGACAGGTATAATCCGCCTTCCCCAGACATGAGGAGTATGCATGGCACGCCGCCGCACCACCACCCGTCTCGGCACACTGTTGCTGCTGCTCGCAGCGCTGTTCGCCGCCGGCTGGTACGGCCATGATGTGTTGCACGCGCACCCGGCCATGGCCTGGCACGGCGTGCCGCAGGCACAGGCCTGGCAGCCGGTGACCTGGACCCGTGTGCTGCGCAACAACGCCTTCCTGGTGGGCTGGTCCGATCTGCGCGGCAACCCACTGTGGGTCAAATACAGGCTCACGGCCGTCCCATCGGACGCCCCGCGCCTGCGCCGGCCGCCGCGCTTCGAGCGCGACTGGCGCGCCCTCAACTCCATCGGCCACGACGACTACAGCGGCAGCGGCTACGACCGCGGCCACCTCGCTCCCAACTACGCCATCTCGCGCCTGTACGGCGCGCAGGCGCAATTACAGACCTTTCTCATGACCAACATCACGCCGCAGCGACCCCATCTCAACCAGAAGGCGTGGCAACGCCTGGAAGAGGCGGAAATCGACGTGTTCGCGCCGCGCTATGGCGAGTTGTGGGTGATCACCGGGCCGGTTTTCGATCAGGATATCCAGCGCCTGCCCAGCTCAACACGGGTGGAGGTGCCCGATGCGTTTTTCAAGATCCTCGCCGCGCCCGGTGGCGGTGCCGATGGCCGCCCCAAGCTGCTGGCCTTCGTGGTACCGCAGACGGTAAAGGGCAACGAGCCGCTGGATCGTTTTGTCACCAGCGTCGATCGTGTGGAGGAGCTTACCGGCTTCGATTTCTTCCCGCAGATGGAGCCGGCATTGCAAGCGCAGCTCGAGGCCGCGGTCGATCCCGCCGCCTGGCGCCTGGACGAGGTGGCGCACCGGCCGGGACGGTATTGACCACAGTTTTCCCTTTACTGAATCTATTGGCGCCGCGGCACCGCTGCCTAAATAGTTGTTCCGAATGGGTGGTCAGTTTTCTGTGGGTCGGGCTTCAGCCCTACATCGGCGCCGAGTCGACCCAAAATACGTCGGGCTGAAGCCCGACCCACAATCTCCGTGTACATACTCATGGCCAATATTTCGGAACAGCTATTTAGACCTTAAATACTTTCATGATTCGTATGCACTGACGGAGCGTGTCTACCATGAGCGGAAATATCGACGCCAGCGCGTGAAACCGCTGGAGTACTACCAGGGTTGATGACTCCACTCCTGTTGCCGACAAAACCCCGCATAGGCGGGTTTTGTTTTCCGCGCCCGTCCATCCCGTATCACGTATGCTGTAAACATCATGACCACCGCCCTGCTCTGGTTCCGCCGCGACCTGCGCCTGGCCGACAATCCGGCCCTGCTGGCGGCGCTTGCCCGCTGTGAACGGGTAATCCTCGTCTACATCGACACCCCGGAGGATGCGCAAGACGGCGCTGCCTCGCGCTGGTGGCTGCATCACAGCCTCGCGGCACTGAATGGGGAACTGCAACGGCGCGGCGCGCGCCTGCTGCTGCGCCGCGGACCGGCACTGGAGGTATTGCGCACATTGGTCGGCGAGACCGCGGCGACGCAGGTGTATTGGAACCGCGTCTACGAACCCGCAGCCATTGCGCGCGACAGCGCGGTCAAGCAGGCCCTGCGCGCCGACGGCATCAGTGTCATCAGCAGCAACGCGCTGCTGCTCAACGAGCCATGGCAACTGCTCAAGGCTGACGATTCTCCCTATCGCGTTTTTACGCCCTACTGGAACGCGGCACAGAAACGCGGCTTCGATCTCACACTGCAAGCTGCGCCAGTGGCGTTGCCGTCGATGCCGGCGGGATTGCGCAGCGAACCGCTGGAGGCATTGCAGCTGCTGCCGCGCATCCGCTGGGATGGGGGACTGGCCGCACAGTGGCGGCCCGGCGAGGCGGGTGCCGCGCAACGATTGACGGAGTTCCTGGACGGAGCCCTTGCCGGCTACGCTGTGGAGCGCGATCGCCCCGATCACGCCGGCACTGCGCTCCTGTCGCCGCACCTGCACTGCGGCGAGATCAGCCCGCAGCGCCTGATGACAGCCGTGCAGCAGCACCTTGCCATACGGCACGACGCCGGCCTGACCAAAAATGCCGAGAGCTGGCTGCGCCAACTGGTGTGGCGCGAATTCGCCCATCAACTGCTGTATCACTTTCCGCACACCGCAAGCGAGCCGCTGGATGCGCGCTTCGCCCGCTTCCCCTGGCGCCGCGATTACGCCGAAGACCTCATCGTCTGGCAGCATGGCGACACGGGCATTCCCATCATCGATGCCGGCATGCACGAGCTGTGGCACACCGGCTGGATGCACAACCGCGTGCGCATGATCGTCGCCTCCTTCCTCACCAAGAACCTGCTCATTCCCTGGCAGGAGGGCGCGGCATGGTTCAACGACACGCTGGTGGATGCCGACCTCGCCAACAACACCCTGGGCTGGCAATGGGTGGCCGGTTGCGGTGCCGATGCGGCGCCGTATTTTCGTATTTTCAATCCAGTGACCCAGGGCGAGAAATTCGATCCTCAGGGGAACTACGTGCGGCGTTGGCTGCCTGAACTGTCAGATCTTCCGGACAAGCACATCCATCAGCCATGGAGCGCCCCGCAACGGCCGGCACACTATCCGCCGCCGCGGGTTGATCTCAAGGCCAGTCGGGAACGCGCTCTGGACGCCTACGCGAGCATCAAAACGTAACACGCGGCGGTTATGGTCTATGCTGAGTGAAACCGCCGGCGACCACGCCGTGGGCGGGCCGTATCAAATACCTGCCGTATTCCCACTGCGCAACGCCATGGAGCTGTTTGCTGTTCCGACCGCCTGCTCATGAAAATCCTGGTACTCAACTGCGGCAGTTCATCGCTCAAATTCAAGGTGTTTTCCGGCAGTGATCTGCACTGGCTGGCCGGCGGCAGCGCGGAGCGCATCGGGCAGGCCGACAGCTTGCTGCGCATGGCCTGGCCAGATGGCGCAGGGGAATATCCCGGCGCCGCCCCTGATCACCAGGCCGCCCTGCAAAAGGTTTTCCGCCTTCTGGCGCAATACGGCATCGTTGCCGAGCCGGCACAACTCAGTGCCGTTGGCCATCGCGTGGTGCATGGCGGCGATCGCTTCCGTGCGCCGCTGCTGCTCGATGCCGCCAATCTGGCGGAATTGCGCCAACTTACGCCGCTGGCACCACTGCACCATCCGGCCAATCTGCGCGGCATCGAACTGGCCGGCGCGCTGTGCCCGGGCGTGCCGCAGGTCGCGGTGTTCGACACGGCCTTTCATCACACCCTGCCGCCCCGCGCCTGGCGCTACGCGCTGCCGGAATGGACCTGGCGCGACTACCAGGTGCGCCGTTACGGCTTTCACGGTACCTCGGTGCAATACGTCTGCCGCCGCGCCGCCGAGCTGATGGGGCGGCCGCGGGATCAACTCAACCTGATCGTGCTGCATCTGGGCAACGGCGCCAGCATCACGGCGGTGCAGGACGGCCGCAGTATCGACACCTCCATGGGCATGACGCCACTGGAAGGACTGGTCATGGGCACGCGTACGGGCGACATCGATGCGGCGGTACCGTTTTACCTCATGCGCCATGCCGGACTGGATGCCGCCGCCGCCGAACACCTGCTGTTTTTCGACAGCGGCCTGCACGGCCTGTGTGGCAGCAGCGACATGCGCGCGGTACATGCCCGCGCCGAAGCGGGCGACGCGGATGCGCAACTGGCGCTCGACGTCACCGGCTACCGCCTGAAGAAATACATCGGCGCCTACAGCGCCGCTCTGGGTCGGGTCGATGCGGTGATCTTCACTGCCGGCATCGGCGAAAACGACGCCGATATGCGGCGCCGCGCCTGCGGCGGACTGGAACGGTTAGGCATCCGACTCGACGATGCGCGCAATGACGCGGCGGACGGCGAGGCACGCCGCATCTCCAGCGACGACAGCCCGGTACTGTTGTGGGTGATCCCCACCGACGAGGAACTGGAGATCGCCCGCATCACTCTTCAACTCACCACAACGGCATGAGGAATCGGCCATGACCACACACGACCCCGCCGCCCCGCTCGATGCCACCGAACTGGCACAGATGGATGCCTGGTGGCGCGCCGCCAACTATTTGTCCGTGGGCCAGATCTACCTGCTCGACAACCCGTTGCTCACCCAACAGCTCAACGTCGAGCACGTCAAGCCGCGTCTGCTCGGCCACTGGGGCACCACGCCGGGACTGAACTTCCTCTACGTCCACCTCAATCGCATCATCCGCCAGCGCGACCTCGACATGATCTACGTCTGCGGTCCCGGCCACGGCGGCCCGGCGATGGTGGCCAACGCCTGGCTGGAAGGCAGCTACAGCGAAACCTATCCTGATATTTCCCTGGACGCCGAGGGTATGAAGCGGCTGTTCAAGCAGTTTTCCTTTCCCGGCGGCATCCCGAGCCACGTCGCGCCGGAAACCCCCGGTTCGATCCACGAAGGCGGCGAGCTGGGTTATGCCCTGAGCCATGCCTTCGGCGCGGCCTTCGACAACCCTGACCTGATCATCGCCTGCGTCGTCGGCGACGGCGAGGCGGAGACCGGCCCGCTGGCCACCGCCTGGCATTCCAATAAATTCCTCAATCCGATCAGCGACGGCGCGGTGCTGCCGATCCTGCATCTGAACGGCTACAAGATCGCCAATCCCGCCGTCCTGGCGCGCATCCCGCGCGACGAGCTGGAGGCCCTGATGCGCGGCTACGGCTACGAGCCGTTTTTCGTCGAAGGCTCCGACCCGATGCAGATGCACCAGCAGATGGCGGCTACGCTGGATACGGTATGCGAGCGCATCCGCCTGATTCAGCATCACGCCCGCAGCACCAATGATCCGACACGCCCGCACTGGCCGATGATCATCCTGCGCTCACCCAAGGGCTGGACCGGCCCGAAGAGCGTGGACGGCAAAAAGACCGAAGACTACTGGCGCTCACATCAGGTTCCCTTCGGCGAGCTGCGCGAGAAACCGGAACACATCACCCTGTTGCAGGAGTGGTTGCAAAGCTACCGGCCGCAGGAACTGTTCGATACCGAGGGACGCCCCAGCCCGGAGATCGCGGCGCTGGCACCGCATGGTACGCGGCGCATGTCGGCCAATCCCCACGCCAACGGCGGTCTGCTGCTCAAGGCCCTGCGGCTGCCCGCATTCCGCGACTATGCATTGCCGGTGACCCAGCCCGGCACCAGCAGCGCCGAATCCATCCGCGCCCTCGGCCGCTTCCTGCGCGATGTCATGCAAAAGAACACCGACCACCGCAACTTCCGCGTCTTCGGCCCGGACGAAACCGCCTCCAACCGCCTGGGCGACCTGTTCGAGGTGACCGACCGCACCTGGCTGGCCGATCACTACAACGACGATGACCACCTAGGCCCCGACGGCCGGGTGATGGAGATCCTGTCGGAGCACACCTGTCAGGGCTGGCTGGAGGGCTACCTGCTCACCGGCCGCCACGGCTTCTTCTCCTGCTACGAGGCCTTTATCCACCTCATCGATTCGATGTTCAACCAGCACGCCAAGTGGCTCAAGGTGACACGCCATATCCCCTGGCGCCGCTCCATCGCCTCGCTCAACTACCTGCTCACCTCCCACGTCTGGCGCCAGGACCATAACGGCTTTTCGCACCAGGACCCCGGCTTCATCGACCACGTGGTGAACAAGAAGGCGGAGATCATCCGTGTCTATCTGCCGCCCGACGCCAACACCCTGCTGTCGGTGGCCGACCACTGCCTGCGTTCGCGCGACTACGTCAACGTCATCGTCGCCGGCAAGCAGCCGCAGTTGCAGTACCTGGACATGGACGCCGCGGTGAAGCATTGCACCGAGGGCCTGGGGATCTGGGAGTGGGCCAGCAACGATCAGGGCGGCGAACCGGACGTGGTGATGGCCTGCGCCGGCGACATCCCCACGCTGGAGACACTGGCCGCGGTGGACATCCTGCGCCGCGAGTTCCCCCAATTGCGCGTACGCGTGGTCAACATCGTCAACCTGATGCGCCTGCTGCAACCGTCGGAACATCCGCACGGCCTGCCCGACAAGGAGTTCGACACCCTGTTCACCACCGACAAGCCGATCATCTTCGCCTATCACGGCTATCCCTGGCTGATCCATCGCCTAGCCTACCGCCGCACCAACCACAGGAACCTGCATGTGCGCGGCTACAAGGAAGAGGGCACCACCACCACCCCGTTCGACATGGTGGTGATGAATGACCTGGATCGCTTTCACCTGGTGATGGACGTCATCGAGCGCCTGCCGCAGCTCGGTGCGGCCGCCGCCTACGCCAGGCAACGGCTACGCGAGAAACTTATCGAGCACAAGGAATACATCCGCCGCCACGGCGAGGATATGCCGGAGATCCGTGACTGGGTGTGGCCGTATTGAGGCGGTTGTAGGCCGAAATCAAACATCCAGGTTGTAGCGCTTGATCTTGCGCCACAGGGTGGACTTGTCGATACCCAGTATCTCAGCCGTCAGGGAGCGATCGCCCTGGGTTTCGCGCAAGGTCTTGCGGATGAAGTAGGCCTCGATCTCCTCCAGACTCTGTGGCGGCAGGAAATCAAGGGAACTGCTCGGGCTGGCTCGCTTCTCGGTAAGATGATGGGGCAATACCTCCTCCCGAATCTTATCCCCTTCGGTGAGAATGATCATGCGTTGCACCACATTCTCCAGCTCACGCACATTGCCTGGCCAATCATGGCGCAGCAGGACCCCCAACACTTCCGTATCCATGCCTTTGACCGGTTTGTTGAGCCGCGTCGCGTACTTATTGAGGAAGTAATAGGTCAACAGGGGGATATCGTCGCGGCGTTCGCGCAGTGCCGGCATTGGGATCTCCATTACCATCAAGCGGTAATACAGATCCTCACGGAACTCTCCCTTTTCGATCAATGCAGGAATCGACTTGTTGGTGGCCGCAATGACGCGCACATCCACACTGCACGGAACAGTGTCGCCCATGGCGTAGAAACTGCCGTCCTGAAGCACGCGCAGCAGTTTTGCCTGTAACGCGAGACTGGCGTTATTTATTTCATCAAGAAACAGGGTGCCGCCATTGGCCGCCTCGAACAGGCCGATCTTGCTGCGCTCGGCCCCCGTGAACGCCCCCTTCTTATAGCCAAACAGTTCGCTCTCGATAAGATTTTCCGGAATTGCGGCGCAATTGATCGCCACAAAGGGCTTATCCCTGCGCGCACTCTGCATGTGAATCTGCCTGGCGACGAGTTCCTTGCCACAGCCGCTTTCCCCGGTAACCAACACGCTGCAGTCGTATGCGGATGCTGCGTCGATCAGCTTGCGCACCTTTACAATGGCTTGGGACTCGCCGATCAGATCACCCTTTTCGGACAGCACGCGCTGATGCTGCCGCAAACGCTGATTTTCTGTACTGAGTAAATGGTGCTGCAAGGCGCGCTCGATCGTGCAGCGCAGCTCAATGGTTTCGAACGGTTTGCGCAGATAGTCGAATGCCCCTTGTTTTAGCGCATCGACTGCGGACTCCACCGTAGCGTAACCAGTCACCAGAACGACCTGGGTACTCGGACTGTGCTTCCTGACAAAGCTCAGTACATCGATACCATCACCACCGGGCATGCGCAAATCGGTAACCACCACACTCACCGGGTTGTTTTCGACGTAATCCATAGCCAGGTGGGCGTTTTCCACACAGACCAGTTCCGCCTTGGGCTCGACATCAGACAGGATATTGGCGATCAATTCGCGCATATTCCTGTCGTCTTCGACGACGAGAATGACCGGCGTGGCCTGAGGCGCGGCTGTAACGAACTCTTCACTCATTTCCAACTCTCTTCATATTCACTGCCGGCAAGGACACCACAAACCTGGCCCCACCGGCATGATCACCGTCATAGCGGATACTGGCGCCGCGCTTGGCCAGCATCGCCTGGGATATGGATAACCCGAGTCCCGTCCCGGCTCCCACCTCTTTGGTGGTAAAGAACGGATCAAACACCCGGCTACGGAATTCCTCCGGCACGCCTGGCCCATTGTCTTCGACCGCGATCCGTATAGAACGCGGATCCCCCCCTATCGCGCGAATGGTGATCACTGGGTTTTCCACCCCCTCAAGGGCGTGGATCGCATTTTGCAGCAGGTTGGTAAATACGATATCCAGCTGTCCGCAGTCACCCTCAACCACCAGCGGTTCGCGCGGCAACAGCATGACCACGTCAATGCCATAGCGGCGCATGCGGCAGTTGATAAAGGTATCGATGACTTCGTTCAGCAGCTGACCGATATCACAGGTTTCACCGCTGCACTGCTCCTTGCGCGCATAGTTGAGTAGATCCTGCACAATGCGCGAGCAACGCTTGGTCTCATCGGAAACCACTCGCGCGTACTCCGACACCTTTGCCTCATTCGCCGGCTGTGCCTCTATAAGCTGCGAATAGCCCAGAATGTTTCCCAGCGGAGTATTCAGTTCGTGTGCCACACCTGCCGCCAGCTGCCCCATGGCGACCAATTTCTCACGGTTGGCTACGGTATCCTGCAACTCACGATATTCACTGATATCCAGCAGCGTGATGATCGCACCCATATCGGATTCATGCTCGCTGAAAAAACCGAGATTGAGCGAAAACCAGCGCTTTTTACCCTCAAATGCCAGGGTTATTTCCTGATTACGTATCGGCTGCTTGTACAGAAAGGCATCACGCATGATGGCCCGGTCGTGCTCATTCAGCGTAATGAGATCAAATAGATTGATACTCTTCATGCGCTCGGCGGTCAGCCCGAATATATCCTCGGCCTGCCGGTTGACCGTCGTGATGGTCAGATCGTCTGCCACATTCAACAACACACCCGGCAAGCTTTGCAGAATAGCATTGATCTTGTTGCGCTCGGTAAGAACTCTCGACTGGCACTCCTCGACCGTATGAAACATCGAGCGCAAGCGGTTGATCGTAAGGTCATAATCCTGAATAACCTTGCGTGCATACAAAAATGGCAACCACGGCAGGTAGCCGACCGGCTCCAGCGTTCCGCCGCGTGCCTCCAGCACACGCCGCCGTAGCCGCACCAGATAGCGGTGGTTTGCCCACAGCAGGAACAGCAGCAGTATCAGTATGATGCTGCTGATGATGAGCAACCACGGCCGTATCTCGCCTAACCATTCACCCATATTTCAACACACCCGGAAGATGTTACCCATTGGTCATGCTAAAGATATCAGCATGTGTAGCACCGACACCACTACCGTTGACGCCATAATCAAGGGGCGAAAAAAACGCGTGACAGCGGAGAACCGTCACGCGTAGCTCAACAACAGCAGGAGTCCCACAGGGGCAACCAGGAACGAGGAACAATTTATCGTCGAACGGCTGCCCGCAAATCATGAACAGCCAGATGTATCCGGTGAGCTGTGGAACGGACTTCAGCCTGACTGCGAAACCAGTTACATACGTTCACTGGGCTGAAGTCCGTACCATGCTGCCCCCTCACACACCGGGGCTGACTGATTAGAAGATGAGCTGGACCCCCAACGTAGTCATGGCGTTGTCCTGCAGCATATGATCCGTTGGGTGCTCCTTGTCGTACTTCACCATGGAGTGCTCCAGGGTTACCTTCAGCTTCTGGCCATCGATATAGTAGTTGGCACCGATACCCGTGGTCTTCTGATCCAGATTGCTGTTGATCAGGTTGTATTCCGCGGTATCGTGGCGGGCAAACAACTGCAACCGCCCATTGCCAATCTTGCCGGGAAACATGTATCCGGCTTTGATATAGTTTGCCTCGAGCTGCGTGGTCACCGGCAACGTCGCGTCCGGATCCTTATTGATGGCATCCCCTACGTCATAGTCAAAGAACGCTGCCGACAGAGTATAGGTGCCGCTGGCGGTTGGCTGCTCGTAGAAGATATCTGCGGTGACACCCTTGTAATCCTGACTGTCATGGCGCAGTGTCGAATTCGCATAGGCCACATCGGGCTGGTAGTCATAGCCTACGCCGACAGTGAGAACCTTGCGGGTGCCGAGGTAGGTACCCAGATAGCCGTAATCGTATTCCGGATCCCAGAAAGAATAGTGGGCACGCGCCGTGAAGCGCGGCGTGTCTTTTGGAATGTTATCGCCTTCCCGTCCATCTGCGACCATCAGGCGGTACTGGAACTTGGCATCGGCAAGATTACCCCACATCGCCACACCGGTATCACGGCTGCCGCCAAACGGGGTATAGGAATTGACCGAACGGTCCAGGGTCAGAGGCTCCAGGCAGGCCTCAAGGTTCTCGCGTGAGAACGTGTTCTTGAAACGCCCGATGATAAAGCGCATTTCATCCTGGAAATCCATGGTCACGTAGGCATCGCGATAGTAGACACTGCGCTCGTCGTTGCCATATTTGCTGTCGTTGCCCGCTTCGAGCTGGGCATAGAACCCGATCTCGTCATTGTACTGCCCCATGAAAGTGATGCGGTTGCGGCGCAGGAAGGTGTCAAACGAGCTGCCACTATGATTGGCCGAACTAAAGTCCTTGTTCTGCATCCACATTTGCAGGGCGTAACTGAAAGTCACGTAGCCTTCTTCACCAAACTGTACGGTCGGCCCGGCATGTACCAGACCCGGCAGAGCGGCACAGGACAGTCCACCCATGAGCAACACGTTGCGGACCATCTTGGACAACGCACAGCTTCTCCGTGCAACACGATTATTACTATTCATTGTTATTTACCTCCCCCGACAAGAGTCATGTAGTGCTTGTTCAACTCGTTCATATCGGCACCGCTATGGCAGCTGGTACAGGCTTTTCCAGTGTCGCTACGCGGGTCACCGATCAGTCCCTTGTGCGAAATCGCCTCCTTCATCACACGGGGATTGCCCTGGTGACAGCCGACGCACGAATTGTTCACGGTCTTGTGCTGTGTGTGCCATGGAGCGCTTGTGCTATCCATGGCCGGTGCGGCAGCGCGCTTTCCGTTGTGGCACTTGAAGCAGCTTGAAGCCCCCATACCACAGGCATTGGCCAGAGGAATCGGTGATATGCGCCCGGAGCCCTCATGCACCAGGGCGAGCGCTTCACTGCCCCAACCGGGGTCTGCCACGACACCCGGCGGTGCCGTGACCGCCTCTGCCACCGTTTCCTCCGGGGCCGTGCCAAGCATCACGGCCAACACGGCACCAAAGGTCAGTACGCCCATCACGAAGGCCGCGCGGGTCATCTGTCGCACCGCCTTACCCATCATTTTTATTACCATCATCGAACTCCTCCTCTCCTGTGGTTCCTGCCGCAACGGCTGCGTCATCTTTTGGCTGATCCCTGCCGCAAGCGGCAAGGCCACTGATACAAACCTCACTCAATTATTTTTTCTCGCCGGCTTGGCGCCGCTCTTCAGCCTGGCGAATCTCCTCTTCACTGGTTCCCCTCACACACATGCATGTGGGGCCGCGCTTGAACTTGAGCCGGGACTTTTTTTCCTGTACCGGCGTGCTTGCTGCCTCGATGGCTGGCAAGGCATCGGCATCTGCGGCGGCGGCAATCCCGGACAATGGCAACAACACCAACCCCAGCACCACGCTGCTCTGCGGTTTCCAGCTTTCCATTGCACGGCCTCCATCGACATCTCCCATTCTCTTAAGCACAGCACATGCCATCCTGTGTTTATGTGTGATTTCAATGCGTTAGAATGCGGCCGTGGAATCGGGCGGATTGCATCACCGGGAACGGCCGGCCAGCCATCTCAATTTGCAATTCGCTCTGGCGGTTGCGCGGAAATCCGCAAGGCTTCATAGCGGGTGGCCTCGGCCTCCTGCAGCGCCTGGCGGAGCAGCGCCAGCACCTCCGGTTTCAGCACGTCGGTATGGCGCAGGCTGTCCCTGAACATGCGTTCGTAATGCTCCCGCGGCGCCACGTCCAGCGTGAGTTCCACCTGCCAGCCATCGTCCTTGGGCAAGACAAAGGCCTGCTCCAGGGTGAAAGCGCCACCGGCGGGGAGCCGCGTATCGAACGATTCTGCGGTCAGCGCCACATCCACCGCCCAGCCGATCACATGACGTGCGATGGTGCGCCGGGTACCGCGGGCATCCACCAGGTCCAGCACAACATCCACTTTGGGCACCATATAGGTGGGAAAGTGATGCCCGGCACCGGCATTGCGCACCACGGCGCGGGCCAGCGCCTCGTCCTTCTGCGGCCCGGGCAACACCTCAAGTTGCACCTCTAGGGCCTGGCGTACCATGTCGCGGTCGTGTACACCGCGAAACAGGTGTTGTCGCTCCGGCATGTGGCAGGACTGACAACTCTGCTGCGGTGCATACCTGCTGGCTTGCCACTGCCCGTAGGTGTCTTCCTGCAACTTGCCGTTGACGCGTGGACCGTCAGGCGGGAACTGGTGGCAGGTTGCGCAGAAACGGCTGTCACTGAATGCCGCCGACTCGACAAAGCCGCCATGTGGCACGGGCTCCTCCAGTGGTTTAGTGGCCACCGGACCAAAGCGCTGATGGCCACGCACATGACAGGCGGCGCAAACCAGACCATGGTCGGCCAGGCTTGCCGGTACATAATCAGGTGGCGCCGACGTCGGCGCACCGGGCCAACCCTGCCGGATCGCCACCAGCGCCTTTTGTTCCGCCAGCGGCGCGTGGCACCGCAGACACCGATTCGCCTGTTCCTGCCCCATCAGCCGCAATTGCCATTGAATGCCGGCGCCCATGGTGTGACTGTGCAGACTGCCGCGCCATTGCTTCCACTGTGCCGCGTGACACTGTGCGCAGTCATCAGGTGCGAGTGACGCCTCGACCGGCGTGTAGCCCGCCGGGGGTACCCCCTGCGGCGGCAACGGGTCCGCCCAGTGGCGCGCCAGAAATGGCTCGACACCCTCACCCGTTGGTAGCGCCGATGGCGCACGATCACAGGCGATGAGCAATACCGTCACTACCACTGCCGCGTATCGTGCCAGAGGCCCAATCAATTGCATCAATCCGTTTGCCTGTCAGCGGAATAGAAAAGGCCCACGGCAAGCCGTGGGCCAACAAGGAGGCATTACCTTACATCATCCACCACAAGGATTGGGCGGCAACACGCTACCCCCACCGCTACCGCCCGATGATCCGTCGCCAGCCACCTTGTAAGCCTGGTCCGCCTTGACGATCGCGTTGGCATGGGCTGCATAGACGTCATCGATGCTACGCGTTGCTACCTTGCTGATGTCATCAGCGGCGCGATAGAACGACTGGGTATCGGTACGCCAGCGCGAATCGATCGGCAGAATATAGTTGCCCGTCTTGTCCTGCAGATAGGACAACGAGTTCCATTCCACCATGGCGCCGTCGTAGAAACGGGTCGGCTTACCCAGGACCACTGCAGACGCGACACCGGTAATCATGGCGCGGAAGGTGGTCTCGCAGTAGGTATAGATGACATCACCCGGCTGATAGGCATTGCCTGCACCTACACCCTGATAGGTGCCATCGATAAAGCCGGCGCCACTGACGTTACCATCAAGATAGGCTTGCAGATCGGCCTTGTCCTTGTAGCGCCAACCCTCGCCAGCAACAAGCAGATTGGTGAATTCAAGCTGGAGCGCGCCGTATGGATGCCCCTGGCGCGAGCCCTGATTCTGGAACGTGGTCATGTAGTTGGCCACCGGAGAACCGGAACCATTGTCTTCACCCGCGCTGTACTGCCCGACACTGCGCGCGTCCCAGATGAACACCCCGTCATTCAGCACGTTGGTGTCACGGGAAGGCAATACGGCCAGCATGTCCTCGACCGTCGCCTGCAGCGAGGTATTGTCGGCCAGCAGCGACTTGACCGAGGCGGTACCATTGTCGGGCGCCGTGCTTGCGCTGGTATCAAAATCGCCCGCCGTCATGGCACCGCTGGTCACCTGCCAGTCATTGCTGCCGTTGAGTAGCGCTAGATTCTTTGCATCCACGCCCCAGTAGCGCAGGGCATACCAGATACGCCCCTGCCCCATGGCATTACCGGTACTGCCGGTCCCCATTGCCACCACAATCATGTCGTTGTGCGGGTCAATGGCATATTTCTTCAGCAAGGCGTCCATGGCCGCGCCATCCGGCACCATGCTCTGGACGGTGATTACGCCATTCGACCGCGTCTGTACCCATTCCGACGACGGTGAAAGATAGGTCACCACATTGGAACCCACCGGCTTGACGAATTCCGCTGCGGCTTGGCCCGTTGTCACCTGGAGGATGATCAGCTTGCCGGTGATTCCTGCCGGACGCTGGTTGGTCCAGTCATCCTTCCAGCGCTTCAATGTGGCGCCGGTGATCAGGCCGTTGACGTTGCTGTTATAGTCCGCGGCCGACTCCTGGGCGATACGCGCCGGTGAGTTGACCGTAATCTGAGATGCCGGGGTAGAGCTGTCTTCGCTGCCCACACACCCTGCCAGGAACAGTACTGTCCAGGCGGCAGCCAGAATAACGCCGCCCCCCTTCAATGGCGACTTGCTGCTACGTTTTTCCATAACCCTTCTCCTCCACATCGAGCGTTTATTATCAGGACCAAACCCCAGCATGCATGTTCTTGCTACGCCGTGGGAAATCATCACCCCATGCTGCAAAGCAACTTACATACCACACGACAACATTCCGCCTGTTTCCTTTGTTTTCAGTTCGTTATATCCATGCGGCATATTTCGGCGCCAGGCACTGCCATTGCAAAACACGCGCTACCGGCTTCACACTGCCATTTTGCAACCCCGCATGCTGCGGCTACTGCCGTCACTTCACCACCACCGGACTCACGCCTCCCGCAAGGGCGTCCAGTACTTGCTCGTAATTTCCTTCCACCACCATCTGCTGCGCGCGCCCCCCCATGGTCGCCAGTGCCGCCATGAGCTCATTGGCCCGCGCCTGTTCGGCGGAGGTAGGCGCCAGTATCAATGTCATTTTCGCGTCACTCATATGATGTACACCACGTCAGCCTGGGTTACCGCTCGTGCCAATGCCATCGGCACCGCACTCTCTTCGTCCACCCGCTCCAGAGGTACGTCGGCAAAGTCCAGCGACTCCAGCTGGATATCCAGCTCGTCACCGGGTTCAAGTTCGCCGCACACCAGCACGCGTACCGGATCGTCCAGCAAGGTCAGGCCACTGGCCATGCGCAGGGCTTCCGTCTTGCGGTAGCGGGCTACCACCAGGATGTTCTTGTCACCATCTGCCATCGCTTGCTCTCCTCAGAACACCAGTACCTGGTCGGAATTTTTCACCAGTTCGGCGTCCTGGTATTGCCCGCCAACCACCACCTTGTCAGCGATGGGTGCCACATCGATGCCCTCATAGCGTTCCACGCTCAGCTCGCACAGCGCTGTCGCCACCTGGCCGGACAAGGCCAGACTGGTGAACTGCGTGTTATTGAGCAGACGCACGCCGGTATCGGTCAGAAAGCAACGCGTTTCCCAGCCACGTCTTACCGCGGCCTGCATCAGGCCGATGGCTTGCGCCGCATAGTTGTCGTCAGTCACCACCACCCCAAGTTTCATCGTTCAGGCCTTCCGTATTTTCCAGATGGACTGACCGCCCTCGGTGTTGCGCTCGTACAGGTCGTTACCTTCGTTATCGCACATGGCGATGATGGACTCACCAGAAGACGGGTTGTCGAACACCAGGGTCAGCACATCGCCCGAAGCCATCTTCTGCAACGCCTTCTTGGTGTAGACCTGTGGATGGGGACAGCTATAGCCACAAACATCCAGTCGAAATTCACCTTCACCTGTCTGATCAAATTTAACGGCCATGATTTGCTCCTTTCCAAGAACTTGAGTTGTTAGAGTCCGCACTCATCTTCAGCGGCTGCCGAGCGACGCTCGATCCACCAGTTGAATGCCTTCACACCGAGATAACCGCCACCCACCATACCGGCGAGGAAGACCCAACCGCTGGGATCGCCATTGGTTACGGTGGCAAAGAAGGCGCCGATATTGCAGCCCATGCCGATGCGGGCGCCGATTCCCATCAGGGTGCCGCCGATCAGGGCGAACATGGCGGTCTCCATGCTCGGCAGCTTCCACTTGAATTCACGACGGCTCAGCGCCAGCACCGCCGCACCCAGGATGATGCCGATGGACATAAAGCCGGGAGCATTGAACAGCGGACTGGGGATGCCGTTGTCGAGGCCGAAGAAGATGTTGTCCATCATGTCGACACCCATCCGCTCCAGCGCCCAGGCACCCCACTGCGCCTCCTGGGTGGTGATGTACCAGTAGCCCGGATCAAACACGGTGTCCTGCATGGACAGTCCCGCGGTATGCCCCATATCGGATAGCAGCTCGCCGAAATTGAAAATCTGGTAATGCTCGCGCAGCGCACCGGTCACCCACATCTGCAGTCCGGCGAAGATGCCGAGACCGATACCGGCGATGGCGGTGTTTTTCGACGAGGTAAACATCGACCACATGCCGCGCGCATGGTCACCCATGCTCGGCGCGGAGATCTTGGCGCGGCGCATATAGCCCTTGCGGTAGTACACCGCATACAGCAACACCAAGATAGCGATGGTCGGCAGGATGGTAACCAGCAGGGTGTTGACCAGGTAGCTGGACACAACCGGATTGGTGGTGCCAAGTATCTCCGCCAGGGTGGATCCCTTCAGGTCCCACACATAACCGGCGGTAAAGATGTCGAACCAGCCGTCATTGACCGACAGCTCCTCCGGCATGTCCTTGGCGATGGCGGAGTCCACCCAGGACGATGGCACCAGCTTGTCGAACCAGCCGCTGGCAGCGACGAAGATCGCCTGCGAAAAGGAAATGGCCACGATGACGATCATCGAACCGACATTGCCCTCACCCGCCTTGTACAGCGAACCGGAGGCGCAACCGCCGGTGAAGACAATGCCGAAACCGAAGATCAGGCCGCCGAGTATCACATGCCAACCCAGGGCGTGGGGATGGAAGGTGCTGAACCCGGCCACCGTCACCGTCGCCGCAATGATTGAATACAACGCGACCGCGATCATCATGCCCACCGCCATACGCGGTACGCCGACGGCAAACAAGTCGCGCACCGCAGCCGCCATACAGAAACGGCCGTATTGCAGGAACATGCCGTAAACCATGCCGAACCAGATATAGACCAGCAGGTAGACATAGCGCGTATCAATGGACAGTGTCCACACCGATCCGAGCGCCACCAATGCCATGATGGCCACGGCATAGCGATTGCCTGTCTGTGTCAACCAACCTTCCTGTGGTGCTGCCGCTGCGACTGCATTGTTTTCATTACTCATATGTTTCCGCCAGTCATCGTCTGAGTGAATGGATTCCCGTTTTTCTACTGCGCCAGGCCTTTGCGGATATAAATGCGCCATCCCTGCTCATCACGTACCGTCGCCAGGTGGGTACTGCACAACACCATCGCCAGCGACGGTATCGTTTCCACCGAGGTTGGATTGTCGGAGTGCAATTCAAACACCTCGCCCTCCGCCAGTTCCTCCACCATCTGCATGGTGAGCAACTGGGGCCGCGGGCACACCGCGCCGAGACAATTCACGCTACGCGCCACCGCGATGGTACCGAGCCCCGGCAACTCCACCTGGCGCGTCTCCTGGATGATGGAGACCTTGCGCCCCTGCCAAAAACGCTTCAGCCACGACATAGGGCCAGGCCTCCTGCCGCAGTCATCTCATGCCGCCACGCCAATATGGCACGGCGGCCACCTTCGTATAGCAGTTTGTATGCCATCGTTGTTTTATTCATGATTTCAATCGGTTATTGATAAGCGCCGAACTCGGCGGGGTTACAAATTGCAATCTTCCGGCGCCGCACCGGACTCCGGCAGGATTTTGCAATCCGTGCCGCAGGACCTGTGCCTGGCTTACTTAGGGATGCCACAAGTGGCTCCGGCATTCCGCAGCACGACGCGGCGGCAAGGCAAACGTGGCGCGGGGCGGCCTCCATATCCGAGGCGGAGTTCAATCCGCCATGCAGCCGCGCCAAATCCTGCGAGGGGAGCAATGTTGCCAGGCGGCCTGACGAGAAAACGGCGTGGTTGGCCAATACAGCGCGCGCTGTAAAGGAATCAAGCGAAGATGTCTCAAGGGTACGCACTGCGGCGCACCCCATGCATCACGCCTGACGCAGCCCGAGCGGGTCCTCGGGATTGATGCCGGTCTTGAACGGCAAGCGCCGATCATGGTGGGTGAGCTGATAGACCATGCCGATCCAGTTGTTGATCACCGCCTCTGCCGTATCGTGCCAGGTATTATCCAGCTGTGATGCCACCACGTCTTCCGGCATATCCGGTAGCGCCGTGCCCGTGGCTTGGGCAGCAAGCAGTTGCTCGCGATATTCGTCCAGTATGGCCTCGGTTTGCAGTGTGAAATAATTTTCCACGAACGGAGGGTAATCGGGGCGGTCGCCGCGGGTGTAGTGCAACACCTCGCGCTTGTACTCTTTCAGCAGCGAAATAACGTCGTATTCCGGATGACCCTGAAAGAAAACCAGGCGGAAAAGATCCGGACTCACCGCCAGATGCACGCCGGCCTGGGCGCTCTCCGCCAGCACGCGGCAGCCCACCGCCTCAAACTGTTCGCGGTCGATCTGGTTGAAGCGAGAATGCGGTACGTCGAAACGGGTATTGACACCGGTAACCAGCGGATGGCGCCGATCCATCACGCGATGCGAGTACACACCCCAGCATTTGCCGCCGAGACGGCGCCGCTTCTGGCCATAACGAAACTCCATCACCGCATGGGTGGTGAGGCAGGAGCACAGCGTCGAGGTGACGTTTTCGTAGGCCCAGTCGATGACTTCGATGAGCGGCTGCCAGAAGGGCTGCTGCGACAGCTCCGTGCCCTGCACGTTGGCGCCGGTGATGATCAGCGCGTCCAGCCCCTGCGCCTTCACCTGCTCGAAGGTCTCGTAATACTTGTCGACGTGCTCCTGGCCCTTGGCGCCGCGCTTCAGTTCCTTGAGGGTGAACGGATGCAGATAGAACTGGGCGATCTGGTTGCTCTCGCCGATGAGACGGAAGAACTGGCGCTCGGTGGCCTCCAACGCGGCATCCGGCATCATGTTGAGCAGGCCGACGTGCAGCTCGCGGATGTCCTGCTGCAGGGCGTAGTCGCGCGGCAGCACGTTCTGCCCTTCCTGCTTCATGCGTTCGAAGGTGGGGAGTTCGCTATGGGCAACCAGCGGCATGTGTGTATTTCCTTCAATATTCGTGTTCGGCCACAGGGGGCGCAGATACTGTTATCCCGGTCAAGCGCCAGCCAGTCCATGTAGCGTCGGATTGAAGGGTGTCCCTGACTTCAGGACCCCAAAGGCGACATGGATAAGCTTGCGCATCATGGCGCCGATGATAACC
>Ga0172382_10002162_pt1 | contig 33529 bp, 28 predicted proteins | sample Leawel138RmetaG_FD_122245 | JGI IMG/M metagenome (GOLD analysis project Ga0172382, IMG submission 122245) | Leachate microbial communities from a municipal landfill in Southern Ontario, Canada - Leachate well 138R metaG | ecosystem: Engineered > Solid waste > Landfill > Unclassified | place...
GTTCATTCCAGGTGATGATAAAAGTTGATAACCAGAAGTTTTTGAAAGCTTAAGCTGGATGTTTTCTGCTTTTCTGAAGACAGACTGAACGTTGCTGTCTCCGGGTGGATTTTCAGGAATTTTCCCTGATTTAGGATAGGATTCAATGTGAACATCTGCCCACTCTTCGAGGTAGTAAATATCATGATTTAATTATTAATCATCAGCCAAAAAATCACCACCTTAAATAGCATATACAATTTACGAAAAATTATTCTATAATACAACTCACTTTTGTTTACTTTCTTTTTACTATTTTTACAGCGAAATGGTTCTTTTATGAGAAATTGGGAATCCGGTGCAATACCGGAGCTGTACCCGCAGCTGTAATCCTTTCATGTTGCCGGCATCTTCAGCCACTGTCACGACACCAGTCGGGATGGGAAGGCCGCAGGCAATCGGGGTAAGCCAGAAGACCAGCCATTTCAAAGAGATATACAATATCGTAGGCTTTCGGGAACAAAAGCTGAAGGTGAACGCCTTTATTTTTCCCCTGGTTTTGGTATTGTAAAATGATTGTTTAACCACAAAAAATTTTACAATGAAACAGTTTTACTTGTTTTTGGGTTTATGGGCTGCCCTCATGTCAGTAAATGCCCAGCAACAGGCCAATTTTGATGACCTGCACCTGGATCCGGAATCCTATTTTAATGGTTCAGATGGATCCGGAGGATTCGAGAGTGACGGGTTTTGGTTTCCGAACGATTTTAATTTTGAATATTGGAGCTGGAGTGGATTTGCGGTCTCGAACACAACGGATACAATTACACATGATTATCAAAATCAGTACAGTGCAATAACAGGTGGCGGCTCTGCCGGTTCTGATAATTATGCAGTGGTCTATTTTCCGGGATCACTGAAGCTGCAGTTTGATCCGCCGGTCGAAATAACAGGTTTCGATGTCACCAATTCAACCTATACCTATCTTACCATGAAAAATGGCGATCAGTATGGGTTCTCAAAAATATTTGGCGGCGTCGACGGAACCGATCCGGATTACCTGAAGCTTATGATCTGGGGAGTGGATTCATCCGGGAATCTTACCGATACAGTGGAGCACTATTTAGCCGATTTCAGGTTTGAAAATCCGGATGACGATTATATCCAGAAGTCGTGGGAGTGGGTAGAGCTTGGTCTGCCGGGAAAAATAACTGAGCTGCATTTTGGTATGGAATCGTCTGATACAGGTGATTATGGGATGAACACTCCTGCTTATTTTTGTATGGACAATTTTACCTCCGGAAAACTGACTGACCAAATGGATGCGCTGACGATCAATAAGGAGGTGCTCATTTTTCCAAATCCGGTGTCAGGAGTTTTTCAGGTTCAGGTTCCGGAAAAAACGGAAAGATTGGTCATGATGGATAGTTCAGGGAAAGTGTTGTGGCAACAAAACAATGTGGATGGGAAAAGCTTTACGATAGATGTACTGTTGGGATCATCCGCAGGGATATATTTTTTACAGGGAAAGAGTAACGGAAAGGGTTGGACTGAAAAAATAATAAAAAGAGAGAATTAGGGTCGTTAATTTTTTAAAAAAGACAGAAAGGTATTTTGTCCTCTCCGATAAAAACAGTTTATTTGCAAAATACTTAAAAAGATAATTATGCAGGAAATTTCGAAAAATTCTATGGTAACCGTAACGTATGATCTGCGCATCGATGACGAACAGGGTGAGGTTATTGAAACAGCAACAGCCGAAAACCCGCTTCAGTTTATTTATGGTGCCGGTTCCATGTTGCCTAAGTTTGAGTCCCATCTGGAGGGATTAAAAGAAGGAGACCCTTTCATCATACAGTTATCGAAAAATGACGCTTATGGTGAATTGAATGATGATGCCATAGTTGAATTGCCCAAACATATTTTCATTGTTGACGGAAAATTTGATGATGAGATGATCGCTGTGGGAAATACAGTACCCATGATGAGTAGTAGTGGACAAAGACTGAATGGTCAGGTTCTTAATATTGGCGAAGAGGTTGTAAAAATGGATTTTAACCATCCATTGGCAGGAGAGGATCTCTATTTTACCGGAAGAGTGATGGAGGTTCGCGATGCTACTGAAGAGGAGCTGGCCGCCTTGTTAGCCACCGGAGGATGTGGATGTGGCAGTGAGGGTTGTGATGATGAGGGGTGTTGCTCCGGAGATCATGAAAACGATCAAGGCTGCGGCTGCGGCTGTGGTTGCTGAAAAATTTTGAATACGCGCTTCAGTTCATATAGTTGACCCCGTTTTTTGTAGATAATCAAAGTGAACGGGGTTTTTTAAATGGAAAACAAAGCTGGAAATGAATCTCCGGGGTATGACTCGTTCTGGCATTTACCGGGATGGACAACTTCCTGGAGTGGGAAATGGCAAAGTTTGTTATTATATATTTGTCTTATTTACAATGTGTTAAATTAGGTTTCATTTTATGAATACATTTGGGGAAGTATTCCGGTTAACCTCTTTTGGTGAATCTCATGGCAGGGGGATCGGAGGGATCATTGATGGTTGTCCGGCCGGACTGGAGCTAAATGTAGAACGGATACAGCATGATTTGGCCCGGCGCAGGCCAGGTCAGTCGAAAATTACCACGCAACGCAAGGAGCCTGACCAGGTAGAATTTTTATCGGGCGTATTCGAAGGGACGACCCAGGGTACACCCATTGCTTTTGTTATCTGGAATAAAGATCAACATTCGAACGATTACCATGATTTGAAAGGTGTTTTCAGACCATCGCATGCTGATTTTACCTACCTGCAGAAATACGGAACCCGCGATTATCGTGGAGGTGGCCGTTCCTCGGCCCGTGAAACTATCGCACGCGTGGTTGCCGGAGCAATCGCCAAACAGTTGCTGGCAAAACCAGGTGTAACTATTCAGGCGTATGTGTCCAGGGTAGGAGAGATCAGCCTTCAAAAGCCTTACACCGAGCTTGATCTTTCCAAAACAGAAGATAACCTTGTTCGTTGTCCTGATGCCGGCACTGCTGCTCAAATGATCAGACGCATTGAAGAGGCAGCCCTTGATCGCGATACTGTGGGTGGCGTGATCACCTGTGTTGTTAAAGGAGTGCCTGCCGGATGGGGAGAACCTGTGTTTAATAAATTACATGCCGATCTGGGTTTTGCCATGCTCGGAATTAACGCGGTTAAAGGATTTGAATACGGCTCAGGTTTTGAGGGAACCAAACTCAGCGGATCTCAACATAACGATATATTTATCCGGGACGGTGAAAAAATCCGTACCAAAACAAATCATTCCGGAGGTATCCAGGGCGGAATCTCCAATGGCGAAGATATCTATTTTAATGTCGCATTTAAACCCATTGCTACCCTGTTGAAGGAACAGCATACTGTGGATGTAAACAGCCAGGAGGTAACGATTAACCCCAAAGGCCGACATGATCCTTGTGTGTTACCGAGAGCTGTACCCATTGTTGAGGCTATGGCTGCACTTGTACTGGCCGATCACTTTTTGATGAGTAAACTTAATGCAATTTAGTTATGCCAAGAAGAAAAAGAAACAGAAGAATCCAGGTTCCTCCTGTTATTAAAGGAATGTCGGTTTATGGCGTCAGGGGACGAAAATCCAATGAGATTATTCTTCGCCTGGAGGAGTATGAAGCCATCCGTTTGCTCGACTACCAGAATCTTACCCAGGAGCAGGCTGCTGTTTATATGGATGTGTCGAGACCTACGCTGACCAGGATTTACGAAGAAGCCCGTAACAAGGTAGCTACCGCTTTTGTGGAAGGGCGTGATATCCTTTTTAAGGGGGGCGATAATTATTTTGATGAAAACTGGTTCAAATGCAATTCCTGTCAGGCCAGTTTCAACGAATACCATGAGGGAAAATCCAAATGTCCGGTTTGTAGCTCCCAGGATGTAATTACACTAAACGAGTTTTATTCCCGATAGCTTTGCTCTATCCACAATACTCCGGGACCGGACTTCCCCAGATCCGGCTATAGGTGATGGCCTGCTTTTGCCATACAAAAACTTGAAAATTCAGGATACTATGAGTCTGAGAAAAACTTTAAGGATATTACATCGCGATTTAGGTTATTTTATCGTGGGAATGACTTTTGTTTATACACTCTCCGGTATATTTCTCAATCATCGGTATGATTTTAATCCGGACTATACCATTATTGTCGAAAATTTTCAGTCCGGGATCCGGTCTGAAACACGAATTGATGAAGATGTCATCAGGAAGGAGCTGAAAATGCTCGATCATCAGGTGGTTTATAAAAAGCATTACATGACCAACCGGGGAAACCTGAAAATATTTATTGAAAATGGAGAGGTTGTTATTGATCCTTCTACAGGATCAGGTACGTTAAATTATTTACAGCGGAGGCCATTTATATTTGAAATGAATATGCTTCACCGGGCTGCTATTGGTTCTGTCTGGAAATGGGTCAGTGACGGAATGGCGATAATTCTTTTTTTTGTTGCCGTTTCCGGATTGTTCCTGCTAAAGGGAAAACGCAGCTTCAGCCGGTGGGGATTATGGTGGACAATTGCCGGAATTGTCATACCTTTGTTTTTTCTTTTGTATTATATTTGAAACAGGAAATAAAATAATCTGGAAAGAAGATGAACAAAATTACGTTGTTTTTTTTACTTGCGATAGTTGTGTTTGGATGTGGAAATCCAAAAAAATCAAATGAAACGGCAATCAAAGAAACAGATGAAGTTGTTTATACAGTTGATGAATTGATTGCTAACGCTGAAGAGCTTGCTGGAACGGAGGTTGCTGTAAAAGGTACAGTAATGCATGTCTGTAAACAGGGTGGAGGTCGCTGCTTTTTAATGGGAAGCGGTGAAGAGATCAATATCCGTGTGGAAGCTGGTCAAAAGATTGGCGCTTTCAGTCAGGAACAAATGGGAAGCGATTTGACCATCAGAGGAATTTTTAAAGAGGTAAAAACCGAAGCCGATGCCCACAATCCTGCCCGGGAACATGGTGAGGAGGAGCATGCTCATGATGAAGAAGCAGATGCGGCTCACCAGATTATTCAAACAGCTGAAGAAAAAGCTGAGGTTGTCTATTTCATCGAAGGGTTGATGGTTATGAAAGAAGAGTAGCCGAATTTTTTAAGTCCGGCAGATGAGGAACCGGACTTTCTCAAATCAGTTTTTCCATCGGACAAAGGATTGTCTATATCCTTACTTCTTCTCCGGCACAAAGTCGAGTGACACCGAGTTCACACAGTGCCTGGTATTTTTTGGAGTATAACCTTCCCCATGGAACACATGACCCAGGTGGCCACCACAGTTATTGCAGGTAATTTCGGTACGTATTCCGTCGGGATCCTGAACTTTGTTTATTGCGCCTTTGATCTCATCATCAAAACTTGGCCAGCCACAATGGGAACTAAACTTATCAGATGAATGATACAAGGGGGCCCTGCAGCGTTTACACACATAGGTGCCCTTTGCTTTATGGTTGTTGTACTCCCCGGTAAAAGGCCGTTCGGTACCTTTGTGGATGATCACATATTCTTCAAATTCAGTCAATGGTCTGAATTGATTCATTTTTATTTCTTTTTTTGTATTTCCAGTTGACCCCGTGTTATCTATGGTTTTTCCCTCCTGCCCACAGGAAGAAATGAAGATTAAGGACTGTAAAAGGATTAAAACGATTCTGATGGGATAAAAATTCATACCGGTATATTATAGGTTGGTATTTCCATTTGGGCAGCAGTATTTTTCCCTCCTGCCGACGTGTTTGTTTCACTGGATTTGGAAAATAAACGCGTCAGCAGGAGGTTAGGGGCTGGATTACAGCTTCCAGGGTGTCCGGTAACTGTAATGCAATTTTTTATTTGCTTTTTTACTCTTAGGTCCGTAAAATTTCTCTTTCACCGGATCCCACTTCAGCGTACTTTTCAGATCACATGCGATGTTTCCTATGGTGCACATGACACAGGAGCTGTGGCCAACTTCAACAGGTACAGCAGGTTCCAGTCGACTGAACACCGAATCCACGAAATTTCTGTAGTGCAGTCCTTGTTCTTCGTAGCGCACACCACTCTGATCATTTGATACAGTCGGATAGAATGATTTATCGGAGGCTTCATAGTATTCGCGTGCCACTTCTATCCATCCGTTTTCTCCCCAGAATTTTACTCCTTTGGGTTTTCCTTCTCCATAAGGTTCGGATGTAAGGACTGTCCCGTTAGCGTATTTAAATGTCATGTATTGAGAACCATCGCCAATAGGTGCAACCTCAACGGGGCCATTTTGGTCTTTGCCCATTGCCCATTGGGCTATATCGAACATATGTGCTCCCCAGTCGGTGGTAAATCCTCCGCCCATCTCTTTGTACCAGCGCCATCCTGCCCAGAACTCTTCATCTTTGGCTGGCTGGAGAGAAATGGGAGGATTTAACTCGTGATTGAAATGAATAGATTTTGGCAGGGGGCCTAACCAGAGATCCCAATTCAGGTCTTCCGGCAAATTCTCCTGGGGAAGGTTGTAAGGCTTTGGCGGATCACCCACATACGCGTTGATTTTATGAATTTTTCCGAGTTGACCGGTTTGAACTAGCCGGACAGCATGCTGAAAATTCGGGTCAGATCTTTGCTGGCTTCCCACTGCCATGATCCGTCCATTTCTGCGCACAGCCTTCACCAACTCCTGTCCCTCACGTACGGTAAAAGTCATCGGTTTTTCCATGTAAACATCCTTCCCGGCGTCCAGCGTGGCAATTCCGTGAATGGCATGCCAGTGATCGGGGGTCGCTATAACCACCGCATCGATATCTTTCCGGTTGATCAATTCCTCAAACCGCTCGTAGGTTTTTACCTCTGAGTTTTTTCTTTTACCCGCGTAAAATGACTGAACTACATTTTCGAAACGTGTTCTTTTTCTTCCGTAAACATCACAGCCGGCTACTATTTTTACCCGATCGTCCTGTAAAAATGTCCGGGTAAGTGTCATCCCACGCCTGCCAAGTCCAATGACAGCCATTTTTATTTCAATATTCTGACTAGCAGGAGTATGAAGACTTGTTGACGCGAATGTTGAAATCGAAGGCAAAAGGGTTACACCGGCAAATCCGGCTGCCGATGCCGACAGGAACTTTCGCCTGGAAAGACTTTTTTGATCTTTATTTTGCATGATTTGAACAATTAATATTAAGTATTAAATTAATTAAAAAGTTTGATTATTAATCATTTATGTGCATTTGTCATGAATTTTCATGATTTTGCAATCGGTAAAAATATGGATTTTTATTTATTTCCAAAACCCGGGTTGGCATTTGCTCTTTTTGGGTTCGATAAACAGGAAATTCTTTTTAAGTTGGAAGGCCATAAATATTTAACACCCGTTTACTTCAAATGGTTTTAGAGAGGGTGTGTCATTTTACAAGTTTTATATCTGGAAATCAGATATAAAATGCACCCCTGTTCCGGGTTCTTCATTCAGGATAATTTTGCCGTTAACGATTTTCACTCCGTTAAAAGGGTCGTTGGTTATCAGCAGGTTTCCGTCAAGGTCGGCCCATTCTGATCTTGGTGAAAGCTGTGCAGCTGCGGAGACGGCGCAGGAGGTTTCGGTCATGCAGCCGATCATCACCTTCATCTGGTTGGCATGAGCAGTGACGATCATTTTATGAGCCTCCCGCAATCCTGTACACTTCATCAGTTTGATGTTAATTCCGGAATAGGTTCCTTTGGCCTCTTCAATATCGGAAAGCCGGCAAACAGCTTCGTCTGCAATGATTGGGAGAGGCGAGTTTTCCGTCAGCCAGGCGTGGTCGTCTTTTCGTTCTTTTGGCAGGGGCTGTTCCACAAATACCACTCCTCTTTCCCTGAGCCAGTAAATCATTTCCAAAGCCTCTTTTTTGTTATTCCAGCCCTGGTTCACATCTGCACAAAGCGGCTTGTCCGTTACTGAACGGATGGTTTCGATCATTTTTCTGTCATTCGGCCCGCCGAGCTTCACCTTCAGTATTTTATAAGGGGAGGCTTCCCTTACTTTTTGCATCACTGTTTCCTCGTTGTCAATCCCGATAGTAAAGGAGGTATCCGGAGTGTTTTCCGGGGTGAATCCCCAGGTTTTATACCAGGGCTGCTGTAAAATTTTCCCGGTCAGGTCGTGCAAGGCTATATCCACCGAGGCTTTTGCTGCGGAGTTTCCAGGTGCTGTCTTGTCGGTATATTCCAGGATTTCATCCATCCGGAATGGGTCGGTAAACTGCCCCAGGTTCAGTGATCCTAAAAACCGGGCTGCAGATTTTTGCGTCTCCCCCAGGTAAGGCGGCATGGATGCCTCTCCAAAGCCTTCAAAACCGTTGAATTGAATTTTTACCAGCATAACCGGGGTGACGGTCCTTGAACTGTTTGCCAGCGTAAACGTGTGTTTTAGTATTAGATCGTAAGGAGTAAATGTCAGTTTTAATCTCTCTTTTGGCCAAAATCCATTCATGGTTTATCATATTATCCAAGAAAATACCTGTTCAGGGTGCCCTATTATTTATCCGAATTTGGATGATGTGGTATCCTGTTTTTTTTAATCTTTGTAATTTCTGCAGAGAATTACAAATATAGATAAACATGTTGAGAACATGAATAATCATGAGCCGGTGAATTTCAATTTTGACATCTCTGTTCTTTATCAGGACGATGACCTGATGGTGGTAGAGAAACCGCATGGTTTGGCGGTGCATAAAAATGACTTTATGCCTCATGATGCCCCTTACCTGACTAAATTGTTGGGTGATTTAACCGGTCGTTGGATTTTCAACGTACACCGGCTTGACGCCAAAACTTCCGGATTGATGGTGCTGGCTTTTTCTTCTGAAATTGCGCGGGAACTTACCCTGCAATTTGAGCGGAAGGAGGTGATGAAAAAATACCTTGCCGTGGTACAGGGAAATCCAGGAGAAGGCACATTTTCCGGCCAGGTGTTGGTAAAAAAGAAGTCGAAATTCAAAAAACCGGCTGTCACGCATTTTAAAACAATCCGGTCAGTGGAAACGAATATTTCCTGTAAAGAGAAAAATAACATAGTGCTAAGCCTGGTTGAGATTATCCCCGAAACCGGCAGGTGGCATCAAATCCGGCAGCATTTTGCCAAGAACCGTTTCGACATCATTGGGGATACCCATCATGGTGATTTTACACTCAATAAAATCATTGCAGGAAAAATTGGGATTAACAGGTTGTTGCTCCATGCGTCATCGCTGGAATTCACACATCCCTCAACACAAAACCGGAAGGAATTTATATCACCGGTACCAGGTGAGTTTAAAAAGTTAATGGATAGTTTTGTTATTTAAGGATTTGAAAAGTTGCCAAATAGGTTAATAAACAGCTATCTTTTCACAATGAATGTTCCGGATATTACTTCATCCTTGCATTTAATCCGGACAAAGTAGACGCCTTCGATCCAGCCGGAAGTGTTAATCCTTGTGTTTGGTTATAAATTTCCATATCCCATTCAACCGATTCATCCACTTCTGCACTTTTAGATAAAGATTCAATTGATAAGGTTGTTTCATTATTTGCAGGATTGGGTGTGAAAGACATGAAATAACCGCACGGACCATACCCTATTGCAACAGGGATTGAAGAACCACAAGTGTTTTCCCCTCTGACCATAATGTACCCGCCACCATAATATGGAGAACCAAGTACTATTGGAACAAATGAAGCCTCTAAATTGCTTTGAAATAAATTTCCGTTATACATCCCACTCCTGTGGATTATATGGGAATAACTGAGCATTACCAACCCAAACAATAAGCAGTAAAATAAATAGAAACTGATATTTTTTATACCTAGTAGTAAGGTTTTACAAATTAAAATCAATTTTTATCTGATAGGATAAATAATTATTTTGCCTGCCATTGTTATCAGATAAATAAAAAAGATAAGCTAAAATTGGAGACAGGTTAATTATCAGTTTTTCAGATTGGTAAAGGTTCTTTTTTACTCCCAGATTTAAATCCATATAGGTTTTATTGACTTTAATTTTTAAATTATCAGGAATATCAATCTTCGTAATGTTAGTATTCCAATATTGTCCAAAGCTAAAACCTGCTAAGTATGAATCAAAAAATGATTTTTTAAAAGGCACTATAAAAATTACAGGAATTTCAGTACTCATGAAATCAAGATTCCAGTGCCCGATTCCTTTATAAATATTTGATTTTCCGTCTACTATTGTTAACCAGGCCACTTCATTTTTCATGGTATGTTCACCCTACTGAAAACCTAGTCCGGTAGATAATTTAGTGCTTTTAAAAATTTTAAAATTCTTTAAAAGCTCAATTTTGTAGCCAAGTAAGCTGTTATAATTATTATTGACTAGGGGAACAGGCAGGGTTACCCCGGTACTTAATGTAAATTTTTCCTGTGCATGAACTTTGACATTAAATGCTAACAGGAAAACAAATAGTATGGTAGAAAAAAAGACTAAAATTTTGTTTTTCATGGTTTTAGAAATTTAATAAGACATTCAGTATCATTCCAAGAAGAGTTCTTTTAGCGTAGGCATTATGCCAAACTTTATTGATGAAGTATTTTGCAAAAGGGCACCCCCTGGAACAATGTTTTACAACACCAATCAAGTTTAAAAACGGATCATGCGTTTTTCCTCCCTGCAATTCAATTTAATCTGTTAAATCATTTGGCCTGGAAAATAAAATCCCTATTTTTGTTTTAACTATATTTTCTATGAAAATTGTTGGATTCATTAATGTTGAAAATTAACAGGTTATGAAAAGAAGAGCTTTTAAGATGCACCTTAACGAAGGAATGAAAGCCATTTACAAAAAGAAACACGATGAAATATGGCCTGAATTAAAGCAGCTGTTGAAAGAATCAGGGGTAAGTGAGTACTCCATTTTTTTGGATGAAGAGACCAATACACTCTTTGCTTTCCAAAAAGTTAGCGGAAAATCCGGATCTCAGGAAATGGGACAAAATGAAGTGGTGAAAAAATGGTGGAAGGGACTGGTGGATGTTATGAAAGTTAATCCCGATAATTCTCCTGTATCCACTCCTTTGGAAGAAATATTTTATATGGAATAATTATATTTTAACATAATAATAAATTTAATATGAACAGTGAAATCATAAAAAAACAGTATGAACTGGCTAAGGAGCAATATGCTGCTATAGGTGTAGATACTGAAAAAGCTTTGGAAGGCATGAAGAATGTGGTCATCAGCATGCATTGCTGGCAGACTGATGATGTTGGTGGATTTGAGACATCTGATGCTTCTCTATCGGGAGGTGGTATTCAGGCAACCGGCAATTATCCGGGAAAAGCGACCACCATTGAACAGATGCGTGCAGACCTGGAGAAGGTGATGCAGCTTCTGCCGGGTAAACAACGTCTGAGTTTACATGCTTCCTATGGCGAGTTTGGAGGGAAATTTGTTGACCGCGATGCTGTGGGCCCGGAGCATTTTAAAGGCTGGGCCGACTGGGCCAGGTCGCAGGGAACGGCTATCGATTTTAACGGAACCTTTTTTTCTCACCCCAAAGCTGCCAGTGGATTTACCCTCTCATCCAAAAATGAAGGCATCCGTCAGTTCTGGGTGGAACATTTGAAGCGTACCCGCGAGATTTCTGCCTACTTGGGTGAACAACAGGGATCACCCTGTGTTCTGAATACCTGGATCCCCGATGGTTCAAAGGATATTCCCATTGACCGCAACGGTTACCGGAGCATATTAAAGAAATCACTGGACGAGGGATACCAAAAAGAATATTCTGGTAAATTCATGAAAGATGCCGTGGAAAGCAAATTGTTTGGCATCGGCCTGGAAGCAATGACCGTTGGCTCGCATGACTTCTACCTGGGATATGCCATTAAGAACAACAAGTTGATTTGCCTGGATAGTGGCCACTTCCACCCGACAGAACAGGTGGGTGATAAAATTTCATCCTGCCTTCAGTTCGTGGATGAAGTCCTGCTGCATGTTACCCGCCCCATTCGTTGGGATTCTGACCATGTGGTTACCCTGAATGATGACGTGCAACTGATTGCTTCGGAAATTGTTCGGAATAATTTCTTCGATCGGGTGTATACCGGCCTCGACTTTTTCGATGCTTCGATCAACCGGATTGGTGCATACGTTATTGGAACCCGTGCTGCCCAAAAAGCTTTCCTGATAGCCTTGCTTGAGCCTACACAGCAATTGAAGGAACTGGAAGAACAGGAAAGATTCTTTGAACGGCTGGCTATGCTCGAAGAGTTGAAAACCAAACCCTTCGGAGCTGTTTGGGATTACTTCTGCCTGATCAACGATGTTCCAGCAGGTGAAAGTTACATCGCCGAGGTGAACCAATATGAAAAGGATGTACTGAGTAAAAGATAAGAACTACTTATATGTTTTAAAAAAATACCGGAGGTTGCAACAACCTCCGGTATTTTTTTGCGATATTGGAACAATGACTATTGAACCAGAATCGAATTGAATGATTCTGCTTTAAGTTGGAGAGTAAATATATTCTTTTTCTTCCGGCCTTTGACAGCACCTTCCTCCCATAGGTTGTTCTCAGTTGTGGTAACTGAATGAGTTATTTTCCCAGTTAATCCCTCAACTTCTATGTTTACTGGTTCTTTTTTCAGGTTAATGACCTGCATCACATATTCCCCGTTTTTTCCAATTCCGCATACCGGAATAATTTCGGGATCAGAACTTTCAGCGTGAATGATTTGTGTTCCTGAATTGAGGTAATCGACATAATGCCGGGTAATATACCATGCAGGATATCGTGTTTTTGTGTCGGCCGACATGATGGCATAGTTGTTTTGCCAGGTCCAGTACTGAGATACCGATACCTGTGAATACTTAAACATCCGGTGTGATATTTTTGCAAAGCGCAGTCCGTAGTCCCATGTGGCATTCATTCCTCTTTCGCGGTGAGCCATGGCATCAAATCCCAGTTCACTGCACCAGACTTCCTTGTTCCAGGCTTGTGCCAGTCCGGCAATCCGTTCAAACTCATTATCCGGTATGCTTTCCGACCACCAGCTGTGAAAACAGAGGGGGCCCAGGTATTTCCAGATCGTGGAATCTCCGGCAACCATGGTGGCAAACTCAACAGTACCTTTTGTTTGATGCGTATCAGCCCAGAGAAATTTTGTTTTCAGACCGGATTCCCGGAATCGTTTTCCTGCCATCTTGAAGAAACGAATCGTTGCTTCAGGGGATAAAAGTACGCTATAACCACCGTCTGACTCATTGAACGAGAAATAATCAGCCTCTACACCATAATCTTTTTTGGCTTTTAACAAAAATGCGGTGATCATGTCGATCACCTCATCGTATTTGTCGACTTTCATGACCCGCTTGCTGTTCTGTTTCGGATTTTCGACCAGTTCGTCAGGCACCTGCCAAACTGAAATAGTAAAGTTGGAAACCCCGAATTCCTCCTTCATACGTTTCATCGCTTCCAGTAAAGTGATGACAACAGGCTGTTCATTTATTTTTTCTCCCTTATAGGATGCATATTCAACTCCGCGGAATTGTAAGGGAAGTGCAAGCCTCACATGACTTGGACTGAATTCTTTCAGCGTGACTTCACCAATAGCATCCCAGGCGTGACTGGTATAGTTTGCCTGGCAATAATTCCCGCCAATGGATGTGATCTTTTGGCGTTTGATCTCCGGAAAAACTTTTATGGTCGTCTGGGTGTAACCTGTGACCCGCGAAAGCAGAGTAAGAATCAAAAATAGTAAAGTAAATCGTTTCATCTTATTTTTTTTATTGCGGGTAAAAATAGGAATTATTTCTCATCTACCTGGTTTGAAAAGGCCTTCTTTCACCTTTTTTTGACCCCCGGAGGAAGCCGGGAGCATTTTTTTTACTTCATTTGCTTTCATTATTTTCACCTGATTAAATTATTAATTTTCTATGGTATCGGATGAAACCTGCATAATTATTATCCATCTGTTTTGTGTTTAAAATGATTATGCTCGTTACTTCTGCACAAATTTAGATTATTGTCATGCGTAATATTTTTATTTTTTTCTTTTTTCTAATACCATTCCTTGTAGCTGCACAAAACAAGCAAATGTCACTACAGGATGCTATTTTGGGCCGGTACACCTATCTAAGCCCGGAAACAGTGGAAGACCTTTCCTGGAAAGATAGTGATACTTTTTCGTATGTTGAAGCGGATACGCTTTGGGCTGAGAATGCCCGGAGTGGAGAAAGAACGGTAGTGGTAGCATTAGCTGAGTTGAATGAGTTGTTTGGAAGCAGCAATGGGCAGGCATTGCGCAGCTTTCCTGGTTATTCCTGGTGTGAGGACGGACATCTGCTGATCCGGCATGACCGGTCATTTTTCATCATGAACCCAGTGGAAAAACGGATCGCTTTGAAACTTACTCTGCCGGAAAACGCAGAAAATGCAGTTTTTCATGAGGCCAGGAGATTTGTTGCTTTTACAGAGGATGACAATCTGTTTGTCCTTTTGTCCTCAGGAGAAAAGGTTCAGATCACCACTGACGGCGACAACGGCATTGTAAATGGGAAAACCGTACATCGCAGTGAGTTTGGCATTACGAACGGTATTTTTTGTTCGCCGCAGGGAAATTATATTGCATTTTACCGAAAAGATGAGCGCGGGGTGACTGATTATCCCCTGGTCGATTTCATGGCCCGTGTTGCGGACCATACACCTGTAAAATATCCTATGGCAGGAATGAAAAGCCATCACGTTACCGTTGGCGTTTACAATATTTTAAACGGGAAGACCATATTCCTGGAAAGTGGGGGAGACCCTGAGCATTACCTGACGAATCTGGCTTGGTCGCCCGACGAAAAGCATATTTACCTGGCAGAACTAAGCCGGGGACAGGACCACATGCAGCTGAACAGGTATGATGTGGGTTCCGGGAAAAAGAGCTCCCCTCTGCTGGAGGAAAAGCACGGGAAATACGTCGAGCCACAGCATCCCATCTGGTTTTCAAAGATGAACCAGAATGAATTTTTCTACCTGAGTCGTGCTGATGGCTGGTTTCATGTATATCATTACTCTGTTTCCGGTGAGCTCATTCGCCAGGTCACGAAAGGAGAATGGGAGGTAACCGGCATCCTGGGAATCGATGAAAAGGAAAAGAACCTGTTTGTGGAAGCTACCCAGGAAAGTCCGTTGGAACGACACATTTACCGGGTGGAAATTCGGTCGGGGAAGATGGAAAAATTAACAGATGAGGAGGGGATCCATCAGGGATTGCTGAGTCCGGGCGGTAGTTATCTGATTGACCGGTTTGAGGCTCCGGAAAATCCTTCACAAACGAACCTGGTTTCAGGAAAGGGCAAGCCTGTACGAATTCTGCAGCAGGCCGGGGATCCTTTGGAAGATTACCTGCTGGGTGAAAACAAGCTGGTTGCTATCCGATCAGCAGATGGGGAAACCGAATTATATGGAAGGATGATTCTGCCACCCAATTTTGATCCGGGGAAAAAGTACCCGGTTATTTTATATGTGTATGGTGGTCCTCATGCACAGCTGGTGGATAAAAGCTGGCATCACGGAGCTCAATGGTGGCAGTACTATATGGCATCGCAGGGGTATATTGCATTTACCATGGATAACCGGGGTACCAGCAACCGGGGAATGGATTTTGAATCGGTTATTCATCGCCGGCTGGGGATTCTGGAAACCGAAGATCAGATGCAGGGGATTGACTACCTGAAATCCCTGGCGTTTGTCGATACAAGCCGTATAGGCGTGCATGGCTGGAGCTACGGCGGGTTCATGACACTGAACCTGATGCTGCGCCACCCGGAAGTGTTCAAAGTGGGCGTAGCCGGTGGACCTGTTGTGGACTGGAGTATGTATGAAGTGATGTATGGTGAACGGTATATGGATAAACCGCAGGAGAATCCTGAAGGGTACCGCGAAGCCAATATGCTGAATCATGTATCAAAACTGGAAGGACGACTGATGCTCATCCACGGTGTACAGGATGATGTGGTGGTGATGCAGCACAGCATGCAGTTTTTGCGCGAGTGTATAGTACAGGGCAAGCAAGTCGATTTCTTTGTGTATCCCACTCACCCGCACAATGTCAGGGGAAAAGACAGGATACACCTGATGGAAAAAGTGAGCCGGTATTTTCTGGAGAATTTGTAGGAAAAGAAGGCTAAAGTATTTTCCCAATGAAAATACCCAGATAGGTTCCGAAAGCAAATCCCAGGATGCCAACGGCCAGTCCGCCGATAATGACATCTTTGTTTTTGAGGGCACCGGCAACGGCAGGTACAAAAGGTGGCGAGTAGGTTAAAGCCGTAATGGTGATGATGGTGGTATCCGTATCCACGTTGAAAATTTTAGCCAGCAGAACATGGATAACCATGGATCCCAATACTACCCATAGGACATATAAAAACAGCTCAAAAAATTCGATCTGAAACATATTCCGTAAATTGGCCATCGATGACAAAGCCAGGCAGAAGGCAATAATAAAATACATACCCAGGGAGAAACTGATTTTTAACCGGTTGATGGATTTTATAAGAGATGCTGCAAGCCCTAAGGTAGTGATAACAAGTATAATAACAATAACCTGATCAGCTGGTGGTACAAGGAAAGATAATCCTCCACCGACAGCAAAAACAAGAATCGCAGCCAACAATGATTTTCCAATATCGGGAAGGTTTTCCCGGTGAAACAATCCATCATAGTTTTCCAAATGATCTTCTTCTTCCTCCATTTCCATGCGCATGACATTTTCGGCTCTCCTGATCATGCCATACCGGGGAAGAAAGGTGTTGAATAACCGCTGGGCTATAGTCATTAAAAACAGCAATGCCACGGATCCGATAATCAGGTCGTATGTATGGGTTAAAATGAATACATCGGGACTTACGTGCAATGCAGTTCCAATGGCAGCAAGGTTGGGGGTTCCTCCGGTATAAACGCCTATAAGCATACCTGTTACCTTACTGGACTCGGTGATGTTGTGTCCAAATAAATAGTATCCGATAAAGATAGCCACCATCAGGGATACGAGGGCTAATATCAGCGAAAGCATTGTATTTTTAGCATTTTTCAACCATTTTTTCAGGTGGAGTGAAAAAAGCAGCAGGGGCAGGGCAATGAGTATGGTATAATTCATGATAGATTCCTGGATTCTGGCGATGCGATTATACATAAAATCGTTTTCCACAAACCCCTCTGTATTCATGAATGCGGAGAACTCGTTTTCCGGCAAGAAGGTTCTTGTTCCTCCGAGGATTTCAACCAAGGCATCGCTTGGGGCGGGAAAGATCCCGATATTGCCCAGGATAAGTCCCACAGCATAGGCAAGTACAACAGCACCCACACGGTTGAGGAAGTTAGATATTTTGCATAAATAGATAAGGAGTATGGGTGTAAGCAGGTAAAACAGGATCAATGACAAGGTAATCCACATAAATCAGTTTATTTGCTGTTTTTCTGGAGCAAACGTACAAAATAAAATGGGAATTGAAAGTAGACTTCTGCAAATTTGTAGAATAAAAAAGCACCTCTTCGGATGAGGAGGTGCCTGGGAAAAGGGTCTGAAAAAATCTTAAAATTTGAATCCCAGCGTAAACATGATATTGTTTTGTAATGCATCGAATTCGGCCATCTCTGGTTGTGTATAAAAATCGGTAGGAAGTCCAGGATAAAGCATGTCGTAGGATTTATTATTCGATAACCTGTATGCTATATCAAAGAAGAATCCTCCGCTTTTATAACCAAGACCGGCGGAATAGATATTCAATTTAGCGTTGGCGTTGGGCTGGTTTGCATCAAAGGCCTGGTTATTATATGGTGATGCATAGTTTTCATAACCGGCACGCAGGCTGATTTTGGAAGTTGCCAGAAATTCACCTCCAATTCTCAGGGTTCCTGCATTCTTGTATAATTGGGCAATTTCACTGTTTTCATCTACAAAATTATATCCATCGCCACCTCTTCTTAAACTAGCAGACCCGTAATCGGCAAGTTCATAGTCCACACTCACCAATCCTTTGTTTGCGAAAACATAAGCTGCACTTAAAGCAACCCGAAGCGGGGTTTCCAAATCATAATCGTAGTCGGAATAGGGTGAATTTTCCAAATAACTACCCATCACACCATCTTCATCTGCAGCTGTTGAGCTCATGGATGTTTTAAAAAAGTCGTGTAGATTATAAAAGGTAGGTGTATGCAGAGAAGCACCCAGTCTCAGTTCATTTATTGGTTTGTAGATCACTCCGATTTTCCCGTTATAGCCGGTTCCTGTTGTTCTCAGATAGCTATTAAACTGCATCTCATCAAAAAAGTTAATATTATTTTGTTCGTCCCATTCGAGCAGTTCGGAAGATTCCTTATAGGAGACATCAACAATTCCGATAGATGCACCCAGGTACAGTTTATGATTAAAGTTCAGTCCTCCGGCAAGAGAGTATTCATTGATATATCCCTGCCGGGAAATACTCTTCCGTTGACTTTGTCCGTATCCGGCTTGTTCAACATCGTGGTAATACACATCCGGATCATTCTCATAAGGCCAGATCAGGTATGTATTCCATGCTAGCTCTTCGTAGTAATCGCTCCAATTGCCAACTGTTGCGTTATCGGCGAAATAGTCTAAATAGGAACTGTTCAGATTCTTAGCACCTGCAAGCATGGTGCTGTTAAAATCTTTCAGCCGGTTGAATCCGATTCCCACATTCACACTAACGATACCCGATTCACTTTGATTTTTTACCGGGAGAGATGTTACATAGCTGATATTGTTGAAAGAGAAATTGTATTTTTTGTCGGACATCAGGTTTCCCCGGTAGGAAGTCTCCACCTGGTTTTGGCCAAAGGTTGGAGTGAATACCAGTTCGGATGAGCGGTAAAGACCCAGTCCTGCCGGATTGATACTCACCGATGTAAAATCACCTCCCAGTGCTCCGAATGCATTTCCCATTGCACCGGAACGTGCTGTCCCCTGTAGCTGGAAATTTGAATAGCGCAATGCATCGGTATAGTCCTGAGCCTGAATGGAGAATGACACAAAAAGTGCTAAGCTTAAACATGTTATGAATTGTTTCATTTTTTTAAACTTTATTCGTTAATAATATATTTAGGAACGTCAAGGTTATCTTCTTCCTGAAGATCTGGATGATGATGAGGAAGAGGATGGCGCTGATGACCTGGAACCTCCTGAACTGGGTGCGCTGTAGCTTGGCGATGATCCGCTACTGCGATAGCTGCCACTGCTGCTTGAGGGAGTACTCCTTTGGTATACACTACCTGATTTTGTAGCAGGAGCAGAAGGCGCTCTGTATGTTCTGGTAGCATTACTGCTGCTCGAGCTTCTGTTATAGGTAGAGTTGGTCCGGTAGTTCCGGTTATATGTAGAGGAGCTGGGCGGTGTATATCGTGTGGAATTATTCTGACCCGGGGTAACTACCCTTGGAGTGGTAGTAGTGCGTGTTGCCGGTCTGGTATAACTTTTCGTTGTTGTAGTGGTACCTGGCCGGGTATAGTTCTGTGCCGGTGTGCGGGTGCTACGTACAGCCTGATTGGTAGAATTATTCTCTGTTCTTCTTTTTTCAGTGATCACGTTGCTTTTGAGATTTGTCCGTGGCGAGGTTGATTGAGTACGTATTGTTCCATCTCTTGAATCAGTGGTTACACCCGTTCTGCGGGTGTTGACTGATCTGTCGGTTATTCCGTTACTGCTCTCTCTGGCAGAGGATGAGGTTGAGCGGACAGCTGATGAAGATACTCTTCTCCCGTTGTTGTTTTGGTATGCACTTGTGCTGGTTGACCTTCTTTGACCGTACCTGTAATTGTCGGAGTCAGCATACCAGTGGCTTCCTCCGTACCATGAATGGTAGGGATTGCCCCATCCGTAATAGCCATAATATGGCTGGTACCAGTAGTTGTATGGTGAGTAGCCATACCCCCAGCTGTAATAGGGTGAATACCAGTGGCTTCCCCAGCCATAGTTCCATCCGTATGACCAGTAAGGGCTATACCACGATGAATAATAGTAAGGATCATAGAAGTAAGGATCGTAATACCAGGAATCCCAGTAAAACGGATCGTAAAAATTGGGGCGGTGAAATCTGTGGATCCGATAGGAATAATCGATAGCATCTCCGTCGTAATAGTTGTTGATGACGTATTTTACTTCGTCATCGTTGTAATAGACGGTTGTGTCGGTTTCGTACATATCGTATTGATCCATGCTGTAAGCAAGTGCATCAGCATCTCTTTCTGTCCCGTCAAAAATGTAGTTACTCATGGTTTGCGACCCTTCTTCATTTTCTTCAATATTACTGAAGATCATGCGTTGGGCTGATTTTTCGACAGGTTCTTCCTTGAATTGTGTTAACGATTCTGCAGCAATAGGTGGAGGAACATCTGCCGGGTTAAAGTATATGTCATCGGTGTATGAATTGGTGACATATGTACCCGAAGTGCATGCACCTAAAAAGAGTGCAGCCATTAATAAAATTGTAATTTTTGATTTCATAACTTGTCCTCCCGGTTTATTTAAAATAAATATTTACTTTCTTTGTGAATTCTATATAACAAATACCAAAAAGCAAAATTTGTACCAATATAAGCAAAATGGCGAAAGAATTAACATCTCGTAGTGAAAATTATTCTCAATGGTATCAGGATTTGGTTATTAAAGCTGATTTAGCTGAAAACTCGGCTGTTAGGGGATGTATGGTTATAAAACCTTATGGTTATGCTATTTGGGAGAAAATGCAAGCTGAACTCGACCGGATGTTTAAAGAGACCGGGCACGTAAATGCTTATTTTCCCTTGTTCATACCCAAGTCATTTTTCAGTCGTGAAGCAGATCATGTGGAAGGTTTTGCCAAGGAATGTGCTGTTGTAACCCATTATCGTCTGAAAAATGATGAAGAGAATGGCGGGATTGTCGTTGATTCGGATGCAAAGCTGGAAGAGGAACTTATTGTTCGTCCCACTTCCGAGACCATTATCTGGAATACCTACCGGAACTGGATCCAGTCGCACCGCGATTTACCCCTGCTGATCAACCAGTGGGCGAATGTTGTTCGCTGGGAAATGCGGACCCGGTTGTTCCTGCGGACGACTGAATTTCTTTGGCAGGAGGGTCATACTGCTCATGCTACAGAAGAGGAAGCCATAGAAGAGACTCAAAAAATGATTCAGGTATATGCCAATTTTGTTGAAAATTTTATGGCATTACCGGTTATTCAGGGAGTGAAAACGGAAAATGAACGTTTTGCCGGAGCAATAGATACCTATACCATTGAAGCATTGATGCAGGATGGTAAAGCATTGCAATCAGGGACATCCCACTTCCTGGGACAGAATTTTGCCAAAGCTTTTGATGTGAAATTCACCAACAAGGAGGGTAGGGAAGAGTTCGTCTGGGCTACTTCCTGGGGTGTTTCAACCCGTTTGATGGGAGCTCTCGTGATGGCTCATTCCGACGATAACGGATTGGTGCTGCCACCCAGGCTTGCTCCTGTTCAGGTCGTTATTGTTCCTATTTATAAAAAATCGGAACAGTTGGAATTAATAGCTAAACAGGTTGATGCAATTGTTGCTGAACTGAAAGGATTAGGGATTTCTGTGAAATTTGACGACAGCGACAATAAAAAACCCGGCTGGAAATTCGCAGAGTATGAGTTGAAGGGAGTTCCTGTCAGATTGGCTATGGGACCTCGCGACCTGGAAAATGGAACGGTGGAAGTGGCACGACGCGATACCATGGAGAAGAAAGTAGTCCCCATAGAGGGAGTTGCCGGATATATCCAAACCCTGCTGGAAGAAATTCAACTGAGTATATACAACAAAGCTCTCGGTTTCCGAAATCAAAATACTTTCCGTGCCGACAGCTGGGAGGAGTTTAATGACATCCTGAAAAATAAAGGTGGCTTTATTTCTGCCCACTGGGACGGCACAACTGAAACCGAAGAAAAAATTAAAACCGAAACAAAAGCGACCATCCGGTGCATTCCTTTAAATAATGAACCGGAAGAGGGAACCTGCATTTATTCAGGAAAACCTTCGAAACAACGGGTCCTATTTGCTTTATCCTATTAACCATGTCACTCAGAGTGAAATAAAACGAATAAAACTGAACCAATATGAAGAATCTAAAAAAAATCCTGGTTGCCGGAATCATCTATTGTTTATCAGGTGTTTGTCAAGAACAAGCTATTGCCCGGACTCCCATACAGAATTCTAACAATGGGAGCTCTTCTACTACAAGTGTCAGTCATTCAGGGAAGGATATGATTACCGAATCAGGTACCATTTCTGTAGTCAGTGAAGACAGTATAAAACCTTCGTTACGTCAGGGTGGTCTGGCCGACTTGAATGCCTGGAGCCATCAGGCTATGGGTGTAGCCGGAGGATTTACCAACCCGGATACAAAAAAATGGATTCCCTACATCCCCAAACCGGATGATGTTACCGCCGGTGGCATTCTTGATGTCAGTCATTTTGTGGACAAACCAAGTGGAAAACATGGTTTTCTCCAGCAAGACGGAAAAGGGAGTTTTGTTTTTGAGGATGGTACCCCTGCCCGGTTTTTAGGTGGCCAGATCAATGCATTTCCGGAAAAGGAGGATGCCGAATGGATCGTTAAATGGATGCGGCGTCATGGACTGAATTATGCCCGGTCGCATGGTTTTGGGCTTCCTTCCGAAGAACAGTGGGATAAGTTGGATTACCTGATCTACCAGTGTAAACAAGCCGGTGTATATTTGGTGTTAACTCCCATATACTGGACAGAATTTGAAGTGACTGCCCCCGATGGCTCAACAGTGAAAACATCCAGCCATGTGATTCTCTTTTTTAATGAGAATATGGAGAAGGAAGTACAAGAATTATGGAAGAAATTCTATTCCCATGTAAATCCATATACCGGGTTGCGTTATATGGACGATCCAACACTTGCTGCCTTTGAACTGAAAAATGAAGACAGTCCGTTTTGGGCATTAAACTGGGTTAAAAATGACCTGCCTGTTTTTTGGGAAGAGATCAGGCAACAGTATTCCGATTTTCTGAAAGCAAAATATAAAACTACCGACGCTCTTCGCAAGGCCTGGACGTTTGACGATTATCCCTCAGCTTTGGCTGCGGATGAAAGCCTGGAAAAGGGAAACATTGAAGTTTTTGAATTGTCGGGCTGGCATCTGGAAAGGAATGACCGGGATATAGCCATGCGTCCCAGGAAGTCGGATCAGACTGAATTTTTACATCAGAAGCTTACCGGGTTTTATTCCCGTTCTTATAGTTATTTGCGCGGGATTGGCTGCAAGCAGGCTATTGCCGGCTCCAACTGGCGTGGTCACTCCTATTCGATGCGACATATATTGGAAGCAGATTCTCACATGGACTTCCTTGACCAGCACGACTATTTCGATCATCCACAAGGGGGATGGCGGACCGATGTTGCTGTACAGCACAATGAATCCATGCTGAAATCTCCACAGGCAGGTCTTGTTGGAAACCTGGCGCCCCGGCAGGTGATCAATCGTCCTTACACTGTGAGTGAATGGAATATTGGTGCCTGGAACGAACACCTGATGGAGGCATCATTTTCCATGGTTTCCATTGGGTTGTTGCAAGGGTGGGATGGATTGATTCAGTTTGTACTGCTTCCCAGGCGTGCTCCCCGGGAAAACACAAGACTGAGTGACGGCTTTTTTAATGTGGGGGAGAATCCTTCCGTGGTGATGCAGTACCCAACACTTTCCAGGTTATGGCATCGTAAGGATATTGCTGAATCAGAACCTGTATTTATCCGGCGAATTTCTCCTGAACAGCTCCATATACCGAAACCCATCCCGTCCCGCTTCATGCCGGAGGCTTTTTTCCTGAGCCACGGTACCGAAAACCCGCAGAACGATCAATATGGACACATGCTTTCAGTAGTCGGTAAGGTAGGGAATGAATTTGTCCAGGAAACAACTCCTCATTACGAAAGAAAAGATATCTCTGCTTACCTCGACCAGGAAGGCAAGGTTGCCCGGAGTATAACCGGAGAGCTGACCTGGGACTGGGGAAAGGGTTATATGCTTGTCAATACTCCCAGAACACAGGGAGTTTGCGGTTATATTGGAGGAATCACGATTCCTGCTCAGCATATTTCTGTGGATTCAGATACTCCTTATGGGTTGATAACCCTGACATCCGTTGATGATGATGTAGATATTCATACAGGTAAAAGACTATTACTCACTGCCCTGGGCAGGGCTAGAAATACCGGAACAAAATATGGCAACGCGGCAGATCGTGATAAAACCACTGACCGGCATGCCACATCAGTTTCTCTTCCGCCTGAACACCGGGTTGCTGTGCTGGAGTTAGGTGAAGCACCAATCATTACTGAACCGGTTACAGGGAAGATCCGGATTACCCTGGATAATCCCAAAAAAGCCACTGTGTATGTATTGGATGACCTGGGCAACCGTGGACGAAAGGTAAAAACAAAAGTGAAGGCAGGAAAGCTTGAAATGAACCTGCCGGGAAATTACCATTCCCGTTTCATGGAGATTGTTATGGAATAAGGGGAAGCATTAATTTGTTTTCCCGGCCGAATAGATATCATGAATCAGGTGCTGATATTTTACTGCCACCACATTCCGTCTGAGTTTAAGCGTTGGTGACAATTCTCCCGATGTGGGTGTCCATTCTTCACTCACCAGCCGGATGCGATTGATCTGTTCATGTGATCCCAGTGTTTTGTTTATAGCCTGAACCTCTTGTTGTATCTTGTCGGCCACTTCCGGAATTTTAATCAGTTCCTGGTTGTTCTCAAAATGAATTTTATTTTTGGAGCACCAATCGTGCAGTAACGGAAAATTGGGAGAGATGAGTGCACTGGCAAATTTTTCATTCACTCCAATCACCATGACCTGTTCAATGAGATTTGATGTTTTTAGTTTATTCTCAATAAGTTGTGGGGCTATATATTTTCCTCCCGAGAGTTTGAAAATTTCTTTTTTACGGTCTGTGATTTTCAGGTACTTCCCGTCTTCAAGGATGCCAATGTCACCGGTATGGAACCAACCGTTGGTATCGATAACTTCCGCCGTGAGTTCAGGCGCTTTATAATATCCCTTCATTACGCCGGGTCCTTTGCAAAGGATCTCTCCGTCGTTGGCAATTTTTACTTCAAATCCATCCAATACAGGGCCAACAGTACCTATTTTCATTTCTTTGGATGCGGGGTTGTTCACTGCGATTACCGGGGAGGTTTCGGTCAGGCCATACCCCTCCAAATTATACATACCTGCCAATCCGAGTACCCGTGCTATTCGGGGCTGTAATGAAGCTCCTCCGGAAACCACATATACAATGTTCCCACCAAGAGCCGCACGCCATTTGGAATAGACCAGTTTATCGGCAATCCTGATTTTTAGCGAAAGAAACAAACCGTATTTTTTGTTGTACTCGAAATGACGTGTCAGTCGTATTGCCCAAAAATAGATTCCCTTTTTTATTCCGCTTAATTCTTTCCCCTTGGAGACAAAACCATTGTACACCTTTTCCAGCAGACGGGGAACAGAATTGAACATGTGCGGCCGGACCTCCTTTAGTGCCGATATTATCTGCGATAAGTTACCTACATAGTAAATACCCATTCCTTTGTACTGAAAATGATAGTTTACACTTCTTTCGTACACATGGCATAAGGGTAAAAAACTAATTACCCTATGATCCTTACCCAAATGGTGCATTTGCGAATGTGCTACAAAATTAGATACCAGGTTTTGATGTGAAAGCATTACCCCTTTCGGAACTCCTGTGGTTCCCGAAGTATAAATAATCGTGGCCAGGTCGTCTGTAGTGATCGAATCTTTTATCTTCTGAAGCTTTTCTTTCAGCTGTTTTTGCTTTGATTCACCTGCAGCCAGGATCTCATTAAAATGGTTAACACCTTCCAGCTTTTCAAAAGAATAGATGGCCTGAATAGTTGGTAACTCCTTTGCTATAGGTAGCAGTTTTTCATAAAGCTTACTGTCACCTACAATTAAACATTTTGACTCGGAATGTTCCAGGATATATCTATATTCATCCTCGCCAATGGTAGGATATATGGGCACATGAACAACACCTGTCATGGCCATGCCCATGTCAACAAAATTCCATTCAGGGCGATTGGTGGTTACCGTAGCCATTTTATCGCCTTTATTTATGCCCAGCACCATTAACCCCAGGGCAAACTGATGCGACTTTGTGTAGTATTCTTTGGTGGAATAGGTATACCATTCCCCGTTATTTTTACCTCCCAATGCATCCGTTCGGGGAAATTCATTCAGATATTTTTCCAGGATGTCAAATGTACGTGTAACTTTTACCGCCATTCCATATAAATTTTGTACGGCGTCAAATATAACAGTTTTAATCCCTGGTTATTTCCGGAAGTTAGCTGTAAATAGCGGTCTATGGTTTATTTAGATCGATTTAAAATAATCGCAAATTGCTTGAAGTCAAGGTATTGGCTTGATATTTTTCGACTTAAAGAATGGATCATTCTAAAATTACAGAATTTTTTTATTGGTTTCGGGTTGGTTGTTTTGATTTTTATAATAAGCCAGGTAGATGAGTCCGGCAATCAGGGCAAAAACAACCAGAATAACGGGGTTGAATCTGTCGGCTACTCCCTGGCCGTATGAATGAAGTCCGGTAAGGTAGTAGTTTACACCGAAGTAGGTCATGATTACTGAAGCAAATCCTGCCACAGAAGCAAGGTTATAGTTGAAAATTCCTTTGAGGGAAGGGATCAGTCGCATGTGTGAAATAAATGAATAGACGACAATAGTGATCAGAGACCAGGTTTCTTTTGGATCCCAGCCCCAGTATCTTCCCCAGCTTTCATTGGCCCAGATACCTCCCAGGAATGTTCCGATGGTTAGGAAGTAGAGTCCAACGGTTACCGACATTTCATTGATAGTGGTCAGTTGATCGATGAACAAGTTTACTTTTTTTTGGTTTGATTTTTTTCTCAGGATGATAAGTATCATGACCAGGATTCCCAGGAATGCGCTCAATCCGATAAATCCATAACTGGCTGTTATTACTGACACGTGAATGGTGAGCCAGTATGATTTTAGCACGGGAACCAGGGGTGTGATTTCGGGATTCATCCAACTCAGGTGAGCTGTGAACAAAGAGATGCCAGCCAGTAACGCGGCGGTTCCCACAACCATGGGATATTTGCGTCCAAAAAGAATTCCGGCAAGCATAGCTGTCCAGGCTACATAAACGACAGACTCGTAACCATTGCTCCAGGGAGCTCTGTCAGCGATATACCAGCGTAAAATGATTCCGGCAGTATGTATCAGAAAGAGGAAAATGATCAGGATCAGGAACGAATTTTTCAGAAAAACAGGCAACGGTTTTAATCGAAAGATGTTGATAAACAGTACGAAAAGAAGTACGAACCCAAACAGGAGATAGAATGGAAAAATGCGCTGGAAGGGATTCACCTTATTGTAAAGTATCTCTGTTTTCTTTTTAGACTCTGCGGGTAATAAATCGGCTCCGAATTTTTGCTGAAAGTTACCAATAGCCTGAATAACTTCAAGAGCTTCCTGGTTGTTAGACTTTTTCAGTGATTGGTTCAGCAGGTTAAAACCGTCACTGATAAATATGGAATCGCCTCCTGAATATTCATCGGCAGGTGCTCCGGGTGAGTACCAGGGATCATTGATATGCTGACGAGGGAACAGGTGAAATATGGATCCCCTGAATACCATAAAGCAGATGCTCACCCGTTCATCGAGGTAGATCAGTTCTTTTTCCACCCGGTTTCGGAATGCCGCGGGTTTATTGAATGCGGCTTGTACCTGACTGGAGATTTTATAGTTTCCCTGATCATCGAACAGTTGACGGATAGAGATGGTATTTCCCGATAATCCGAGTTGTTGTGCCAGTGATTTGTTTGCAACGCGCACGAACGGCAGGGTTTGCCAGATTTCCGGATAGGTCATCATACTCAGGATCACTTCATCGGCCGATTTATCGTAAAGTATAGATTTTCTCGCCACTTTACGAATGATTTCGCTATTCAGGGTACTAAGTGGTTCGATTCGTCCATCAACGCCCTGCACCCAGAGTTCACTAAATTCTTTGACCACCTGGGAATTGATTCCGGGAATATTGGCACCAGTTCCGGGTTGAGCCATGATGTTAGAACTCATACCTCCCACCAGGATGAGAGTAAGAGCAGAATGTGCTGAAATTTGTTTCAGTCGTTTTACCCGCTTGTTGAAGTAAGAGTTTTTGTTGATCAGTGAAAGGATGAACCCCAGGGTCATCAAGGCATAGCTTAGGTAAGAGATCCATGTCCCCCAATAATCATGGTTGACAGAAAGGATTGTGCCTTTTTCGTCGGTATCATACGACGACTGGAAAAATTTATAGCCTTTATATGTCAAGGTATTGTTCATGTATATCCGTTCGTTACGTTTCACTCCCTCTGCCTCGTCGATAAGCACCACTTCAGAGGCATACGATGAGGGTGATTGTGATCCGGGGTAGCGCTCCAGCTGAAAATCATTCAGGACTAACTGAAAGGGCAACGGGGTTGGTTTTGCCCCATACGCCAGCTTCAGGGTAGCGTTTTGTATGGGTATTTCCAAGGTGTCGGCTGCGTTACCTGCACGTCCGAAAACCTGGACGATTTGTTCTTGTCCTCCACCGGAAAGTTTTACAATAACTGCATCCTCCCCGGTTTGCATATTGCTTTTTACTGCCGTAAACGTTGCGCTGGGGAGAAAGTCACGAACCAGGAATCGGAAATCTCCCAGGTTGTAAAGGAACATTTTTTTTATGGCGATGGTATCCCCTGGTTGGTAATCAATGGTTTCCTGGTTTCCCATGGTACTCTCCCGGGTGATTGAGTCAGAAGTCATGAAGAGCTCATTATTCCTTGCAAAGAAAGAAATCCCTGTTGCTTTTTGCACTTCAAAACCGGCAGTAAAACCCGGGTATTCGAGTTTGTCGCCCCGCCGGAAGGAAAAAGACTGCATTCCCTGCCGGTCGGGAGCAGAAAATACAAAATCGATGACCGGTTCACCCGAAGCAGAAGATACAGGTTTCCGCTCGGCTTGTGAGATAAATCCGATTGTTTTGATTTTTATTTTTTCTCCGTTTATAACCAGTTTTGTTGAAAACTGTTTTGGTGTGGATTCAGAAAGCCTGACCACTTTCTCCTTTTGCTGATTGTCTGTTCCGGCATAAAAATAAGCTTCAGATGAGAGGATGAAACCGGCACTCTCATTTTCGCGGATATGCATAGTTCCTTCGAAGCTAAACCACCGGGTAATGGCGGCTCCCAGGATCATCACAATGAAAGCCAGATGAAACAAACCAATGGTAAAACGTTTTTTTGTGAACAACCGGTATTTAAAAATATTATTCAACAGGTTGACTCCAAATAATGCCCAAAGAAGTTCGAACCACCAGGCATTATACACCAGTGACCTTGCCGCGGGTGAGCCGTGACTACTTTCAATAAATGTGGCAACAGCCATGGCAATGATCAGGGCCAGGAATAAAAATGCCATGAAGGAGAGGGAAGTGATAAAGGAATATATTTTCTTCATGAGAATGAAAATAATTTATTTTTTCGCCAGGGTAAATGCTTTTCCAGCATGGAATGCTTTCACATTCATTTCAACGATTTGTTCTCCTTTTGATTTGAATATGGATTCTATTCCCTTAATAATAATATCCTCATGGATGGCAATAAACGGTGAAGCTGCGCCCAGCATGACCATATTTGACGCTTTGGGATTTCCGGAATCTTTTGCAATTTGGTCGGCATCGATACGGACGATATTCACTTTTTCGGATAGCTCTTCAAAGGTATGATCCAGGTCGGGATATCCTGTGATATTAACAAATTTTGCTGTATTGGTTACGATACTTCCTTTTGGTGAGAGGTAAGAAAGGTATCGCAGCGATTCCATGGGTTCCACGGAAAGGATAAGGTCGGCTTTTCCGGATGGGATCAGGTCGGACCAGATGGGGTGGTCGGCAATACGCAGGTGCGACACTACTTCTCCTCCACGTTGGCTCATGCCGTGTGTTTCAGCCTGTTTCAGGTAATAGTTTTCATTCAGGGCAGCGGCGCCTAACGATGCTGCAATGGAAAGGATTCCCTGTCCCCCCACACCTGCCAGTATGATATCGGTTTTCATCTTATACCTCTTTATTTGTTCTGTTCAGTTTTTTTAATTTGGCTATTCGCTGCACACATTCTCTTCGTCCAATAATTACAGAAACCCCGTTGAATGTCATTTCTTCACGGATTACGCTGACTATTTCATCGTGATTTTTTTTAAGTGGAACGAACAGCCTGATATGTGTGGGGTCGACGCCCACGCCTTCGCATATTTTTTCAATCCGTCCTTTTGCTGCAGAGCTTTGTCCTCCGGTCATGGCAACGGCCTCATTATCAACGATAATGATATTGATATTTGTTTTTTCCACAACACAGTCGAGCAAGCCAGTAATACCTGAGTGTGTGAAGGTAGAGTCACCAATGATTGCGAATACCGGAGTAAGTCCTGCATCAGCAGCTCCCTTGGCCATGGTGATGGATGCGCCCATATCCACGCAGGTGTTGATGGTGTTGAATGGCGGGAGGGCTCCCAGGGTATAGCATCCAATATCGGAGAATACCCGGCCTGTTCCTACTTCGGCAATGATCTCATTCAACGCTTCGTAGGTATCTTTATGTCCGCAACCTGCACACAATGAAGGGGGTCTGCCAACCAGTATGTTGGGTGAGCTTGTTGGCTGAACCTTTTCTTTTCCCAGGGCTTTGGCCAGGTGGTCGGGGTTCAGCTCCCCCCGTCGGGGAAGGGCCCCGTTCAGTCTTCCGGATACTTTCGTGCCTTTTTCAAAAAAATCGGAGAGCATCTCTTCAACCAGAGGAAATCCCTCTTCCGCGATGAACAATTCATCACATTGCTGCTCTAATCTTTTCAGCATCTTTTTTGGTAGCGGGTATTGACCAATTTTCACTACAGGATACGGGCAGTTATTATCCGGGTAATTTTCCATCAGGTAGTTGTAGGCTATTCCACAACAAACGATACCCAGACTTTTATCCTTTCCTTCGAAATAGTTGTTATATGTTGATTCTTCTGAAAGTTCCACCATCCAGTCCTGTTTGTCAATGAGGCTTTGGTAAAGTTTTCTGCCGTAGGCGGGCAGGAGTATGAATTGAATGGGGTTTTCGGGGAAATGCAAATTGTTTTCAGGCATTACCGGTTGTTGGATTACTCCCGATCTGGAATGCGCCAGGCGGGTTGGTATACGCATCATCACGGGTAGTCCGGTTTTTTCGGAAAAGGCAAAAGCTGCATAAGTCATGTCGTAGGCTTCCTGCTGGTTGGAAGGTTCAAATACAGGGATCATGGCAAATTTGCCGTAAAAACGTGAGTCCTGCTCGTTTTGGGAGGAGTGTTGCGATGGATCGTCGGCAACGGTAACCACTAATCCGCCGTTAACTCCTGTGATAGCCATATTCATAAATATGTCGGCTGCAGCATTCAATCCAACGTGTTTCATACAAGCCATGGCTCGTTTTCCTGCATAGGACATGCCAAGAGCTTCTTCCAGAGCTGTTTTTTCATTGGTTGACCATTCGTGGTGAATTTTCCGGCTGTTGGCCAGTTTATTATTTTGAATGTATTCCGTTATTTCTGTTGAGGGAGTTCCCGGGTAGGCATAAACGCCGGAGATGCCGGCATCAATAGCTGCCTGACCTATGGCTTCAACTCCTAAAAGTAAACTTTTCTGCATATTTGTGAAATTATTTGTCTGCAAAATATGATTTTTCCACGATGGAAAAAACGAATATTCACAGATTCTGAATATATACCTGTTTTTCACAGGTTTATTATTTTTTATCTATTGTATATCAGCGAGTTATTTAAGAATAACTTTCCTTTAAATTTTTTTACTGTCAGGAGTAAAACGCAGGTATTTATTTAGCTATTCTTCGAACTTTTTCCCCCACCACTGTTTCAGTCGTTCCATAATTTTTACTTCCTGCTGGTTTTTCCCGGGGTGGTATAATCTTTTATTTTTGATTTCACCGGGAAGAAATTCCTGTTCAGTGAAATTACCTTCGTATGCGTGTGCATATTTATAATCTTTGCCATAACCAATTTCTTTCATCAGTTTGGTTGGTGCATTCCGGATGTGCAAAGGTACAGAAAGATTCCCTGTTTCCCTGACCAATTCCAGGGCTGTATTGATGGCCATGTATGCTGAATTACTTTTTGGAGATGTTGCCAGGTATATGGCACATTCAGAGAGCACAATTCTTGATTCAGGGTAACCGATTTGGTGTACGGCATCGAATGTGCTTTGTGCCAGCAGCAAGGCATTGGGGTTAGCCAGCCCGACATCTTCTGCAGCCAGGATAAGCATACGCCGGGCGATGAATTTTACGTCCTCACCTCCTTCAATCATTCTGGCCAGCCAGTAAACGGCAGCATCCGGATCACTGCCGCGTACGCTTTTGATGAAGGCTGAAATGATGTCGTAATGCATTTCTCCCTGTTTGTCGTATGCAGCCAGGTTTTTTTGCAGGCATGAAGTCACTTTTTCATCGGTAATCTCTATTTTTTCCTTGTTTTCAGAAAGCACCACTAATTCCAGCACATTCAGAAGTTTTCGTGCATCTCCGCCGGAGAAGCGAAGCATAGCTTTTTCTTCTTTCAGTGTGATTTGTTTCTTTTTCAGTTCCACATCTTTTTGGATGGCTGATTTGGCCAATTGAATCAGGTTATCCCTGGAAAGTGGTTCCAGGATATAAACCTGGCAGCGGGAGAGCAGGGGAGAGATGACCTCGAACGATGGATTTTCTGTTGTAGCACCGATGAGTGTGATGGTTCCGTTTTCCACTGCACCTAAAAGTGAATCCTGTTGAGATTTGCTGAATCGATGGATTTCATCAATGAACAGGATAGGATTTGGCCGGTTAAAAAATTGTTGTTTTTGTGCTTTTTCGATGATTGCACGCACATCTTTCACCCCGGAGTTGATGGCACTAAGAATAAAAAATGGGCGTTCCAGAGTGTTGGCGATAATTTTGGCCAGGGTTGTTTTCCCGACCCCAGGTGGCCCCCACAAGATGAGTGATGCAAGATTTCCCGATTCAATCATCCTTCTCAGAACGGCATTTTTCCCCACCAGGTGTTCCTGTCCGATATAATCATCCAGCACTTTGGGTCTTAGTCGCTCCGCTAAGGGTTGGTTGGCAGATATAGCGTTCGTCATAAAAAGTAGACATTAACTGTCAAAATTACAAAATAAAACCCATCTTCAGGTGCAGCACCTGTTGAATCAGGAATTTGGTATGTAATATTGTTTATTCTCTGTTATGATTTTCAACGTTTATTATTATGAGTCAACCATTCGATCATCTGTTTTTTCATTTCATCTGAAAACCGGTTATAATCGTTGGGTGTTGTCAGGGATAATTTTTCTTCATCTCCGAAGAGTTTATAAACCGTTTTTGTTTCGTCGA
>Ga0172382_10002163_pt1 | contig 33521 bp, 37 predicted proteins | sample Leawel138RmetaG_FD_122245 | JGI IMG/M metagenome (GOLD analysis project Ga0172382, IMG submission 122245) | Leachate microbial communities from a municipal landfill in Southern Ontario, Canada - Leachate well 138R metaG | ecosystem: Engineered > Solid waste > Landfill > Unclassified | place...
AACGTGGTGATGTTCTCCAGCCTGTCCAAGCGCTCGAACGTGCCCGGCCTGCGCTCGGGCTTCGTCGCCGGGGACGCACGCATTCTGAAGGACTTCCTGCGCTACCGCACATACCACGGCTGTGCGATGAGTAATGTCGTGCAGGCGACCTCGGTTGCAGCCTGGAACGACGAAGCCCATGTCGCCGAAAATCGGCGCCTGTACCGCGAGAAGTTCGCCCTGATCACGCCCATGCTGTCGGCCTGCCTCGACGTCGCCCTGCCCGAAGCCGGCTTCTATCTGTGGGCACGCACGCCGCTGAGCGATACCGAGTTCGCCCGCCGCCTGCAGGCTGAATATAATGTCACGGTACTGCCCGGCAGCTACCTCGCCCGCGAGTCCGGTGGAATCAATCCCGGCGCCGGTTTCGTGCGCATTGCGCTCGTCGCCGACACTGCCGAATGTGTGGAAGCGGCGCAACGAATCGTCGCCTTCTGTCAAAAACTGTAAGAGAGCCCCCAAATGCAAGAATTGCAAACCATCATCGACACCGCCTTCGAGAACCGCGCCAGCCTGTCGCCGACCTCCGCTCCTGCCGAAATCCGCAGCGCGGTCGATCGCGTGATTGCGGGTCTGGATGCCGGCACGCTGCGCGTTGCCGAAAAGAAGGATGGCCAGTGGGTGGTCAACCAGTGGATCAAGAAGGCCGTTCTGATCTCCTTCCGTCTGCGCGACAACGAAATCGTGCCTGCAGGCGGCCTCAATTTTTTCGACAAGGTTCCCACCAAGTTCGGTGATTACACGCCCGAGCAGTTCCGTGAGGGCGGCTTCCGCGTCGTACCGCCTGCGGTCGCGCGCAAGGGCAGCTTCATCGGCAAGAACGTGGTGCTGATGCCGTCCTACGTGAACATCGGTGCCTATGTCGATGAAGGCACCATGGTCGACACCTGGGCAACGGTCGGGTCCTGCGCCCAGATCGGCAAGAACGTGCACCTGTCTGGCGGCGTCGGCATCGGTGGCGTGCTCGAGCCGATCCAGGCCGGACCGGTGATCATCGAAGACAACGTCTTTGTCGGCGCCCGCTCGGAAGTCGTGGAAGGCGTGATCATCGAGGAGAACGCGGTGCTGTCAATGGGTGTGTACCTTGGACAGAGCACCAAGATCTACGATCGCGAAACGGGTGAAGTGCATTACGGTCGCGTCCCGGCCGGTGCCGTTGTCGTACCCGGCAGCCTGCCGTCGGCCTGCGGCAAGTACAGTCTGTACTGTGCAGTTATCGTGAAAAAGGTGGATGCACAGACCCGGGCCAAGACCGCAATCAACGACCTGCTGCGCGCCTGACCGGCCGCTGCCACCCAGAACGGGGCTTCGGCCCCGCATTTGAATCACCCGCCTACGGAGTCTGAAGCAATGATTTTCGACAAGCTTTTCCAGCTCATGGCCGAAAAACAGGCCTCGGACATCTTCATCACCGCAGGCGCGCCGATCCACATCAAGATTCAGGGGCATACCGTACCGATCAATCAGCAGGTCATGGACCCCGCCATGACCCGCAAGATGATCTACGAGATGATGACGCCGGAGCAGATTGAACACTTCGAGCGCGACAAGGAACTCAACCTCTCGTTCGGCCGCCGCGATGTCGGCAACTTCCGGGTCAACGTGTTTCTGCAACGCAACTCGGTCGCTGTGGTGGTGCGTTTCATCCAGGGCGACATCCCCACCATCGAGAGCCTGGGCCTGCCAGGTTCGCTCAACGATGTCGTGATGGAAAAACGCGGGCTCGTTCTCGTGGTCGGCGCTACGGGCTCGGGCAAATCGACCACACTCGCCTCGATGATCGATCACCGCAACCGCAACCGCACCGGCCACATCCTGACGGTCGAGGATCCGATCGAATATCTGTTCAAACACCGCAAATCAGTCGTAAACCAGCGCGAAGTCGGCATCGACACCCACAGCTGGAACGAAGCCCTGCGCAACGCCATGCGTCAGGCGCCAGACTGCATCCTGATCGGTGAGATTCGTGACAAGGAAACCATGCAGGCCGCGCTGGCATACGCCCAGACCGGACACCTCTGCCTGGCAACCCTGCATGCCAATAATGCGTATCACGCCCTGAACCGCATCTCCAACTTCTTCCCGATGGAGAACCGGCCGCTGCTCTATCTCGATCTCTCGGTTGCGCTGCGCAGCATCATCTCGCAACGCCTGGTGCGCAAGCCCGACGGCAAACGCATTCCTGCGGTCGAAACCCTGATGAACACGCGCCATGTGGCGGAGCTGATCGAACGCGGCGAAATCAACGCAGTGAAGGAGGCGATGGAGCAAAGCCTCGCGCCCGGCTCACAGACCTTCGAGCAGGATCTGTTCCGCCTCTACCACGAGAAAGTCATTACACTCGACGAGGCGCTGGCCAACTCCGATTCGCCGACCAACCTGTCGTGGCTGATCAACAACGCCCAGTTCAACCCCAACGCGAAGTCCGAGAATGCCAAGCCGGCCCCGCAGATCACGGATTTCGAGAGCACCCAGCCCGACGGTGCATCCTTCCGTGAATTCACCCTGCACCTGGACGGCAACGGCTAGTACGGCACACAAAAAACATGAACATGCCCCTCCCCGACGACCCGACGCTGGCACTTGCCTGCGACCTGATTTCACGTGCGTCCGAAACGCCCGAGGATGCCGGCTGCCTGGATCTGATCCAGTCCCGTCTCGCCCCTCTCGGCTTTCGCTTCGAACGTATCGATGTCGGTGGCGTCTGCAACCTCTGGGCACGCCGTGGTGAACAAGCCCCCGTGCTGTGTTTTGCCGGTCATACCGATGTCGTTCCCACCGGCCCCCTTGAGCGCTGGATCAGCCCCCCGTTCGAGCCGACCATTCGCGACGGCATGCTCTATGGCCGCGGCGCTGCTGATATGAAAACCTCGCTCGCGGCATTCGTGACCTCGATCGAGCAGTTCATTGCCGAACACCCCGATCACACGGGCAGCATTGCGCTGCTTCTCACGTCAGACGAAGAAGGGATTGCCTCCCATGGTACGGTGAAGGTGGTCGAGGCCCTCGCCGCACGCGGTGAGCGCCTCGACTATTGCATCGTTGGCGAGCCCACTTCCGTAAACACCTTGGGCGACACCATCAAGAATGGCCGCCGCGGTTCACTCTCCGGCACCCTGCGGGTCAAGGGGCAACAGGGACACGTCGCCTATCCGCAACTGGCACGCAACCCGATTCACATGCTGGCACCAGCGCTGGCCGAACTCACCGCCATACGCTGGGACGAGGGCAACGAGTTCTTCCCGGCCACCACGTGGCAAGTCTCCAACATTCATGCAGGCACCGGGGCCAACAACGTGATTCCCGGCGAATGCGAGGTCATGTTCAATTTCCGCTTCGCGTCGGTTTCGACTGCGGACGAGTTGAAGGCGCGCACTCACGAAGTGCTCGACCGCCACGGGCTCGAGTACGAACTCGACTGGCATCTTTCGGGCAGACCGTTCATCACGGGTCGTGGCAAGCTGGTCGCAGCGCTGTCCGGCGCAATCCGCGACACGCTCGACATCGAAACCGAGCTCTCCACCACCGGCGGCACCTCCGACGGGCGGTTCATTGCAGACATCTGCAGCGAAGTCGTCGAATTCGGTCCGGTCAATGCCACCATCCACAAACTGAACGAGTGTGTCGCCATCGATGCGATTGCACCGCTCTCCAATGTCTATTTGCGCACACTGCGCACCCTACTGGCTGCCTGACCCCACATGACCCACGACACAGACGCTCGCGAACACGAACACGAACATGACGATGACGATCATGACCACGAACACGAAAGCGGCCCGCTTGCCGAGCTTGTCACCGTACGTGACTGGCTGCGCTACGCCGTCACCCGTTTCAATCGCGGGCAGATCTTCTGCGGACACGGCGTCACCAACGTTTTCGATGAAGCCGTATGGTTGATCCTGTCCTCGCTCTCACTCCCGATTGACCGTCTCGAACCCTTTCTCGATGCCTGCATTCCATCGGACGAACGCCAGACGCTGTTCGAAAACATCGAGCGCCGCGTCATTGAACGCGTGCCGACAGCCTATCTGGTCAAGGAAGCATGGCTTGGCGAATTCCGCTTTTACGTCGATGATCGCGTGATCGTCCCGCGCTCCTTCTTTGCTGAAATGCTGGACGAGGGCTTCTCGCCGTGGATCGAGGATCCTGATACCCTCACCAGCGCACTCGACATGTGCACAGGTTCCGGATGCCTTGCGATCCTCATGGCGCACGTGTTTCCGAACGCCGATATCGCTGCCGTCGACCTGTCCGACGCCGCGCTGGAAGTGGCCCAGCGCAACGTGGAGGATTACGGCCTTGGCGAACAGATCGACTTGATCCGCAGCGACGTGTTCAGCAATGTCGGCGACCGTCGCTTCGACCTGATTCTGAGCAACCCACCCTACGTCACCACCGACGCAATGTCCGCCCTGCCCGCCGAATATCGGCACGAGCCGGTGATGGCACTTGCGGCCGGCAGCGACGGCCTCGACGTCGTGCGCACACTGATCGCAGAAGCAGCAGGATACCTGCACCCCGAGGGCATACTCGCGGTGGAAGTCGGGCACAATCGTGACCTGGTGGAAAGCGCATTTCCGGACCTGCCGTTCAACTGGATCAGTACACGCGGAGGCGAAGACATGGTATTCATTCTGCGACGGGAAGATCTGCCGGGCGCCCAGGACTGAGCGTACCGGAACGCCGTCTGGCCCGTTGGCCGGCCGGCACGTTCGGGGAGAAAAAGAAGATGGCGATGGAACGTCCGATTCTGTTGATCGAGGACAACCCCGACGATGAAGCGCTGACGCTGCGTGCGTTCAGCAAGAACCGGATCACCAATCCGGTCGTCGTGGCGAGGGATGGCGTCGAGGCCATCGACTACCTTACCGGCACAGGCACCCACCAAGGACGTGACATGACGGTCATGCCGGTCATGATTCTGCTCGACCTCAAACTGCCCCGCATCGACGGACTGGAAGTCCTGCGACGCATCCGCGCCGATGAACAGACCGCGATGCTGCCGGTGATCGTGCTCACGACCTCGCGCGAAATTCAGGACATCCAGCAAGCCTACCGGCTCGGTGCGAACAGCTACATCCGCAAACCGGTCGATTACGAACGCTTCATTCACGCCGTCAGCCAGCTTGCGCTGTATTGGCTCACGCTCAACGAAACCCCCGAAAGTGCAGCGAACAGCCCGTACTGATCGGCAGGCCCTTCTAGCCACGGTGAATGGAAACTGATTGTCCGGAAAAAAATGACCCGCAAGCCTTTGGGCTCGCGGGTCATTTTTTTCTGGTGTAGGAGTTGTCACCCCTTGCGGGTGTCGCTAAGTCAGCTCAGTTCATCGATCCACGCTTGCTGGATGCCTTCGAGAATGCGTTCGCCACAGTGCTTGACGTCATCGTCAAACTCGGGAAGCGCCAGCACAAGGTTCATCAGATCGACGAAATTCACCTTGGCTGGATCCACATCCGGATGTGCATCTGCAAGCTGGATGCCGATCTCCTGAACTTCGGTCCATTTCATCAGTGCTTGCCCTCCCTGGCCATATTGATCGTGTAGCGGGGAATCTCGATCACAAGCGGTTCCTTGCGAACGACCGCCTGACAGGACAGCCGGGACTGCGGCTCCAGCCCCCATGCCTTGTCCAGCAGATCCTCTTCTTCCTCTTCTGCTTCGCTGAGCGACGAAAATCCTTCACGCACAATCACGTGGCAGGTGGTGCACGCACACGATTTCTCGCATGCATGCTCGATCTCGATGCCGTTCTCAAGCAGCCCGTCGCAAATGGTGGTGCCTTCGGCGACGTCCAGAACCGTTCCGTCCGGACACAGTTCGACATGCGGGAGCACAATAATCTGGGTCATACGGGGATCTCATCTATCTTGTGACCGGCAAGCGCGGAACGGATGCTGCTGTCCATGCGCCGCGCGGCAAATTCGTCGGTAGCTTTGGCGAGTGCGTCAATTCCGGCCTTGATCGCACGATGATCCACACCGTCGCGCAGGCTGCGCAAACTGGCGAGCACTTCGTCAATGCGGGCTCTTTCGGCCTCGTTGAGCAACTGCCCATCCTTGACCAGCGCCTGTTCGGTCGCTTCAATGACACGGTCGGCCTCGACCTGCTGCTCGCGCAACGCACGCGCGACAAGATCGTCCCCGGCGCGCTCGACACCGGCCTGCAACATGCCTGCGATCTCGTCGTCGGACAAGCCGTAGGAAGGCTTCACCAGCACACTGGCTTCGACACCCGAGGACATCTCGCGTGCAGACACCGACAGCAGGCCGTCGGCGTCCACCTGAAACGCGACGCGGATACGCGCCGCGCCTGCGACCATTGGCGGAATACCGCGCAGCTCGAAGCGGGCCAGCGAACGGCAATCGGACACCAGCTCGCGCTCGCCCTGAACCACGTGGAAAGCCATGGCGGTCTGACCGTCCTTGAAGGTCGTGAACTCCTGGGCACGCGCAATCGGCAGGGTCGCATTGCGGGGCACGACCTTCTCCACCAGCCCGCCCATGGTCTCGAGACCGAGCGACAGCGGAATGACATCGAGCAAGAGCCAGTCCTCGTCGTCTTCCTTGCGGTTGCCGACCAGCGCATTCGCCTGCATTGCCGCACCGAGTGCAACAACCTTGTCGGGGTCGAGGTTGGTCAGCGGTTCCTGTCCGAAGTATTCGGCCACCGCGCGCTGGATGTGGGGCATGCGGGTCGCACCGCCCACCATCACTACACCCTTGATCTCTTCCGGGCTCAGACCTGCATCGCGCAGCGCCTTGCGCACCGGGCCAAGGGTTTTCTGCACCAGGTGACGGGTGAGCTGTGCAAACTGGTCACGACTGATGACCAGATTGATCTCCTCGCCAGAACTGAGCACGAGGTGGATCGGCGCTTCTTCACAGGCTGTGAGCAGTTCCTTCGCTTCGCGTGCCTTGATCTGCAGGCGGCGCGAGTCGGTGGACGAAAGCGGTGGCGACTTGGACTCTTCAAGAATCCAGCAGAACAGGCGGTGATCGAAATCGTCACCGCCAAGCGACGCGTCACCATTGGTGGACAGCACCTCGAACACGCCACGCGACAGCTTGAGGATGGACAGATCGAACGTGCCTCCACCAAGGTCATATACCGCGTAAGTGCCTTCGGCCGCGTTATCGAGTCCGTAAGCCACTGCGGCCGCAGTCGGTTCGTTGAGCAGGCGCAGCACGTCCAGCCCCGCCAGACGGGCAGCGTCCTTCGTTGCCTGGCGCTGGGCATCGTCAAAATAGGCCGGAACGGTAATCACTGCACCGCTCAGCACACCGCCAAGACTGGCTTCGGCGCGCAGACGCAGCGTACGCAGGATCTCCGCGGAGATCTCGACCGGACTCTTCACGCCCTGGGCAGTGCGCAGGCGCACCATACCGGGGCTGTCCTCGAAGTCGTAAGGCATGGTTTCGACGTGGGCCACGTCCTTTAGCCCGCGCCCCATGAAACGCTTGACCGACACGATCGTGTTGCGCGGGTCGCTCGCTTGCGCCTGAATCGCCGACTGACCGACATCGATGCTGCCGTCGCCGCGATATCGCACGATGGACGGCAGCATTGAACGGCCGGTTTCGTCGGCGAGGCACACCGCGATGCTGTTGCGCACCGTGGCGACCAGGGAATTTGTCGTGCCGAGGTCAATACCCACCGCGAGCCGGTGCTTGTGCGGCTCGGTGGACATTCCGGGTTCTGCGATCTGCAACAGTGCCATCAGGGAATTCCAGATTCAGGTTTCGAGTGCCTCGAGGGCGTCGTCAATCTCGTGTTGAAGTTTCTCGATGAACATCAGGCGACGTACCGTATCGGCCGCAGCCGAATAATCCTGCGCCTCGTCGAGTTCGCGGGCAAGACTGCCCATCACCTCGCGCGAATGCACGCGCAAGCGCTGATGCAGCTGTTCGAGCTCATCGATCTCGCCCGCCTGCCGCGCCTCTTCGACCGCCTCACGCCACTCCATCTGTTCCATGAGGAACTCCGGGGACATTGCGGTGTTGGTCTCCAGACCGGCGTCGACGCCTGCCAGTTCGAGCAGATACTGCGCCCGCGGCAAAGGCTTCTTCAAGGTGCGAAAGCCTTCGTTCACACGCGTCGACCACTGCATGGAGCGACGCTTCTCGAGGTCGGAAAGTTGTGCGTGACGGTCCGGATGAACCTGAGACTGGAGCTCATGCCAAGCATGATCCAGTTTCGGCTCATCCAGTTCGAACCGGCGCGGCAAGCCGAATAGGGAGAAAAAATCCTGCGTCAGGTCGATGCTCATGCCGTCGTGTGACTCCGTTCCAAACGTCAGACGTTGAAGCTTTCGCCACAACCACAAGCGTCCTTGACGTTCGGGTTGTTGAACTTGAAGCCTTCGTTCAGACCTTCGCGCACGAAGTCGAGTTCGGTGCCTTCAAGATACACGAGGCTCTTCGGGTCCACGATGACCTTGACGCCGTGGCTGTCAAATACGACGTCTTCAGTCAGCGCCTCATCGACGAACTCAAGCTTGTACGCCATGCCGGAGCAGCCCGAAGTTTTCACCCCGAGTCTGATACCGAGACCCTTGCCGCGTTTGGCAATGAAATTGGCAACGTGCTTGGCTGCACTTTCGGAAAGAGTGACGCCCATCATGAACCTCCTGCTCAGGCTTCGTGCTTTTTCTTGTAGTCGGCAACGGCCGCCTTGATCGCGTCCTCTGCGAGGATCGAACAGTGAATCTTGACCGGTGGCAGCGCCAGTTCTTCGGCGATCTGCGTGTTCTTGATCTCGAGTGCCTGATCGATCGTCTTGCCCTTCACCCACTCGGTGACGAGCGAACTCGACGCAATGGCCGAACCACAGCCGTAGGTCTTGAACTTTGCGTCTTCGATCACGCCGTCCTTGCCGACCTTGATCTGCAGCTTCATCACGTCGCCACAGGCGGGCGCACCAACCATGCCGGTGGCGACGCTTTCGTCGTCTTTGGCAAAGGATCCGACGTTACGCGGGTTTTCGTAGTGGTCCAGAACTTTTTCGCTGTATGCCATTTTCGTTCTCCTGATTCTGAATGTTAGTGCGCAGCCCACTGCACGGAGTCCAGATCGACGCCGTCCTTGAACATTTCCCACAGCGGGGAAAGCTCACGCAGCTTGCCAATCTTCTTGTGCAGCAGGTCGATGGTGAAATCGATTTCTTCTTCGGTGGTAAAGCGGCCAATGGTGAAACGAATCGAACTGTGTGCCAGTTCGTCGTTCCGCCCCAGCGCACGCAGCACGTAGGACGGTTCGAGACTGGCCGACGTACATGCCGAGCCGGAAGAAACCGCGATGTCCTTGATCGCCATGATCAGGGACTCACCTTCGACGTACGCGAAGGAGATGTTCAGGTTGTGCGGAACGCGATGTTCGAGGTCACCATTCACATAAGTCGCCTCGATATCCGTCAAGCCCTTGAGCAGACGGTCGCGCAGTTTACGAATGCGGGTATTTTCGGTGCTCATCTCTTCACGCGCAAGACGGAAGGCTTCGCCCATACCGACGATCTGGTGAGTCGCCAGCGTACCCGAACGCAGCCCGCGCTCGTGGCCGCCACCGTGCATCTGTGCCTCGAGACGGACCCGCGGCTTGCGGCGGACGTACAGCGCGCCGATACCCTTCGGACCGTAGGTCTTGTGCGCCGAGAAGCTCATCAGATCCACTTTGAGCGCATTCAGGTCAATGTCGACCTTGCCCGTCGCCTGTGCCGCATCGACATGAAAGACAATGCCCTTCTCGCGACAGATCTCGCCAATCTCCGCGATCGGCTGGATCACACCGACTTCGTTGTTCACAAACATCACCGACACCAGGATGGTATCCGGGCGCAGCGCAGCCTTGAACACCTCGAGATCCAGCAGGCCGTTTTCCTGCACGTCGAGGTAAGTCGCTTCGAAGCCTTCGCGCTCCAGTTCGCGGAAGGTATCCAGCACCGCCTTGTGTTCGGTTTTCAGGGTAATGATGTGCTTGCCCTTGCCCTTGTAGAAGTGGGCGGCACCCTTGATCGCGAGGTTGTTGGATTCGGTCGCGCCCGAGGTCCAGATGATCTCCTTCGAATCGGCGCCCACCAATGCGGCCACCTGTTCGCGTGCATCCTCGACCGCCTTCTCTGCCGCCCACCCATACGCGTGCGAACGGCTGGCCGGATTACCGAACTGCTCGGTAAGCCAGGGGATCATGGCCGCGGCCACGCGGGGATCAACCGGCGTGGTTGCAGAGTAATCGAGATAGATCGGAAACTTCAGCATTGCTTTCTCCGCAGATTCGTTATGTCTTGTCAGGCTGCCATCGCAGCCAGGTTTCTCAATTCGTGCACGATACGCACCAACGTCGTATCGAATTCGGCAAGCTGCTCAGCCGTCGTATCACGCCCCAGGCTGACCCGAATTGCCGACCGGGCCAACTCCGGTGCCACGCCCATTGCCAGCAGCGTGTGCGAGGGCTCGGGGTTTGCACTGGAGCACGCAGAACCGCTGGCACAGGCAAAACCTGCACGGTCCAGCTTGCCCACCAGGGTTTCGCCATCAAGCCCTTCAAACCCGAAAAAACTGGTATTTGGCAAGCGATCACCTGCCGTAGAAAACAAGGTCGCGCCGGTCACAGCAAGCGACTGTTCAAAACGCTCACGCAAGCCCGTCAGTCGGGCCAGCTCATCACGCTGACGCATTGCAGCCAGCTCGCAGGCAAGTCCAAAGCCGACGATTGCTGCCACGTTTTCAGTACCCGAACGCAGCCCGCGCTCCTGGCCGCCACCTGCGATCAGAGGCGCAAGCTCAACCCGCTTGTCCACAATCAGGGCGCCCGCACCTACCGGACCACCAATCTTGTGTGCCGAGAGCGTCATCGCATTGACGCCCAGCGCACGGAAATCAACTTCGATCTTTCCCAGGGCCTGCACCGCATCCGAATGCATGTAAGCACCACCGGCACGCGCCTCGGCAGCATGTGTCATCACGTCCTGCAGCACACCGGTCTCGTTGTTCGCGAGCATGATCGATACCAGTGAAGGCCGGGCTTCCAGCGTCGCGCGCCAGCCTTCGGCGCAAAGGCGTCCGTGCGCATCCACGCCCACTTCGCGCATCACCCAGCCGCTGCGGCGCAACTGCCGCGCGGGTTCCCGCACACACGGGTGCTCGATGGCACTGACTGCAACCAGACCAGGCTTCATCATGGCCGCCGCACCCTTGATGAAGAGATTATTGGCTTCCGAGCCACCGCTGGTGAACACGACCTCGGTCGGATGAGCATTCACTGCTGCGGCAACCTGGGCGCGCGCATTGTCGATCGCAGCGCGCGCCTGCCGACCGTATTCATGACGGCTTGACGCGTTCCCGAAGCGCTCGCCCAGCCAGGGCAGCATCGCTTCGCGCACCGCGGGATCGAGCGGTGCGCTTGCGTTCCAGTCGAGATACACGGGGGCAAACATGTCCGTCACCCGCTCAGGCTGTCGCAACATCTTGCAGCGTGTTCGCTGCACGGCGACGCACTTCGCGCAACACATTGACATCCGGATCGGGCTCCACCTCGCGCGCGACCAGCGCCCCCAAGGTCACCGAATCCAGATAGGCGTACATCCGTTTGTTGAGGTTCGTCCACAAATCGTGAGTCATGCACCGATGTTCGTCGTGGCAATTCTGTTTACCACCGCACATTGTCGCATCAAGTGGCTCATCGACAGCGATGATGATGTCGGTCACCGTGATCGCACGCATGTCCCGCGCCAGACGATATCCGCCACCGGGCCCACGCACACTCGTCACCAGCTTGTAACGGCGGAGTTTGCCAAACAACTGCTCAAGATAGGACAGAGAGATTTTCTGGCGCTCGGCGATGCCGGCAAGGGTTACGGGGCCGTCTGTCTGCCGCGCAGCCAGATCGATCATCGCCGTAACGGCAAAGCGACCTTTAGTCGTGAGTCTCATGATGATTCCTCGAAGCAGAATTGAGGACAAACGGGCGAATACCCGAACAGTTCACTCAACTATACATATCCCGACAAAAACGGTCAACTAATCGGCCTTCAAGCCCTTTCAATCAACCATTCTGGACAATCGGGACGCATCGAAATCATCGGAAGACTCAACCGACTGGTCCAGTTTCAGCCCTGCCGCCTCCATGCGTTTGCAGATAACCTGGAAGCGACGGTCCGTTTCGACCGCGTGATCCAGAAGTCCATGCAGCGCCTTCGCCACCGGGTCATCCATGTCGCGCGTCACACCGTAGGCCGAGAAGCCCATCTGCTCCGCCTTTTGCGCACGCTCTGCATCGCGCTCGGCATCCAGCACGCGTGCCGGATTGCCGACCGCCGTTGCTCCCGCAGGCACCGGCTTTACCACAACCGCATTGGATCCGATCTTGGCCCCATCGCCAACGGTAAAGCCGCCCAGCACCTTCGCCCCGGCACCAACCACTACACCCTTTCCGAGCGTCGGATGACGCTTGGTGCCGCGATAGAGTGACGTTCCGCCCAGCGTGACGGCCTGATAGATGGTGCAGTCGTCGCCGATTTCAGCGGTCTCGCCAATCACGACTCCCATCCCGTGATCGATGAACACGCGACGCCCGACAACCGCGCCCGGGTGAATCTCGATTCCGGTCAGAAAACGGCCGATGTGGCTGACAAAGCGGCCAAGCCAATAGAGACGCCGGCGCCAGGCCGCATGTGCAAATCGATGAAAGATCAGCGCATGGACACCCGGATAGCAGGTCAACACCTCGAATGTCGAGCGGGCGGCAGGATCGCGTTCGCGAACGCTGGCCAGGTCTTCACGCAGGTGCTGGAACATTTGAAGCGATCTCCGGAAAGGGTGGATTCTTATCTGAAATACCCGATTGTCACGGGCATCAATAGTCGACTATTTTACTCAGCTTTGCGCTGAAAGCTAGAGAGCATTCCACGAAGAATGCCGACCTCTTCCTTTTCGAGCCTGACTCGCCCGAAAAGTCTGCGAAAGCGCGGCATCAGCCGGCGCGGATTCTGCGGTTCGTGGAAACCGCTTTCGGTCACCGCCCGCTCAAGGTGCGCAAAGAAACCCTCGACCTCCGCATGGGTCGCTGCTTGGGGCTGTGGATCGCTGGCGTAGACTTCGGCCGGCGCCAGCGCCGCCATGCGCAGCTCGTAGCTGAGCAACTGTACGGCGGCCCCGAGGTTGAGCGAGGAAAAATCGGGGTTCGTTGGAATCGTCACCGGCATTGCGCACAGGCCGACTTCATCGTTCGACAGTCCGCTGGTTTCGTTGCCGAACACCAGCGCAAGCTCGCCACGATCCGCCCATTGCACCATTTCTGCCGCGGCTGCTCTTGCGGTGACGCGCGGCAGGCTCAATTCACGGCGACGTGCGGTGACGGCCACGGCCAGCACCGTTCCCGCAAGCGCCTCTTCAAGCGTGTCCACGACCCGTGCCGATTCGAGCAGGTCCGTCGCCCCGGAAGCCCTTGCATCCGCGACGGGATCGGGGAAACACGCAGGCAAAACCAGCCACAGCTGCGACAGCCCCATGGTTTTCATGGCACGTGCAGCAGCCCCGATATTGCCCGGATGACTCGGCCGGGAAAGCACAACACGGATGCGATCAAGCGCAAAGCCGCCATTCATATTAAAATTCACCGTTTTTCGTATCTGATCGTGACGGGGCGCACTGCCCTGGACCGCTCTACCCGCCGAGACCGAGCCGCATGCATCCCATCCTGAATATCGCCGTAAAGGCCGCCCGCCGTGCCGCAACCGTCATTAACCGGGCTTCGACCCAGATCGACCTGCTTACGGTCGAGTCCAAATCGCCCAACGACTTCGTGACCGAGGTTGACCGCGCTGCCGAGAAAGCCATCATTGAAGTTCTTCGTGAAGCCTACCCGGGGCACGGAATTCTAGCAGAGGAGTCCGGCGAGTCCGGCGCCGAAAGCGAATTCGTGTGGATCATCGATCCGCTCGATGGTACGACCAACTTCATTCACGGCTTCCCGCAGTACGCAATCTCCATCGCGTTGACCAAGAACGGCGTGCCGGAACACTGCGTCGTGTACAACCCGGTCAACAACGAACTGTTTACTGCAACACGCGGCAGTGGCGCCTACCTCAACGACCGTCGCATTCGCGTGTCGCGCCGCGTGCGCCTTGCCGACGCCTTGATCGGCACCGGCTTCCCCTACCGCGAATTCCGCAACATCGACGCCTACCTCGCGATGTTCCGCGAGATGACTCAGAAGTGTGCGGGCATCCGCCGTCCCGGTGCTGCCGCGCTGGATCTGGCTTACGTCGCAGCCGGCCGTCTCGACGGCTTCTGGGAGATGGGCCTCGCACCGTGGGACATGGCGGCGGGCGTACTGCTGATCCAGGAAGCGGGCGGTCTGGTATCCGACCTTGCTGGCGAAGGCAACTTCCTGACCACCGGCAATGTGGTTGCTGGCACGCCGAAGGTGTTCGGCCAGATGCTGCCGATCATTCAGTCCTACCGCACCGACAGCATCCAGAGCTGATCCGTTTCACGACGGGCACTGCACTTCAACGGCAGTGCCCCGTCACGGAAAATGCAGGCCGCCTTCCCGGTCTCAGACGACGCTGTAGTTGAATTGTCCCTGCTCGCCTGCCGTAACCCGGATCTCTCGGACGGCCTCGCCGTCAGCCATACGGGCAAGCACTTTGCCGGCGATCTCGGGGAGCAGTGATCCGTTCAGGATATGGTCGACGTTGCGCGCACCGGAGTCGACTTCCGAACATCGCGCCAGCACGGCCTCGGTCAAGGCGTCGTCATGAATGAAGCGCGCCTTGTGATTGGCGGCCACCCGCTCGCGAATGCGTGCGAGCTTGAGCTGAATGATTTCTGCCAGCACCGAATCGGAGATCGGGTAAAAGGGCACCACCTTCATACGCCCCAGGAAGGCCGGCTTGAACTGTTGATTCAGGACGGGTGCCAGCTTCGCGGACAGCTCATCTGCACCGGGCAAGGCTTCGTCCGCGACGTTCAAACACGACGCCATGATCTGCGCAGAACCCACGTTGCTCGTCAAAATGATCAGCGTGTTGCGAAAATCGATCTCGCGCCCCTCCGCATCTTCGAGCACCCCCTTGTCGAAAACCTGGAAAAACAGTTCGAGCACGTCGGGATGAGCCTTCTCAACCTCATCCAGCAGTAGCACGCAGTGCGGGTTGCGGCGCACGGCTTCCGTCAGAACGCCCCCTTCCCCATAGCCCACATAACCCGGCGGTGATCCTTTCAGACCCGCAACCGAATGGGGTTCCTGGTATTCGCTCATGTTGATCGTGACCAGCTTGCGCTCACCACCGTAGAGCACATCTGCCAAGGCAAGCGCGGTTTCCGTCTTGCCCACCCCCGAGGGACCCACAAACAGGAATACCGCCTTGGGCTTGCAAGGGTCTTCCAGATTGGCGCGTGCCGTTCTCACTCGCTGCGCGACCGCTTCCAGCGCATGATCCTGGCCCCTCACGCGCGCTGCCAGGAGCGCCTTCAAGCCAAGAATCGTCCTGATCTCGTCCTTGAGCATCCGTCCAAGCGGTATGCCAGTCCATCCTGACACCACATCGGCGACCAGCTGCCGATCGACCTGCAAGGGCACCATCGACACCTTGTGCTGGACCGTTGCCAGCGCTTTCAGCAGCCGCTCGAGCTTGTCCGCCCTGCGCCGCCCGGTAGCCGTGGGCGCAGTCCGCTGCGAAGGAATTACCTCAAGCTCGGACTGTGCCTGTTGGATCTGCCCCACAAGCTTTTGCTCACGCTCGAAGCGTTTGTGCAGGATCTTCAGCGCTTTCGTCTGCGCCGCGATCGCTGCAGCCAGTTCAACCAGTCGCTCGCCGTGAGCGTCCGAGGTCAATGACTCCCGTACCAGGGCAGCGTGTTCTGCGTTCAAGCGTGCCAGATCCTGTGTTGCATCATCAAGCTGTGCCGGGGTGGCGCACTGACCCAAAGCAACTCGGGCACAGGCCGTATCGAGCACACTGACCGCCTTGTCGGGCAACTGTCGCGCATTGATGTAACGGCTCGACAGACGCACGGCCTCGACCACCGCCTCGTCCAGAATCCTGATCCCGAAATGCGCTTCGAGCGTCGGCACTGTTGCGCGCAACATCGCGCAGGCAAGCGCCTCATCGGGCTCGTCGACCCTGATGACCTGAAACCGGCGCGACAATGCGGCGTCCTTGTCGATGTACTTCTTGTACTCTGCCCAGGTCGTCGCACCGACGGTGCGCAACTCGCCCCGCGCGAGAGCCGGTTTGAGCAGATTGGCGGCATCACCCTGCCCGGCGGGCCCGCCGGCACCGATCAGGGTGTGAGCCTCATCGATGAACAGAATGATCGGTCGCACACTTGCGCGAACCTCGTCGATGACGCCCTTGAGTCGCTGTTCGAATTCGCCCTTCACGCTCGCACCCGCCTGCAGCAAGCCGATGTCGAGTGCGAGCAGCTCGACGTCTCGCAATGCGGGCGGCACATCGCCACTGACAAGTCTGAGTGCAAGCCCTTCGACCACTGCCGTCTTGCCGACACCGGCCTCCCCTGCGAGCATGGGGTTGTTCTGCCTTCTGCGCATCAGGATGTCGATCATCCTGCGGATCTCGTGTTCACGGCCAACGACCGGGTCAAGCCTGCCCTCGCGCGCCAATCGGGTGAGACTGACAGTGAACCGGTCCAGTGCCGGCGTTCGGTCTGCGCTCAGATCATGACCGGAACTGCCGCGGGCAGACAGTGGGTCCGCCCTGCCCTCGATCGAACCCGATGTGAGCACATCGTAATCAACACGCAAGGCGTCCACACGAATCCGGCCCAGGGTGACCGGCAGGCGTTGCGCGAACTGACACAGCTCCACATCTCCGAGCAAGCCGAGCAACAGATGGCCGCTGCGGACCAGGGTCACTTGCGATTCCAGCGATGCGTGTAACCATGCGCGCTCAAGCAAGCGGATCAACCTGGTCGAGAATGCTGGAGTACGGTCGTTGTCGGATCGGTTTCCTGACAGGATTCTTTCAAGCTCCTGGGCGAGTACGTCTGCGCTGACGCCGAACGCGCGCAGGATGAGCGCGAAATCGGTGTCGTTTGACTCACACAAGGCGAGCAGAAAATGCTCGATTTCGATCACATCATGACGACGTGCGACGCTGAGGTTAGCTGCCCGTTCCAGGGCGACATGACAGTCTGGATTGAGTTTGGCGATCAGCGCTTTCAGAGGAATTTGCATGGAATGGACGGGATCAGGAAGGATGAATATCGAAGGCGGCATCGCAGCGATCCGATGTCGCCGGTCGGGAACACAGAAAACTGTCAAAGCCGAGCCGACTCGCCGAAACATGCGTCAACTGGCACGACGCCACCTCCGCGGCCCGGAGCACAGGATGAATTTCGTACTCAAGGCGAAGCCCGGTGAGCAATCGAAGCAGTTTCTCCAAGGCAGCGGCGCGGTCGCTCCCCGGGAGGAAGGCGCGATACGCGGTGAGCGACAACGGCCCGAGGAATACGCGGACACGCAGATCGCATTGCCAGATCCGCTCGCCCAGCAACACATCGGTGCCGAGCTGCACATTTGCTTGTCCGAGCCTTGCGAGCTGTGGCCCTTCGACCCGATACCAGCGACCGACGAACTGCTCCAGCCGCACCGGCACCCCGAAATACGAAGAGAGCACGCGTTGCAGGGAGCCCCCTGACACCGGACGCTGGCGAATCAGGGCCGCGAAATGCGCCAGCGACTCATCGTCAATTGCCCCCGGCGCCTCACTCAGGCGATCGCGCAGCTCATCCTGACCGAGCCCGCAGAGCGCAAGCACTTGAGGAACGAAATGTTTTCGCCTGTCGTGCTCGTACATCAATGCGAGCTTGTACTTCCGCCACGCCAGATAGAACTGGGCAACGGCCCGGTTGGAGAACAGATCAAAGAATGCGTGCGCACCGGTGTCTCGCGCCTGGCGCCGTGACTCGACGACCTGCTCGGTGTAGTGCGCAGGCAGACTTCCATGGATGCCGAGCAAACCGATGAAGCTCGGTGTCAGCTCGATACCCCGCAGCGGCTCTCCGTCTGCGTGGGCAGGCTGCTCGACCTTGATCGCCGACGCCGACTCAAGCTGGCTCGGTGCAAAACCGAGTCTGAGCGAATTGGAGAAGCGCAGTAATGGTGGGAGCTCACTCTCCCGGCGTGGCACCGGGTCCAGTTCACGAGCAAGCACACGAACCGCCTGGAAGAACTCGAACGACCAGGGCGTTTCGAGCAACTGCCCGATCAGCCCAGGATTGAGTTGCCGCTGCGCGGTTTGCACCTGATCAACTCCTCTCCCGTGCGGCTCGACACCAGCACCAACTGGACAAAACTGTTGAGGTGAACATACAACCCGAAGAACTGATCCATCACTCGGGCGAAGACGTCCAGTCCGCTTCCAACAAAGGCCTCCTCATCGATCGTGATCCTCACCTCGATGCCGCGCACGAAACACGCGAACGGCTTGCCATTGAGCCAGGTCGTTTTCGCGGCGTGTTCAACCCCCTTGATGCCATCAATTTTCCGGGCGCTGAGCGCGGTCCGGCGGAGATCGTAGAGACACAGCATTTCCCGGAAAGCTTGCACGCCGTTACCGGAAATCGAGAGGTGATTCAGGGAAAGATGTGAGACAAGGCGCCACAACCCGTCGCGCTCATGATCGAAACGACACGGCGCTGTTGGCCTTCGCAGCAGACGCGCCACACCTGTCTGTGGATCACCTTCGCGGAAAAGCTCTGCCCCTGGACCGTTGCCCGGCAGCAGCGTCGGCAGGTCGCGGTTGGTGCAGCTGAGCACGATGCTAAGGACATCGGATTGACGCGACGCAGGACCCGCTTCCGACTCAATGATCGCGATCCCGGTTTCATACCCAGGACTCTTTTCTGCAAGCTGTGCATTACGTGAAGCGACCCAGTAATTTCCTTCCGTGGCCGCACGCTCGCCGTGGTGCAAGGAGAAGAACGGACGAAATTCCGTGATCTGCTCACCCTGCCCGCCCTGACTGATCCGATATACCGAATCAATTGATGCCACGTCGTACGCGTATGCCCGACGTGCATCGGCAATGACCGGATAGCAGGTCTTCTGCCCGCTCAAACGAATCGGTTCGCCACGCTTGGGAAAAAGGTTCACCACCGGCACGCAACCGGTACGCAGCGTCCGTGAGTCGATGCCCTGCAGGAGGCGCGCAGCATCGCTTTCTCCATGCAACCCGGACACAATGAAATGCAGCGTGAACGCGCGCTGGTGCAGCAGACCTGGCGGCAGGCGGTCGAGACGCAGGTCAAAGAAGCTGAACTTGTCCGGAAACGCAAAATACTCGGCGAGATAACGATAGCCGTCGTGTGCATTGAGAGGGTAATCCACCAGCGCCTCTTCCGGTCGAAATCCAACCGCTTCGATCAGGCTTGTGTCCACCCGTCGCCACTTGCCCTCGCAATCAGCAAAAGTCGCCACAACCGAAAGAAACAGCGCGTCGCGCAGTGCCGCAGTAACCGACTGCGTCGCGTCGATATGGAAGCGTACGGTGGATGCGCCAGTTTCGGGCACGTCTCCAACGTCTTGAAGCCGTCGCAGGCTCAGGCTCAACATCGCACTTGCGGTTGGCGGCAAGCGCACTCCGGCGGGTGCACGGACAACGGAACTGAAACGCACTTCACTTAGATGAAACACTGTTGCCGGGACGTCCCAGGCAGTCCTGAATGTGCATTCGGCTCCATTCACGGGCCGGGACCTGAACGTCGTTCCGCGAGGAATCGTACTCCCGGACTGCACACCCGCGGTCGGGCCCTCGCCATGAAGACAGGCGATCGAACACGAGGGAAACGGCTGCAGATAATGAGGATAGAGCACATGGAGGAGCGACTCGGCAAATTCCGGGTAGCTGTCCTCAAGACGCTTGCTGACACGCGCACTGAGCAGAGCGAAGGACTCGATCATGCGTTCGACGTGTGGATCGTCCGAGCCCTCTCCGGACATCAGCAGACGCGACGCGATTTTCGGGTAGCGTTCAGCGAACTCACGACCATGGGAACGCAGGAACGCGAGTTCCCGTTCGTAGTGCGGGAGCAGATCCTTCATCTCAATTACCGGTATGTGCCAGTCTGTCTGCCCCGACCAGGTACTGCAGCGTCGTCGGCTGTAACATCAGGTCGAAACTCACCGCTTCGCAAACCGGCCGGACCACCAGCACCGCCCTGATCGTGAACATCAGCCTGTTCTCCGACTTCCGATCGGCGTCGAATGCCACGTCGACATTCCGCAAGCGTGGCTCATTGAGGAGAATGGTCGCGCGCAGTGACTGCAGGATCGCGATGCGGTCGTGAACGCTGTTCAGGCTCAGATTGGAAAAGTCGCTCAGTCCATAGTGGATCACGGAGCGTCTCGCCTGAGGAAACGCGTGGAATGCCTTGTCCCGTAAGCCCGCTCGCGTATTGAGCAGGGACTCGAGATCCTGCGCAACAGAGGCCTTCAGTCGATCGAGGCTCAATCCGTTACGCAAGGACGAATCGCTCGTGCCACCGAACAGTTTTTCACGCAAAGAAGGTTCAAAACCAGTCACTTCATCCGGCTCCGTCCGGAGTGGCGGAAATATCCGTCACTCCGAATGACACGTCATGCCTCAAGCCAGGTTCGGCGTGTTCGTCGCCAGATTCCAGGCGCCCTGAATATTCACCTTGCCCGTCTTGCTGCCGTCGATATTCAGTTCATCGTAGGTCCACTTGACCGCGGAGTACTTGAGCGAAAAGGCTTCCATCGGAATCCCCTCGCTCGACACATTGGGTGACACCGATGCGACGAGCACGTTCTTCAGCTCAATCTTCAGATACTGGTGACGATTCTGCGTATTCCCCGGATTGCCAGTCGTGTTCTTTCCACCATGCGCGCGATAGAAGCAGATCACCACATCGTTGATCACCAGACCTGAAGAGCACGCCTGGTAGAGCTTGGGGCTCGACCCGTCGATATCCTTGGTGAACACCATCTCATCGTGTTCACAGCGCTCCGCAGTATGCCCCCCCGAGCTCGATGCCGTCGCCGACTTGGGTTGGCGGATGGAGTGTGACCAGGTGTAGACCTCGATCTGATCCTTGTGCTTCGAATCACGCGAATCGCCCTTGATGTCGCTACCCTTGAACTCGACGTAAATATCCTTCATTTGTTGTCAACTCCTGAGTGTTTGAAGAGAAAACTCAAATCTTGCTTGTCTGCGGCAGTTCGGCGACCAGGCGCAGGGAAACCGACAGCTCATCGAGCTGAAAATGGGGACGGATGAATGACACTGCGCGGTAGACACCCGGACGCCCAGGCACTTCGCTGACCTCGATGGAGGCTTCCCGAAGCGGGAACTGCGCCTTTGTTTCCTGCGATGCGGAATCGTCGGCGGTAACGTACTGGTCGATCCAGCGCTGGAGATAGCGCTCGACGTTCGCCGCCGACGCGAAGCTCCCGATCTTTTCCCGCATCATGGCCTTCATGTAATGTGCGATCCGGCACACCGCAAAGATGTACTGCATCTGTGCCGACAGGGAGGCATTCGCGTTTGCGGCATCGGTATCGTATCGACGTGCCTTCTGCACGGACTGCGCGCCGAAGAAGGCGGCATAGTCGGAGTTCTTGCAATGGACCAGCGGCATGAACCCGAGGTCACTCAGCTCCTTCTCGCGCCGGTCGGTGATCGATATTTCAGTCGGGCACTTGAGCGCAAGCTCGCCTTCGTCGGTTCTGAATACATGAGCGGGAAGATCCTCGACCAGACCGCCGCCTTCGACCCCCCGTATTGCCGCACACCAGCCATGACGCTCGAATGCACTGGTCAGACGGGCTGCGAATGCAAAGGCTGCGTTGCACCACAGGTAACGGGAGTGATCCGCGCCGTCGACGTCCTCAACGAAATTGAAGCCTTCGGTAACGAGTCCGTCTTCCGGGTTATAGGGCAGGCGCCCCAGGAACCGCGGCAGCGTAAGGCCGACGTAGCGCGCGTCCTCCGACATTCGGAAGGACTTCCACTTTGTGTACTCCACAGTATCGAATATCTTGGCCAGATCATGCGGTTTTCCCAGCTCGGTATACGAATCGAGACCGAATAGCTCCGGCGAGGCCGCTGCAATGAATGGCGCATGCGACGCAGCCGCCACATGACCCATTTGCTCCAGAAAATACAATTCTTCTGGTTGCCGCGTGAGCTGAAAATTGCCGATCAAGGCACCAAAAGGTGCGCCACCGAACGTTCCGAACTCTTCCTCGTATACTTTCTTGAAGACCACGCTCTGATCGAAATCGATCGCAGCCTTGAAATCCTTGATCAGCTCCCTGGTGGTGGCGTTCATCAGCTTGATCTTGATCTTCACGCCCGTCTCGGTCTGCCGCACGAGGTAATACAAGCCGGCCCACGACGCCTCAAGCTCCTGGAACGCCGGCGCGTGCATGATATCGCTCAGCTGCGTTGATATCAGACGGTCAAGTTCCGCGATCCGGGCATCAATCGAGGCGGCGAGGTTCTCTGAAACGACGAGTTCGCCCTGAATGACCTGCTCGGCCAGCTCTCCGATAAGGTCCCTCGCGCGATCGCGCTCGACCTGCGACCTCGCAACCCGGCTTTCATCGATGATCGTGTCGAGCAGGCTCCGCTCTGGAGCGGGTGCGGCCGCAGCCACTTCGAGTCGGCCATTCATTCCGTCACCTCGGTTGCATCCCCGGACTGATCGCGTCCAAGCTGTGCGAGCGCATCCGTCCTGGCAACAACGTCCACCAGCAGATCTTCCAGCCTTTCATTTCCTGCGAGCTTGTTTCTCAGGTCAGCCAGCCGGGTACGCGCCTCCAGCAGTTTTCGCAACGGCGTGACCTGCTCGACGATCGCCTCGGGGCGAAAATCTTCAAAACGCCTGAAGCTCAAGTCCACGCTCAGTTCACCGCCTGCGCGGGTCAGGCGGTTAGGCACCCTGAAGGTGGTGCGCGGCGCGAGACTGTTCATGACATCATCGAAATTCTCGCGGTCTACATTCACGAACTTGCGATCACGCAGACGTTGTTGCGGTGCTTCACTCTTGGCCGCAAAGTCACCGATCACGCCGACCACGAAGGGAAGCTCCTTGTGCTCGATCGCGTCACCGCGTTCGACATCATAGGTAAGCTGAACACGGGGTGGTCGAACCCGCTGCAGCCGCTTTTGCATGCTTTCTCGTTTGGACATACCGGATCTCCTGGCCCTGCGAAGAACATTTGCTCCCACCTGAAAAACACTCCGTGCGGCTCCATGAGCCACCTCACGGCAACAGGCGACTTACGACACACGCGCGCTATTTGAGAACACTGAAAGGGTCACCATCGACTGCCGGCACCGCTGCACGGGTGGCGGTCGCGGGGACCCGAGCCGGGACCACAGGCACGGTGCGCCCTTTCTGCGTGCGCCCAACCGTCACCCCGGTGCTGCGTCGAACCTCACGTTTGGGCGCCGTGGCCGCCTCTGGCACCAGGACCTCCTCTCCCAGGGTTCCACGCAGCACGATCGCAAGCCTCGCTGCATCTGCGCGGGTAGAACCCGATAACGGCGCCTGGGCGCGAAGATCTACAAGCGATGAAGTCGCTACACGCAAACCCGCAACGGCCCTGATGCTCATTGCGTGCTGGCTCGACGGATCCCGGCGCAAGGCCTCGTCGGCTGCGACGATGGCATGACCGTAATCACTACTTTCGAAATGCAATGACGCAAGGCGAACCCACGGCTCGACCCGCATGGGATATTGCGCGCCAACACGCTGCAGAACCGTCGTTGCTTCACGCTGCTTGTTTTCACCTAACAGGTCGTTGACCGATTTTTCCGCGGTCTCGAAGACTTTGGCGAATCCGTCATCCTCTGGCTGCTGGCTGACGGTCGCACATGCAGAAAGGGTCAGTATCGAGGACACGACCAACACGTGTTTCAACAGTCGTGTCCCGGTTGTTATTGGGTGAAGAGCGTTCACCTTCAGGCTTCCTTGAGAGCGTTGTCAAAATGCGGTTCGCATAGTACATTGCCATTCGATTGATGACAAACAGATTTTATGAAAAAGGATCAACAGGCAGTCATTCGAACCCACAGGACGACGAGATCGGTAAGCCAGAACCGACCATCAGTGTGGATCGTCTTCCTGTGTCTCGTTCTCAGTGGATGCGCGGGCGCAGGCGCAGGCGCAATCCAGCTGGCAGGAGTAGCCGTCGGTGGTGCGGTGAATGCAGTACTTGAGAGCACAGGCCTGCGTACCCCACGCGCAGGTCACTCCGGCGCCAGTGTGTCCATTTCCATTGATGCCTCCCCGGAGCTGAACGTGAGCCCGTCCGGTGAGCCGTTGTCGGTGGTGCTCAGGCTCTATCAGTTGAAAAGCGCACATGGTTTCGCACACCTGGCGTACAGCCAGGCGCAGAACGAAGACATGGGGGCAGACGTGCTTGGAAACGAACTCGGCAGCGTGCGTGAAATGATCATCCTGCCCGGCAAGCATTACGAGATCACCCTGGAGACCGAGGTCGACATCCGGCATATCGGCATCGTCGCCCTCTTTCATTCCCCTGCGCACGGACGCTGGAAGCTTGCCGTTGAGAGAAGCAACGCACAAACCGGACGAGTCTCCCTCTCCCTCGGCGCCTGTGCAATTACCTTGACTCGCGACCCGGCGCCGGCGGCACCCGCCGCGATTGAAACATTCACAACCAGCCTTCGATGCGCCCATGCCTGAACGGAACGTCGTCATGAACAACTCAAAAGTACTCTGGGGTGAAGGGCTCTTTCTCCGCCCTCAGCATTTCCAGCAACAGGATGCCTACCTCGAATCGCTTTCACGCAATGCTCTGCTCCATGCGCAACCTTATGGGTGGGGCCTCAGCAAGCTCGAAGTGGACCTTGATGCCTTGTCGGGCGGCATTTTGCGTTTGAACCAGGTTCACGTCGTCTTTCACGACGGTGAAACGTACCGCGCACCGGAAAGGGACTTGTTGCCGGAGCCCGTCATGCTCGACCGTTCCGCGAATATCGATGGTGTCACTGAATTTCATCTCGGCATCCGGCACCTTGGAAGGCACGGCGGAAACTGCACGACCGATGACACGCAGCCGAGCGACACCCGCTTCGTTATCAAACCACTCAGTCTGTGTGACCACTACACAGAGGCCGTCGAAGCCGAAGTATCGGTCCTGCGCAAGCGCGGGGTGTTGAAATCCGCCCTTGATCCGCTTGAACCCTACCAGAGCGTTCCCGTCCTTCGCATACGCAAGACACCGGCAGGCGAATACGAACTTGACGCCGAATTCATGCCTCCGCTCACCCGCATCTCCGCCTCGCCGCGCCTGCTGACCCGGCTTCAGAAACTGCTCGATTCACTCGAGGCAAAGTCGCACGCCTTACACGATCTGCACCGGGAGCCCACGCAATCCGTCATTGAGTTCAGATCGGGTGACCATGCTTCATTCTGGCTTCAGAACACGGTCTGTGCGGCCTTTGCCGCCCTGTCGCATTTGCGCCACGCGCCACTGCTTCACCCCGAGCGCCTTTTTCAGGAGTTGCTCAGACTTGGAGGTAGCCTGATGACCTTTTCCAGACAATATCAACTGTCTGATCTGCCGACATACGACCATGCCAGCCCCGGCCCGTCATTTGTCCGAATCGACGAGATACTGCGTACCTTGCTGCAAACAGTGATCTCGGCCCGATATTTCACAATCGCGCTGGCGGAAACCAAACCGGCTTTCCATGTCGGCCGGCTCGACTCCGGAAAACTCACACCCGAATCCGGGCTTTACCTGGCAGTCAGGGCAAACCAGCCCCTTTCCGAGATCATTGAATCGGTTCCCCTGCGAATGAAGATCGGAGCGCCTGACGACGTCGAAAAGCTTGTGCTGTCCGCGCTCAGTGGCGTCAAACTGATCCATACCGCCCAGGTCCCAAGCGCAATACCGGTTCGACCCGGAACCTGCTATTTCGCGCTTGAACCAAAAGGCCAGCTATATCAGCAGATGCTGAAGGCACAGTCCATTACCATTTACGCGCCTTCGAACTACCGTGACCTCAGCCTCGAACTCATCGTACTCACCTCATGAATTCACCCACGCTCGTTCTGGCCGGCCCGGTTTCTCCGTCAGTGGACGCCGCACCGCAGGCACAGCCGCATCCCACCCTTGTCGACCTCCTGTACGAAGGTTTCTACATGGTTTTCCTGCTGCGTAATGGAAAGTCCCCCTCAAGCTGCACCGACTTTTCCGAACGGGTAAAGACCTTTCTGGCTGACTTCGAACGCCAGGCAAAGCGCTTCGACTACACACCAGAAGACATCTTTGACTCGAAGTACGCATTCAGTGCGCTCGTGGACGAAGCTGTCCTGTCATCGAACTTTCCGCTTCGCAGCGATTGGGAGCGGCAACCACTCCAGCTGACCCTGTTCGGCGACCAGCTCGCGGGAGAGCATTTCTTCGAACGCATGGAGAAGGCCCGCGACATCGGCAAGCCGCGCCTGCCAGGCCTTGAAGTTTTTCAGATGTGCCTGTTGCTCGGTTTCAAGGGCAAGTACCGGATTGAGGGGGCGGAAAAGCTCAATTATCTGGGCGCTCAACTCGGCAACCAGATCGCGCACATCAAGGGCAAGCATGCTGGATTTGCACCACATTGGCGAGCGGCGGACAGCATTGCACATGCACTTCGCCACGAAATCCCGGTCTGGGTCGTCGTTTCCTTCCTCGCGCTCGCAGGGCTCTTTGCCTACATCGGCATCAACACGAAGATTGACGACCTCACACGCAAGGACATGGCACTTCACTCGAACGTCGTCAGCTTTGTTCGAAACTTGCCGAGCATCACCATCACTCTGCCGTAGCCGTTCGCGAACCCATCAGTCTCAGGAGACTGCACGCACGGAGGGCTCCGGCTGCGATCTCGCGTTCAGATGATTCCTAGGTGAGTGCCCTGATCGCGCTATCGATGGCTGCGTTCACGCTTTGTCTGTCAGCGTCGCTGTCCCCGATCAGGGTATCCCAGGGTAGTCTCAGGCAGGTTGATCGATGGCATGTCTTCAGAAACAGGGACTGAAAACCGTGCTGCTGCCCAAATCCGAAATCTGACTCAAAGCCGAGCAAGTCCTGTGCGCCGACTTTCCAGATACCAACCTGCACGGCGTCGACAATCGATGCCACGCGTCGATGAAACTCGCGTGCAATTTCGATTGTGAATGGGCTCTTGTCCATGATTGGCCAAATTCCTGTGTGGCGCAGGAAACGGTCGCCTGCTGCGCCATCAACTGGCGCACAGCAGCCGCCGCCTGCAGGGTAAAGCAGATGAGTCTGAGCCGATTACCTTATGCCGTCTGTACGCTGCCGTACGCAGCGGAAGCTGATGTCACCGTGCGCCGCCCGCGCGGGAAGCGGGAAAGCTGTAGCGACGCGATTATCAGCTCTTGAGTTGCTTGCGGATTTCCAGCAGCTCGTCGTGGCGTTTGGCGCTGGTCTCGGGATAGCTCAGCTTGAGCCCTTCGAAAATATCCAGCATGACCTGCGAGATGATCAGGCGAGCATTTTTCTTGTCGTCGGCGGGGATCACATACCAGGGTGATTCACTGGTGCTGGTGGCACTAAGGCAATGCTCATAGGCCGTGATGTACTGGTCCCAGAATCCACGCTCTTCAATGTCGGCAAGGCTGAATTTCCAGTTTTTCTCCGGCTCGTCAATACGATCAAGGAAGCGCTTCCGTTGCTCATCCCTGGACATGTGAAGATAGAACTTCACGATCCGGGTTCCGTTGCAGTGCAGGTGTCGTTCCAGATTCGTAATGGAGCGATAACGATCGTGCCAGACGGTCTTGTCGTCTTCAGGCGCATCCGGGATACCTTCATTGAGCAGGATTCCGGGATGTACGCGGGCGATCAGGACTTCCTCGTAGTACGAACGGTTGAAGATCCCGATCCGGCCCCGTTCGGGCAAATCGCGGGTGGTGCGCCACAGAAAGTCGTGCTGCAGTTCGGTCGGGGTGGGATGCTTGAAGCTGAAAACCTGACAGCCTTGCGGATTGATGCCCGACATCACATGCCGAATCGCCCCATCCTTACCCGCCGCGTCCATGGCCTGGAAGACCACCAGGATCGCGTGACGGTTGGATGCGTACAGCATCCGCTGCAACTCGCTGAGCTTGTCGATATGCTTCTTCAGCGTTTTTCTATAGCTCCGCTTGGATTTGTAAAAGCGGGCCACCTTCGTGTCCCACTCGTGGAGCTTCACATTCTCGCCCTCCTGAACGCGAAAATCCTTTGTCCTGATTTTCATGGCTTCTTCTCCTTAAGCAAGCAGTACAACCTGGGTCAATTGGATCCCACGCTCACGGGACGCCTTATCCGGATTGCGTTTGCGCTTCCAGCGGCCTGCCGTCGCGTACGCACTCGGGGTTGACGCGGCTCAGGCGCAGGCCATTGGTCACCACCGACATCGGGCTCATGACCGTGGTGGCTCCGGTCAGAACTGGCGACAAAAACGGGGGGTGGCCTCGTTCGGGCACAACAAGGCCCCGCTTGCCGCCCGGGAGCCAGAATCTGGGCCAACGGCACCCATGAATGCGCTCCGTCGTGTACCCTGCCGAACCGAAGTCGCGGATCCACGACAGGCGCGGTGACACCACACGATATGCCTGCGAGGACATCCGCACCAACTAATGGAGCAAACCATGCAAATTCTGCTGAACACCGACACCCACATAGATGGACGTCAGGCCATGTCCGACCACCTGCAATCGGTGGTGAAGGAAGCCCTGAGCCATTATGGCGAGCGAATCACCCGCGTTGAAGCCCACGTGAGCGACGCCAACGGCACCGGCAAAGCCGGGCCCGACGATATTCACTGCACGCTCGAAGCCCGGCCTGCAGGCCATGAGCCGGTTGTCGTCAAGGATCGCGCAGGTTCAGCGCATCAGGCCATTCAGGGAGCCCTGCACAAGCTCGAACGCGTGCTTGCCAGCGAGTTCGAGAAGCTCGAAGCGAAACATGCGACGCGTGTATCGCCGGATCAACAGGATGATCAGGTCACCGATAGCTAAGACTGCGCACCGGAACTGCCCTGCGGCCCCGACAAAGCCTCGAAGCCCGCGACAACGTCGAACAGCTCCTCGTCGATGCTGCTCTGACGCAGGCGGTGGAAGTCCCGGTTCAGGATCTCCATCGTTTCGGCGATATTCTTTTCGGCACGCTGCATGGCGGCAAGGCGGCTGGCGTTTTCACTGGCCAGCGATTGGGCACAGCCGCGAAACAGGGAAACGAACAGAAACTCGCGCAGGAAGGCCGGCAGCGTCTGCGGGATGCCGTTCAGGACCTCCGGCAGCCTGCTTGTCGACCACGGCTCGCGGGCCAGCTGCTGGCGCCACGCCTCGTCCAGGGGCAGCAGGTGCTGGATCACCTGATCGTACAGTGAGCCGGCTCGGGGACTGTTGTGAAACAGGTACACCTCACTGATCTCACCCTTTTCACGACGGGCTTCGAGCTCAATCAGGATGTGCCCTACGAGGGGCGTGATGGCGCCGATAGCGTTCGGTAGCGCGAACGCTTTGCCAACGGGGAGGCCGGCCTCCGTCAGGCGTCCCTCGATGCGCTCCCCAACCGCAAGAATCACTTTCTGGCCCGGCAGCCTTCCAAGATGTTCGACGACGAACGCCAGCAGATCTTCGTTGAATTGTCCTACCAGCCCCTGGTCGGAGCCGAACACCACGGCACCGATGGCAGCTTTCCGGCCCTGAGCTGCTGGCGTGCCTTGCAAGGGGCCGCTGGTGCGCAGGCAGACGGCCAACCCGAGTTGCACCGTACGGTAATACTCGTCCAGGGATTGCACGGCGTTTTCGTACTGGCCGATACTGGACGCCGCCATGGCCTTCATGGTGCGCACCACCGCCCCCAGCTCCGCGGCGCTGGCGATCTTGTGGCGCAGGCCTGCGGCGGTCTGGCTCACCTCTTCACCACCGCTTGCGGACTGCCGTGGAAGTCTGCGAGCGCCCCGCGTGCGAGCGCAAGGATGGCATCGCGATCATCGTCGCTCAAGGTATCGGCCGTCTCCAGACGCGCACGCACATCATCGGGCACCCCTGCCGCGGCCTTGCGCACAGCCTGTTCGGCCGCTGTCATCTGGTCCACGGCCACCGTATCAAACAGACCCGAGGTCAAGGCCAGCAAAACGCTGATTTGCTCCAGCACCGCAACCGGCGCAGCTTGCGGCTGCTTGAGACAGGCGCGAATGCGCTGGCCGTGAGTGACGCGTTTGCGCGTGTCTTCATCAAGGCGGGCACCGAAGCGCGAGAAGCTCTCCAGCTCTTCGAACTGGGCGTAGGCCAGTTTAAGGTCGCCCGCCACCGCGCGGTAGGCAGCGCGTTGTGCCTTGCCGCCGACACGTGAGACCGACATGCCCACATCGACTGCAGGCAGAATCCCGAGTTCGAACAGGGACGGAGACAGAACGATTTGTCCGTCGGTGATCGAAATCAGGTTGGTCGGGATGTAGGCGGAAATATCCTGGGCTTCGGTTTCGATGATCGGCAGCGCGGTCAGTGAGCCGCCTCCCAGTTCTGCGCGCAGGTGGGTGGCCCGCTCCAGCAGACGGGAGTGGATATAGAAAATGTCGCCGGGAAAGGCCTCCCGGCCCGGTGGGCGGCGCAACAGCAGCGACAGTTCGCGGTAGGCGCGAGCGTGATGGGTGAGATCGTCATACACCAGCAGCACATCGCGGCCCTGCTCCATGAAATGCTCGGCGATGCTGGTGGCCGCGTAGGGTGCGATGTATGCCAAGCCAGGCGGATCGTTACCTTCGGTGACCACCACCACGGTGTAAGACATGGCGTCGTGTTCGCGCAAGCTGGCGATCACCTTGGCCACGCCGGAGGCACGCTGGCCGATGGCGCAATACACGCACAGCACGTTCTTGCCGCGTTGATTGAGGATGGCGTCCACCGCGATTGCGGTCTTCCCCGTCTGTCGATCACCAAGGATCAATTCACGCTGACCGCGCCCCACGGGGATCAGGGCGTCAATGACCTTGATCCCGGTCTGCAAGGGCTCGGTAACTGGCGCCCGGTCCATGATGTGCGCGGCCGGACGCTCGACGGGCAGGCGCGCTTCAGCCTGCAGCGCCCCCTGGCCGTCCAGCGGGCGGCCCGTGGGGTCGATAACACGGCCGATCAGCCCCTCCCCTACCGGCACGTCCACCACATGCCCGAGGCGTTCCACAGGGTCGCCGGCCTTGAGCTGCCAGTAGCTCCCCAGGAGCACCACGCCAATCTGCGTTTCTTCCACATTGAAGGCAATGCCGAACACATCGCAGGGAAACTTCAACACCTCCTCGGCGCCGACACCCGGCAGGCCGGACACCATGGCAACGCCGGCGGCCACGTGACTGACGGTGCCCACCTCGCGCAGCGTGAGTCGGGGCTCGAAGGCCTCCCGCGCCTGGCCGATGGTGCCGAATGCCCGCTCGATGGCAGTGTCGAAGTCCTCAGTTCGCATCGGCTCGGGCGTCGGCCAGTGGCGCGGGTTGCTTGGTGTCAGGCACGGCATCGGGGGCAACGGCTGCCGGGGCAGCATCCTTGATCAGCTCATCGACGGCTGCCTGCAGCGCGTCGAGGTAGCCGTTGATGCTCCAGTCCAGCTGGTGGCCGGCGCTCGCGATTTCAATACCGCCGATCACCTCGGGTGCGGTCTCGAACTGCAGTGAAGGCGTGACGCCCAGGGTGTCCTTGATCGCCGTTTTGAGGGCTTCGCGTTCAGCATTCGGCAGCTCAAAGACACTGCGCACGGTCACCGCCGCGGTCGAGGTCTGAAACGCCTTGACGAGTGCCGCCTTGTCCTCGGCACTGGCATCCGTCAGGCGCCGTGCCAGCGCGTCTACCATGCGCGCCTCGAGGCTTGCGCTGGCGAGGTCTGCCAGGGTCTTGCGGGCGATGGCGAAGACCTCTTGCTGGGTGCGGCTGCGCAGCGCCAGCGCGAATCCATCGGATTCTCTCATCAGGCTGGCCTGACGCTGCGTGCCCAGATCCGTCGCCGACTTGCGTGCAAGGTCGAGCAGACGCTTGCGCTCGGCGTCGGCGTCCGCACCTGCCTGACGCAAGAGTTCGCTGCGCGCTTTGTCGAAGTCATCGCTCTTGCTCTGGTAGTGCTCCCGGGCCCGATCCGCTTCGGCACGGGTGGTGTCGGCCTGGGCCAGTTCCTTCGCAATGCGCTGCTCCCGGGCGTCAATCGCATCGAGGATCGGGTGGTAAAGATAGCGCTTCAGCAGCCACACCAGGATAAGGAAATTGATGACCTGGGCGCCGACGGTGAACCAGTCAATCAGCATGAATCACTTCCCCGCTGCCTGGGCAATGGCGTGACTCCAGAACGGATTGGCGAACAGCAGAATCATCGACACGACAAAGCAGTAGATAGCCACCGACTCCACCATTGCCAGGCCGACGAACAGGGTACGGGTAATGGTTGCAGCGGCATCAGGCTGCTGCGCGAGAGCGGTAAGCGCCGTAGCCACCGCGCGGCCCTCCCCAAAAGCGGGGCCGATGCTGCCGATGGCGATAGTGAGTCCGGCGGTGACGATCGAGGCGATCGCGATAAGTGTCATGCTATCCATGAGAGATCCTTATGAGCTTTTGATCACAGGGCTTGCATCCCCGTTGCCCGGCGCAGGCTTGCGGCTGCGTGTGGCCGCGGCGATATACACCGCCGCAAGGATGCTGAAGATGTAGGCCTGCACCATGCCGGTCAGCAAGCCGAGCGCGCTGAGCAGAATCGGAAACAGGAAGGGCGTGATGGTGAGCAGGATGGCGAGAATCATCGTCCCGCTCATCATGTTGCCGAACAGACGGGCCGCCAGCGCCAGAGTGCGGGACAGTTCGCTGATGATGTTGAAAGGCAGCATGATGAAGGAGGGTTTCATGTAGGCCCCGAGGTATTCCCCGACGCTGCTTTCCGTGATGCCGAACAGCGGCACCGCCACGAAGACACAGATCGCCAGCGCGGTGGTGGTGGAAAGCGATCCGGTCGGTGGCTCGAAACCGGGCACGATGGTGAATAGACTGGCCGTCGCCACGAACAGGAACAGGCTGCCCAGAAAACCAAGATATTTGCGCGGTTCGGCCAGGCCGACCTCGCGGATCTGCGTTTCGATGCCGGTCACGATGATTTCCAGCAGGTTCTGCCACCGGCTGCGAGCCAGCCCCCGCGACAACCTGCGGGTGACCAACCGGGACCCCAGCGCCAGCACCAGCATCAGCGCCCAGGTAAAGGCGATGGTGGCGTTGATCTTGAAAACGCCGGACTGCCACAGGATGACGTCGTCGGGACTAAGGCGCATAGCGCGACCCCTCGGTCATTCGGGTTGGCAACACCGGTGCGGGCGCAATCCGGGTCGCGATGAGGCGGGCGACAAGAAATCCGAACACCCCCGCCAGCCAGCGCTTCCAGTCCGACCCGCACACCCAGAGCAAACCCGCACATACGATCCCGGTGCGCAGCAGCATGCTG
>Ga0172382_10002164_pt1 | contig 33519 bp, 31 predicted proteins | sample Leawel138RmetaG_FD_122245 | JGI IMG/M metagenome (GOLD analysis project Ga0172382, IMG submission 122245) | Leachate microbial communities from a municipal landfill in Southern Ontario, Canada - Leachate well 138R metaG | ecosystem: Engineered > Solid waste > Landfill > Unclassified | place...
ACTAGAGGGCTGGCTTGGGTGTTGTCGCGGAATATCAAGGGGCTGGCCGACGTAGTGGAAGAAACAGCGTAGCGCTTTAAGGTTCTGGAACGTAGGAGGGAAACCCGGAGGGTCCAGCACCCTATAGCGACGGCGCCCAGACCAGTCATCGGCGCAAGCAAATCCTTACCTTCCACCGGACTGAGCGCTGCAATTCAAAAACCATCTTATCCAGCAAAAAACAAAGACTTTAGCTGCGCCCCAGGGTCTGCTGCACGCATAAATGCCTCACCCACCAAAAACGCATTCACCTTATGCTCTCGCATAGCACCGACATCCGCAGCAGTATGAATACTACTCTCGGTCACAACGATCCGATCATCAGGAATAAAGGGTAGCAAATCAAACGTAGTACTCAGCGAAGTTTCGAAGGTATGCAGATTACGGTTATTAATTCCTACCAGAGTATTGCCTAAGGGCAATATCCGCTCCAACTCTTCCCGATTGTGTACCTCAATCAACACATCCAAACCCAAATCCATAGCGGCAGCATTGAGCTCAGCTATATGCTTATCATCCAAGCATGCGGCAATCAACAAAATGCAGTCAGCACCAATAGCTCTAGCCTCTACCACCTGATAAGGATCAACAATAAAATCCTTACGGATAACCGGCAGCGAACAGGCAGCGCGAGCCTGTTGCAAATACGCCTCGCAACCCTGAAAGAAATCCTTGTCAGTAAGTACTGACAAACAAGATGCGCCAGCAATCTCGTAACTTTTAGCAATAGCCGCAGGATCAAAGTGCTCTCGAATCACACCTTTACTGGGCGAAGCTTTTTTGATTTCAGCAATCACTGCTGACTGCCCCGCTTGCAACTTTGCTTGTATTGCCCGAACAAAACCACGGCAAGCAGGTTGCGCCGCCGCCAAACGCTGCACCTCACTAAACGGTGTAGCAAGCAAACGCTCCGCTACCTCTCCGTGCTTACGCTCGACAATTTTCTTTAAAATAGTTGGGGTACTCATAACTTGTCTCAATGCTCTTTCTTGATTTATCCAGTTTGGGCCTAGCTGACCGCCTCTGGCATAACCATGGCGTGCGTCATTTGCACCAGCTCTTTCAATCTTTCGCCAGCCAAACCGCTGGCCAATACATCTTGTGCTATAGCAACACCCTGCGCCAAACTTGAGGCAACATTGGCGGCATAAATAGCCGCGCCAGCATTTAAAGCTACGATATCAGCGGCGGGGCCCTCGACACCAGACAATAGCTGCTTAATTATCACCAAACTTTCCGCCGCATCTGCCACCTTTAAACCCGATAATGAAGCACGCTCGATACCAAACTGTTCCGGCGTAATCGTATACTCAGTAATCTCACCATCTTTTAGCTCGGCCACATAGGTCTCCGCGGCAATACTAATCTCATCAAGACCGTCGGCAGAGTGCACCACCAGCACATGAGAGCTACCCAAATCACGTAACACCTCTGCAACCGGCCTTACCCAGCTTTTGCTAAACACCCCCAATAACTGATTAGGAACCCCTGCGGGATTGGTAAGCGGACCCAGTAAATTAAACATAGTGCGCGTTGCTAAGGCCTTACGCGCACTGATCGCGTGCTTCATCGAGCTGTGGTGATTAACTGCAAACATAAAACCTACACCAAGCGTCTCTACACAGCGCGTAACCTGCTCGGGCGATAAATCCAACCGCACACCTGCAGCTTCCAACAAATCTGCCGCACCACTTTTTGAGCTAACTGAACGGCTGCCATGCTTAGCAACTTGACCGCCCGCTGCTGCCACCACAAATGCACTCGCAGTGGAAATATTAAACGTGCCACTGCCATCACCACCGGTACCGACGATATCAACCAGGTTGTCGCCGCTTACCGCAACCGGAGTCACCAGCTCGCGCATCACCTGAGTTGCGCCAGTAATTTCGGCTACAGTTTCACCCTTCATCCGTAATGCCACTAAAAAACCGGCAATTTGCGCATCGGCGCACTCACCAGTCATTATCTGACGCATCACCGCTACCATTTGCTCAGTAGTCAATGAACGCCCCTCAATGACCTCTGCAATCGCTGCTTGGATTTGCATTATTATGTTTCCTCAATAAATCAGCTTGCTAAAAAATTACCTAATAAATCATGGCCGTATTCAGTCAATATAGACTCAGGGTGAAACTGCACCCCCTCCAACGCAAGCGTTTTATGGCGAACCCCCATAATTTCATCGATATCCCCATCCGCTGTTTGCGTCCAAGCTGTTACCTCGAGGCAATCTGGCAAGGACTGCCGCTCAATCACCAATGAGTGGTAACGCGTCGCCTTAAAAGGCATACCCAACCCGGCAAAAACCCCCTGATTACGGTGATAGATAAGCGAGGTTTTACCATGCATAACCTGACGAGCTCGCCGAATTTTGCCGCCTAGCACTTGCCCAATGCATTGATGGCCTAAACAAATACCCAGGATGGGAATCTTGCCAGCAAAGTGATTTATCAGCGCCATCGATACACCTGCCTCGTTTGGCGTACAGGGCCCCGGTGAAATCACTATCTTCTCTGGAACCAAGGCTTCAGCTTGCTCTACGGTAATTTCATCATTACGAAATACCTGCACATCCGCATTAAGCTCACATAGATATTGCACCACGTTGTAAGTAAAAGAGTCATAATTATCAATCATCAACAGCATTTATGAGCTCTCGCTACTTCTAAAAAACAAAGGAACAACCTAAGCACATAGCTTAGGCGAAGGGAAAATAATAACCGCGCATTATACGCAAGCCCCCAACAAAAGTACCTTGGCCGCACATTTGTACTACGTATTCTAATACCCGCTCAACACAGGACACTTGACCTTTTGTCGATACGTGATATTGTACTAGTACACGAATACAAAAAGCAACTCATAAAACCAGCCGCCACAATACCGGCAACCACCAAAAACTAGCAAGCCAAAAGCAGATGAAGACCAAGCACACAAAAAGCCAACAAGAAGATAACGCTTATCAACAAGAATTGATTGCGCATCTTTTGGCGGCCAATAACAGTGATGACTTAGAACAGGCCCTCAATAATTTGCTAACGCCCTCAGAACTACTTGAGATCAGCAAACGCCTGCAAATTTTTAAACTGCTAGAAGCAGGAATGCCCCAGCGCCAAATTGCCGAAAAACTAGGCGTTGGCATCGCCACTGTTACTCGCGGCTCCAGAGCTATGCAACATAATGCACTCACACCATGAATGCTAACGGACACCAACAGGCCATGACAAATCAAAAACCCAAGCGGATCGAACTCCCCCGCAAGCCCCACTACATTACGCTAACCACCGACTGTGATTTTTTTAAACTGTTCAAAAAAATCGAACGCCGCTATCAACACTGCTTTTATCTAGAGTCATTAGGTGAAGATAGTCATATGGCCCGCCATTCCATTATTGGCTTTGACCCCGAGCAGCAGCTATATGCCAACGACAACACTCTCACCATCGAGCAACGCGATGGTAGCTGTGTTCATTATGCCAGTGACAACCCTTACGCATTGCTGCGAGATATCGTCCCGCAAAATATTTTGTCGAGAAAATATGCTGGCGGGCTAACCGGCTACCTCGGCTATGACAGCATGAACTACTTTGAACCCAGTTTAGATTTGCATAGCAGTGAGCTGTTCGATGCCTTTCGCTTTGGCCTGTTCAAAGATGGACTCATTCTCGACAAAATGACCGGTGAGCTGATCTATTTTTATTACACTGATAGCCGTTTAGACACCGTTGAAGAACTACTTGCAGCCGCAGACACCATCAACGGCGAGCTGACCATTACTGCAACGGGTGAGACTATGACTCAGGATGAGCACCACGATGCTGTAATGAAAGTCAAACAAGATATTATCGACGGGAAAATATTCCAAACCGAAGTAGGTTTTAAAAAACGCTTTCGTCTACAAGGCGACACCATCAACATCTACGAACAAATGCGCGAAATAAACCCTTCACCGCAAATGTATTACGTTAAATTTGGTGAGCAAAAAATTATCGGTGCCAGCCCAGAGCTATTATTTCGCTTGCGCCAGGGAGAAATGGAAACCTTCCCATTGGCCGGTACAACAAAGCGCGGCGCCACCCCGGGGGAAGATACTGCACTGGCCCGCGATCTACTCAACGACCCCAAAGAAATTGCCGAGCACAATATGATTGTCGATTTACACCGCAACGATATTGGTCGCGTAGCTCAGTTCGGCACAGTTAAAGTGCGCAGCCTGATGGACATCAAACGCTTTAGCCATGTGCAGCATATTTCCAGCGAAATTGTCGGCATTATCGCCGAGGGCGAAGACATGTTTTCAGCACTGGCCAGCAACTTCCCCGCAGGGACACTGACCGGCGCACCTAAAATAGAATCGATGAAAATAATCAACGAACTCGAAGGTGATGGCCGCGGTCCCTACGGCGGTGCTGTTGGGCATTTTTCTTTTAACGGCGATTGCACTTTCGCCATTCCCATACGCACCGTTTTTGCCAATGGCGAACAAGCTTACGTACAAACCTGCGGCGGTAATGTCTATGACTCCAACCCTGAAGATGAGTACGAAGAAATCTGTCGCAAGTTTGCCGGCACTAAAAAAGTGCTGGAACAATTTATGCTAGACGACCCTGCTAGCAGCCATGCGGAGCAAACTCAGCAATGAAAGTATTAATCATCGATAACTACGACTCTTTCACCTACAACCTTTACCAATATATTGGTGAAATCCTAACATCAGAGCAATATCGCGGTAAAATCAGCGATTTTAACATTATCGTCAAGCGCAATGACGAGATCAGCCTTGAGCAAATTCGCACCGAAAACCCCGACCGCATTATCATCTCACCAGGCCCCGGCTCACCTGACGATGATAGCTATTTTGGTATCTGTGCAGAAGTTATTTTACAGTTAGGAAAAACTATACCGATACTGGGTGTCTGTCTGGGCATGCAAGGGATTGTGCATGTATTTGGCGGCAAAGTGGTTAAAGCACATTTACCGATGCATGGAAAAATCAGTCCTATTAACCATAACAATCAAGGCATGTTTCAAAACATACCCGATCAGTTAGAAGTAATGCGCTATCACTCATTGATGGCAGAAGCAGAATCCTTCCCCGAGTGTTTACAGCTCACCGCAGCCGTAGGCGATATTGCTGTCGCAGAGTTTGAAGACAAAGCAAAGATTCATGCGGGTGGAAAATTTGAAATCATGGGGCTACAACACCGTAAATATCCCATTTATGGCATTCAATTTCACCCTGAATCCTTTGCCACTGAAGGCGGCAAAGAATTAATCAGAAACTTTTTGTTTAGCTCGCAGGATGGGGTTTAAGCCACCTTCTCAATTTTTTAATGCCAGTAGCCGTGGTGGAGCAGACTCCACCACGACGCACTAAATGGATTTATTTATAGTGCAGCTGAAGTGCAGGCCTGCTTTATTACTCATGCCAATAAGCGCCATCAAGCAACTCAGTCAAACTTGAAACAACTAAATCGGGACACTCTTCAGCAACAGGCCGATCATAGTTATACCCATAATCTACGGCAACTACCGGCATCATTGCCGCTCGCGCAGCCTCAACATCATTACGAGAATCACCAACCATCAGACACATCTCGGGCTTAAACTGTAATTGCTCACAGGCATGAAACAACATTGTTGGTGACGGCTTGCGTTCGGCAACACACTCGCCACCGATTAAAACCGAAAAATAATCCGCAATACCCAAGTCAGCTAATAATTTAGGCACAAACTGTAAAGGCTTATTAGTCACTATCGCCATCGGCATAGCCTGCCGCTGCCATTGCGCCAAAGCCTCACTAACACCTTGATAAAGGCGGCTATAAATACCACTAGTGGTTCGATAATGCTGCAAAAAAGCCGTATACAGCTGGTTTAGCTCGGCGCTATCCACAGCACTAACATCGAGTTTTTTCGCCCAAGCCAGACCACGCTGCACCAATGCTAATGCACCATTGCCAACCCACTCCCTGACCTGCGCCTCAACGGGCTCTGGTAAATCCAGCTCAGCGAATGCACCTCTCAAAGCCATAGTAAGATCAGGCACACTATCAACCAGTGTACCGTCGAGATCAAATAAAATAGCTTGGGGCTTAACAAGAAGCATTGTTTAAATAACCTGTCGATTGAATTTATCCGTATTGGGCTTGCTTACTGCGGCCGAATCAACCTGCGCAATAGTAAATAAAAGCCCCACATTCATACCAAGGCTAATTGTTCACGTAGAGCCGCAATCGCTTGGGCGTAATCAGGCTTGTTATAAATGGCTGACCCGGCCACAAAGGTATCAGCACCAGCGGTGGCAATGTCGCGAATATTGTCGGCGGTTACGCCGCCATCAATCTCGAGGCGAATATCATAGCCACTGGCGTCGATGAGTTGACGTACTTCACGTAATTTTTCGAGTGTTGCCGGGATAAATTTTTGCCCGCCAAAGCCGGGGTTAACCGACATCAGCAAAATTATATCCAGTTTATCCATCACGTACTTGAGCGGCTCAATACCTACTGCAGGATTAAGCACCAAGCCCGCTTTACAACCCGCATCACGAATCATCGCCAAGGAACGATCGACATGGATGGAAGCATCGGGATGGAAAGTAATAATACTGGCTCCAGCTTTGGCAAATTCAGTAATCAAACTATCAACCGGGCTCACCATCAAATGCACATCAATAGGCGCGGTAACACCGTAATCACGTAGCGCCTTGCAAACCATCGGCCCAATAGTCAAATTGGGCACGTAGTGATTATCCATCACGTCAAAATGGACGATATCTGCGCCGGCGTTCAACACCGCATCAACCTCTTCACCAAGACGAGCAAAATCCGCTGAAAGAATAGACGGGGCAATTAAATAGTCGCTCATAGACTGACCTTTAGGTTTAAAATACGAATTAATAACCAATAGCTGCTATTTTACTGAATTGGCCACGGTAAACCAGTAAACTTGTAACGATGTTGCTAATGACCTTACTCTCTGCATCCAAAATATATTTCGTGCGCAACCCAGGCAAACTACTCGGCCTTTGTTTTTGGGCGCTCGCCGCGAGCTTGCCTGCAGCACCAACAGCCCTGGCGCAAGCCCAAGCTGCTGTAACTACGCAAACTAACGGTGATACTGAGCCTCCCGCCGACACCAACCCTCATCAAAGCGCTATGGATAAAACCGTTCCCGAGGTACAGCAGGCCTGGTTAAATGCCGCAGGCAAACCTTCACTCGCTTTTTATCTGGCAGAGAGCAGCGGCAAAGCCCATGGTGGAGTTATCTTAATCCCCGGTCTAAACCAACACCCCGCTACTCAGGGCCTCATCAATACGCTTCGGCATACGCTGTCGCAAAACCATTGGCATACACTCGCCCTGAATATGACTGACTTAGATGCAGCCCAATCCCAAGCAGTTATTACCGCAGGTGTGGCATTTTTAAATCAGCAAGGAGTTAACAATATCGCCATTCTGGGCGAGGGAGCTGGCGCCGACATGGCGATTAATTATGCCGCCACAGTATCAAAATCCAACAATCATCAACTTCGCGCCGTAGTACTAATCAATGCCAGCAATGAGCTTCAAGGCGACAAAAGCCAGCCAACAGAGCTGCTGGCTACGCTTAAAATACCTGTTTTTGACACATTTCTAAGTGGTGACAACCTACAACAACAGCGTGCCAACCAACGTCGGCGCGCTGTACCGACGGGTAATAAGCAGTACCAACAAGCCCGACTACCGCAAGTAAACAATTATTCGGTTCTTGAAGAAAACCACGTTACTAAACGTCTTCGCGGCTGGCTGGATAATAATGCGGCGAACTTATGATCAATAGAACAAGTCTAGGCCTTTGACAGTCTTCAGTGAACACCCCAGTAATTTACCCACCCAATATTTGCTGTTCTAAACTCTGCAAGCGCTGTGGCGTACCCACATCAGTCCATTTTCCGCGAAAATGCTGACCGGATACCTTGTTGTCACCCATCGCTGCTATCAACGGTTCGCGCAATGGAAATTGCCCTTGCGGGCAAAACGCAAACAGCTTGGGATGTAAGACGCTAATGCCGGAATAGGTCAACCCCACCCCATCGCGGCTGCCTCGATCGGCGAGCAGGCGGCCATTTTTGAGCAAGGAAAAATCCCCCTGAGGATTGTGCTCAGGGTTGGCTACCATCACCAAGTGGGCCAAATCAATTTCACGATTGAGCAACAGCTTATAATCAAAGTCCGTCCAGACATCACCACTAACCAAAATAAACGGCTCATCACCTAGCAGAGGCAAGGCTCTAGCGATACCCGCGCCGGTATTAAGCGGTTTATCTTCAGGGGAGTATTGAATACGAGCGCCATAAGCTGCGCCATCACCCAGTGCCGCCTCTATTTTTTCGCCCAGGTAAGCATGGTTGATAACAATATCCTTTACTCCAACCGCCACCAAAGCCTCTATATGGTAGGCGATCAGTGGCTTACCTGCGCAAGGCAGCAACGGCTTAGGCAAACTGTCAGTAAGCGGGCGCATTCTTTTGCCAAATCCTGCGGCTAAAATCATGGCTTTCATAACTGGCATCCTCAAGCGAATTAAAACTTAATCATCTATTTAATTTAATGGCTGGTTTAGCTTTCTGATCGAGATAATCCAGCAACTCAGCCAATGCGGTCAACTCTGACCTTCGCGATGCCACGAGCTGTAGATAGGCAAAAAACCGCGGAACATCACTGAGGTAATGCGATTTACCGTCACGGTGACAGATACGCGCAAAAATACCGATCACCTTTAAGTGCCGTTGCGCGCCCATATAATCACAGTCGCGCTGAAAATCGCTAAACGATGGCGGGACAGGCAAACCCACCGCCACGGCCTGCTGCCAGTATTGCTGCAGCCACTGTTCAACCTTGTGCTCCGGCCAACTAATAAAAGCATCTTTAAATAAACAGGCAACGTCATAACTGATCGGCCCATAAACCGCATCCTGAAAATCTAACACCCCCACACCTTTATCGTCGCGGTCGTTAATCATCAAATTACGCGGCATATAGTCGCGATGCACAAACACCTTATGTTGCGACAATACTTGCTCGCATAATTGCGTAAATAAGCGATCCAGTATATCTCGCAAAGGCCGTTCCATCACCAAACCCAAATGCCGCTGCAGATACCACTCGGGAAATAATTCCATCTCTCGGCGCAGCAGGGGCTCATCGTAATCAGGCAAGCAATCCGGCTTACTCAACTGCTGAAACTTAATCAGCGCCTCAATCGCTTCGGCAAATAACGGCTCAGCCAAGTCCAGGGTAAAATCGGCTTGCTGCATCCTCTGTAAATAGGTGCTGCCCCCCAAATCACTTAACAATAAAAAACCCCGCTCGACATCAGCAGCAATAATATCAGGCACTAATACTCCAGCCTTTGCCAGCAGTTCGGCAACCATAACAAAGGGCCGGCAATCCTCGGTAGCGGGCGGCGCATCCATAGCAATTAAACTATGCCCTTTGTGCTGGTAACGAAAATAACGCCTAAACCCCGCATCACTACCTGCAGCGACGCCACTCAAATCACCGCCAATATAGGGCCTCAACCATTGCTCCAACTGCTGCTGGCGAGAATCCACTGCTACACTAACTGATGACAAAGACAAAAAAACCTCCTGCTGCTAACAAACCTTAAGCGTCTATTGACAGCAAACCTAGGGATAAAATCCAATATAACAAAACCGAGCCCGACGCGGGTATTCCGGCCCAGAATGCTTTATTATCCACGTTCTTAAAATTTCGGGGAACCTGTGTCGGCAATATAGGGCAGCATATCTCATTACTAACACCACCGTAATGCTGAAAAACCACCTAATAACAATCGACTAAGGCGCAATGAGACCAAATTAAACCACTATGGCCGTAACTAAAAAGCATTTTCAACCATTCGCCAAACGCTTACTGAGCACCGCCATCGCCTCAGCTTCAGCATCAGCACTGGCGATAGCCGACACCGGCTTATACCCCAACCAACAATGGGACTGCCAACCCGACAGTAACGGCGCATGGCAATGCCAACGACAAGCAGCCACCCCCGGCGCTTATCCTAAGCCAGCATTGTTGCCAGTAAAATCAGCACCCATTAAAACCGTCAGCAAAAATACGCCGCAGACAACACTGGCCCAGTCACCCTGGGATTGGCAGCCCAAACAACAACTGGATGATGTCTCGGTGTGCAAAGTCGGCTGCGAAGGGGCTTATGTCGCTCCTGCTGCCGACTGGAAAAATGCTGATCTAAAGCCCGACGACGCCCCTTTGCTGGCCGACGCCAATAACACCGAAATGCAAAACGATACTATTACGCTGTCCGGTAACGTCACCTTAAATAAAGGCTACCGACAAGTTAAAGCTGATAGCGCTTCTCTAGACCGCAGCAACAACGAGCTAACCATCAACGGCAATATCACCGTGCGCGAACCTGATCTTTTGATCCGCGCTGACAGCGCTCAGCTCAATACAGCCAGCAATCTCGGCCAGTTTAATAACGCTCAATTTTTGCAATATAGCAGTGGCACCCGTAGCGAAGCTGAAAACATGCAACGCAATAGTGATGTGACTTTGGATTTAAACCAGGCCAGCCTCACCCAGTGCCCACCAGATGATGAAGTGTGGAAGGTCAACGCCAGCAACATTCACCTCGATACCGATGAGGGCTGGGGCTCAGCCAAACACGCCCGTCTCAACATCCAGGATGTACCGGTTCTCTATATCCCGTATATGACATTCCCTATTGATGACAGACGTAAAACAGGCTTTTTGTTCCCAACCATGAGTACCGGTAATAACAATGGTTTTGAGCTAAGCACACCGTATTACCTCAATCTAGCACCCAATTACGACGCCACTATCGCCCCACGCTATATCGAAAAACGTGGCACTATGCTGGAGCTGGAGCTGCGTCAGCTCAGCCAATATGGCCAATGGGTACTATCTGGCGCCGACTTAGCCTCCGATGATCTCTATACAGAAGAAGATACGGCAACTGTTACGGGCAAAAAAAGCGATACGCCCCCACAGGAGCACCGCTGGATTGGCGCCATTAACCAACAGGGCAATGTGCTTGGCGTTAGTACCCTTATCGACTACACCAAGGTCAGTGATGAGGATTTTTATCGCGATTTTTCCACCAACAGCCTGGAATTAAAACGCACCGACCACCTCAACCAACAACTAAGTTTTGGCTATAGAGTCACCAACTGGCAGGTGGGAATAACCGCGCAGGATCATCAAACTATCGACCCTGACCTGACCAAGCAATACCAGTTGATGCCACAACTCACCATTGAACGTAATAACAGCGGTGAAAGTTTTGAAACCCAGTGGCTACTACTCGCTGAATACACCGACTTTCAACATGACGACTCTATCGATAACGGCGGTACTTTTGTCACCGGCGAGCGCGCCTACGCCGAAACCGGGTTCAGCTATCCAATGCACTGGGCTGCCGGCTATATTATTCCCACGGCCAAAGTTCGTCATGTTAGCTATCAATTATCTGAATACCAGCTGGGTAGCGACGAAACCCCTAGCGCCACCGCACCACTGGCAACGCTGGATATGGGGCTAGTGTTCGAACGCAACACCAGTTTCGGCTCTAGTAAATACCTACAGACGCTGGAGCCTCGTATTTACTACCTATACAGCGAGTACACCGATCAAACCGGCAACCCAAGTTTCGACGCCCAGCAACTCAACTTCAGTTACAGCCAGCTATTTCGCGACACTCGGTTTTCTGGTCATGACCGTCTCGACGATGCCGATCAGGCCTCCATTGGTATTACTAGCCGCTTCATAGAAGATAATGAAGGACGCGAGATTTTAACTCTCAGTATCGGCCAAATCTTTTACTTCGATGACCGCCAAGTACAAAATACCGGCACGACACCAGAGACCTCCTCCAACTCCAATATCGCTACCGAAATTCAATACCAACCTAGCGATAATCTGTGGCTCAACAATAGCCTGCTATGGGATTCGCGCCAAGATCAGATGCAAGAAGCCAGCTTTGGCGCCCATTATCAAAGCGACCATAACAGCCTGTATAATCTCAGCTATCTCTACCGCAGAGAGGGCTCGACTAATTTAGGTGATGGTTTAAGGGATTTATCTCAGGCAGACTTGTCTATGGTACTACCTGTCACCGACCGCTGGAGCCTGTTCACTCGTTATCGCTACGATATGGACGGCCACAGCCCGCTCGATCAATTGGCCGGGGTTCAATATGAAGATTGCTGCTGGATGGTACGACTGCTCTACCAGGAAGGCGTTAAGGATGAATACCGAGACAGCCTCACTCAGCAGATCATCGTCGAGCATGACTATGCCTTTATTTTAGAGTTTCAACTAAAAGGTTTGGGCAGTTTAGGCAGCAAAGCCATAAACCTACTTGAAGAAAGCATTTTGGGGTACAAAAATCTTGATTAACTCAATACAACACTACATACAGCGCATCAATAAACTCGGTACTGGTTTTGTCGTCAGCGGTCTCATCAGCACACTGCTGGCAGGCAGCCTGAGCCTCCACAGCACTAGCGTCAATGCTGAGCTACAAGCTCTTGATCAAGTGGTGGCAATTGTCGACGACGACGTAGTACTCGCCAGCGAACTGCGCGAGCGCATCCAGCAAGTGATGGCCAATATTCAAAAATCTGGCAAGCAAGCCCCCCCGATGGAGGATATCCAGCGAGAAATCCTTGATCAACTGATACTAGAAAACATCCAGCTACAGATGGCCTACCGCGCCGGTGTGCGTATTAGCGATGCCCAGCTAAACGACTCAATGGCACGCATTGCGCAACAAAACCAAATGGACCTCGCTCAGTTTAAAGCGACGCTAGAACAAGACGGCCTCTCCTACAACAGCACCCGCGAACAAATTCGCACAGAAATGATGCTGCAACGGGTACAACAGGGCAATGTAAACCAGCGGATACAAATAACCGATCAAGAAATCAACAACTTACTTGCCTCTGAAGAAGGCAAGTCCATGACTGCACCCGAATATCGCATGCTGCACACACTCATTCCGGTCCCCAGCGGTGCCAGCAATGCAGACATTGAAAAAGCCCGCGGTGTCGCCAGTGCGCTATACCAGCGAATACAAAACGGCGAGAGCTATGAAAAAGTTATGGGCAGCAATAAATTAGCCATTAACGACTTAGGCTGGCGCAAAGCCGCTGAACTACCCACCCTGCTATCTGGGCTGACCACAGAGATCAGTAAAGATGAGACTGCCCCACCCGTACAAAGCGCCAGCGGTTTCCACTTGGTGAAACTCTTAAGTTCACGGGGTGATGGCCAAGTCATCGCACAAGCCAAAGCACGGCATATCTTACTTAAACCCTCAGCCATTCGCGATGATGCCGCCACCGAAGCCGAAATCAAAAAACTGCGGCAGAAAATTTTAAACGGTGCCGACTTTGCCGAACTCGCCAGAGAATATTCCGAAGATATCGGTTCAGCGCTTGAAGGCGGTGACTTAGGCTGGACCAGCCCCGGTCAATTAGTCGGCGCCTTTCAACAAACAATGGACAATACTGCGATTGGCGATATCAGCCCAGCCTTTCGCAGCGAATTCGGTTGGCATATCCTGCAAGTACAGGAGCGCCGCGACAAAGATGTAACCGAGGATATTCGTCGCAATATAGCGCGCAACTACCTTCATCAGCGCAAATACGATGAAGAACTGCAAACCTGGCTACAAAAAATTCGTGACGAAGCCTACGTAGACTTTAAAACGTAAACTATTGACAGCAAGCAAATACAAATCGATTTAATTCATCAACGAGGTATCAACCATGACCATCCTGCGGATTGCCCTTACTCCCGGAGAGCCCGCAGGGATTGGTCCCGACTTGGCCATCCAGCTAGCTCAGCAAGTTCACACTATTGAGCTGATTGCCATTGCCGACCCCGCGCTACTGCAACAGCGAGCAGCACAGCTAAACCTGCCGCTTAGCATCCGCCTGTTTGATAAAAATCAACCACCTCGCCCTAATGCCAAAGCTGAGCTATGTGTACTACCCGTCACCCTAGCTCAAAACTGTAAAGCCGGCGTGCTGAATACCGCCAATGCCCACTACGTACTGGCAACACTCGACGCAGCGATTGATGGCTGCCTCGATCATACCTTCGCAGCCATGGTAACAGCACCGGTACACAAAGCAGTGATCAATGATGCCGGCATCAGTTTTAGCGGCCACACCGAATATCTAGCCCAGCGCACCCACACCGAGCAGGTGGTAATGATGCTCGCCACCGACGGCTTGCGGGTCGCCCTTGTTACCACCCACCTGCCCCTGCTCGAAGTACCTGCGCAAATTACCGCCGCGAGGGTAGAAACCATCATTCGGATACTACACCACGACTTACAACAAAACTTTGGCTTAGCCGAACCCAACATCACCGTATTGGGGCTAAACCCCCACGCAGGAGAAGGTGGCCACATGGGCCGCGAAGAAATCGACCAAATCATTCCCTGTTTGGAAAAGCTACGCAACGAAGGTATGCAACTCAACGGCCCGCTACCTGCAGATACCGCCTTTACCGCTAAGCACTTAGCCAACTGCGATGCGGTACTTGCTATGTACCACGATCAAGGTCTTCCAGTATTAAAATACAAAGGCTTTGGCAATGCGGTGAATATTACTTTAGGCTTGCCGATTATTCGCAGCTCTGTCGACCATGGCACCGCGCTGGATTTAGCAGGCACCGGCACAGCAGACCTCGGCAGCCTACAAACAGCCCTTAATTACGCTGTAAGCATGGCCCAGCATCGACTGCCCGGCCAGCAGCCATAGCGGATAATCAGCAATCGACAGTAATAGCGACACCCATCAGCCAAGGCCACCATATTCTTTATGCAACATACTGATAACAACCACCGCGCGCGTAAACGCTTCGGGCAAAACTTCCTCCACGATCAGGGTATTATTCACCGTATCGCCAAAACCATAAACGCCAAAGATAGCGACCACATCGTTGAAATAGGCCCCGGCCAAGGCGCATTGACCGCCGACATTCTGGTCAGCGGTTGTTTGCTGGATGCCATCGAACTGGACCGCGATCTTATCCCGATTCTGCAACACCGTTTTGCCGGTCAGGACCGCTTTCAACTGCAGCAAGGTGACGCCCTGAATTTTGATTTTTCCTCACTGCAACACAGTGGTGAAAAGCTCAGAGTCGTCGGCAACCTGCCCTACAATATCTCGACACCACTGATATTTCATTTGCTCGAGCAACAGCAATTAATTCAAGACATGCACTTTATGCTGCAGCTTGAAGTCGTCAACCGCTTAGCCGCTGTACCGGGCAAAAAAACCTATGGCCGCCTCAGCGTTATGAGCCAATATTATTGCAACGTGCAGTCCATGTTTGAGGTACCGCCCGAGGCTTTTACCCCCAAACCCAAAGTACAATCGGCTATCGTACGACTGACCCCGCACGCACAATTGCCGTACCCCGCAGATGATGTCCGCACGTTACAATCGGTATTGCGCAACGCCTTCAACCAGCGCCGGAAAACCTTACGCAATTCATTAAAAAATGATCTCAGTGGCGAACAGCTCGAAGCACTGGACATCGATCCCTCAGCACGGCCAGAAACCTTGACCCTGCAACAGTTCGTCCGTATCAGCAACGCCGTAAAGCAAGCTGAAATAACAGCACCTTAAGTTAAGAGACTTATCATGAGTTCCGATTCACCTATCAGCGTCAACGTTGTCACTCAATTTATCGCCGCCCAATCTGCCCCTAAAAATCATCGCTTTGCCTTTGCCTATACTATCACCATCAGCAACCATGGTGAGGAATCCGCGCAACTGATCAGCCGTCACTGGCTGATCACCGACGCCAACGGTAAAGTACAGGAAGTCCGAGGCGATGGTGTTGTGGGCGAGCAACCCCACATCGCTCCGGGGGAAAGTTATCACTACACCAGCGGCGCGCTATTGGAGACACCAGTTGGCACGATGGAGGGCAGCTATCAAATGGTCAGCGCCTCCGGCGAAAAATTTGACGCACCCATCCCCTGCTTTTCACTGATTCGTCCAGGCTCACTGCACTGACTCCCTAATAAAGGATAAATTCAAGCATGACTCGATACGCTGTTGGCGACATACAAGGCTGCTTACCCGCTCTTAAATGTTTAATGCAGAAAGTAAACTTCGACCCGCAACAGGATCAGCTGTGGATCGTCGGTGACTTAATCAACCGAGGTCCCGAGTCACTGCAAACGCTGCGCTTTATCAAACAACTAGGCAGCTGTACCCGCATCGTCCTTGGCAACCACGACTTGCACTTTCTGGCAGTTGCCTATGGCGCGGTCAAAGCCTCCAAATCCGACACCTTGGATGAATTACTCGCCGCCGATGACTGCGAGCAATTATGCCAATGGCTAATCCAACAGCCGCTAATCTATAACGACCCCAGTAACGACTACCACATGGTCCACGCAGGCATCCCACCGATCTGGTCACTGCAACAAACCAAAACCTATGCGGCTGAAGTTGAACGGGTACTAAATAGCAACGAGGCAACAGCGTTTTTTAAAAACATGTACGGCGATAAACCCGCACGCTGGAAAGAAAGCCTAACCGGCATGAAGCGCTTACGCATCATTACCAATTACCTGACCCGCATGCGGTTTTGCACCGCCAGGGGGAAATTAGATCTCGCCAGCAAACTCGCTGTCATCGGGCCCGGAACCAAAACCTCAACAGGTAAACCCGCTGCTAACAAATACGCACCCTGGTTCTCCTATCCTCAACGACTGACTCGCGACGATAAAATTATTTTTGGCCACTGGGCTGCACTTGAAGGAAAAGCCAATACAGAGAACGTTTTCGCACTGGATACAGGTTGTGTCTGGGGTGGTTCACTGACTTTTATGAATCTTGAAACCACTGAGCTTAGCCACTGTAAATGCCCAGTTAAATAATTAAATTTTAATTGTTTAATATATTGTTTTTTTATATGCATATACTTTATTAACCCATCAAAAACTTAAACTGCAAGAATTTTGGCATTAGCTATGCAAGTAATTACGCAGCAGCAACCCTCTTAAGCCGGCATATAAAAAACTTTAGTTATATTTTTTGTTGATTAAACAAGTTGTTAACGACAAAACGTATATTATTTACCTTTTAATATTTTCCTGCCCAAACCCCATCAACTTATATCTATTCTAGTAGTAAACAAAAAGCTCCTCGCACGGTCTACTGGTTTAGGACTATGATTGGCACATGGGCTTCATTATAAATCTGTTTTATAAAGGCCCTTTTACCCAGTTTCACAGCGCAGATGCCAAGCGTCATGCAGCACCGTACGGACAAGGGGGAAATATGGCTATATTCAACCAGATCAAAGACCGCTACGCCGCAACTCAAGAAGAAGAAATCAGCCTGCAACAATTTCTGGACTTGTGCAAACAAGATCCATCTGTGTATGCCACCGCAGCGGAGCGCCTACTGAAAGCCATTGGCAAACCGCAGCTGATTGACACCAGCACTGATCCACGGCTAAGTCGGATATTTTCCAATAAAATCATTAAGCGCTACCCTGTGTTTAGTGATTTTTATGGCATGGAAGAAGCGATAGAAAAAATCGTCTCTTATTTTCGCCACGCTGCACAAGGACTGGAAGAAAGTAAACAAATTCTTTATTTACTCGGTCCTGTTGGCGGCGGAAAATCCTCACTGGCCGAAAAAATTAAAGCCTTAATGGAAAAACAGCCCATCTATTGCATCAAGGGCTCGCCGGTATTTGAATCACCACTGAACTTATTTGACCCCAATGAAGACGCGCAGATTCTGCAAGAAGACTTCGGTATTCCCGAGCGCTACATTCAATCGATTATGTCGCCCTGGGCAGTCAAACGGCTACATGAATTCAACGGCGATATCAGCCAATTTAAAGTAGTAAAAATATATCCATCACAACTCAACCAAATTGCCATCACCAAGACCGAGCCCGGCGACGAAAACAACCAGGACATATCGTCATTAGTAGGCAAAATAGATATTAGGAAACTAGAAGAGTTTCCACAAAATGACCCCGACGCTTATAGCTTTTCTGGTGGTTTGTGCCGTGCTAATCAGGGCATTATGGAATTTGTCGAGATGTTCAAAGCACCAATAAAAGTGTTACATCCATTACTAACCGCCACCCAGGAAGGCAACTACAACAGTACCGAAGGGCTTAGCGCCATTCCCTTCAATGGCATTATTCTGGCCCACTCCAATGAGTCAGAATGGCAGTCCTTCAAAAACAACAAAAACAACGAGGCCTTTATCGACCGCGTGTATATCGTCAAAGTCCCTTATTGTCTACAGGTTTCCGAGGAGCAAAAAATATACGAAAAACTACTACAGCATAGCTCTCTGAATGCAGCCCCCTGCGCACCCGACACATTAAAAATGTTGGCCCAATTTGCAGTATTATCACGACTAATCGAACCAGAAAATTCAAATCTTTTTTCAAAAATGCGTGTCTACGACGGTGAAAGCCTAAAAGATACCGACCCCAAAGCCAAAAGCTTTCAGGAATACCGTGACAATGCTGGGGTTAACGAAGGCATGAACGGCCTGTCTACCCGCTTCGCCTTTAAAATACTCTCCAAAGTATTTAATTTTGACTCCACCGAAATAGCAGCCAATCCAGTGCATCTGCTGTATGTACTAGAGCAACAAATTGAGCAGGAACAATACCCAGCAGAAATCGCCGAGCGCTATCTCAACTTTATTAAAGAGTACCTCTCGCCTCGCTACGTGGAATTTATCGGCAAAGAGATACAAACCGCCTACCTTGAATCCTACTCCGAATATGGTCAGAATATTTTTGACCGCTACGTATTATACGCCGACTTCTGGATCCAGGATCAAGAGTACCGCGATCCAGACACCGGCGAGATTCTTGACCGCCCCTCACTCAACGAAGAATTAGAAAAAATAGAAAAACCGGCGGGGATATCCAACCCCAAAGATTTTCGCCATGAAATCGTCAACTTTGTGCTGCGCGCCAGAGCCAACAACGACGGCAAAAACCCAATCTGGAATAGCTACGAAAAACTGCGCTCTGTTATCGAAAAGAAAATGTTTTCCAATACTGAGGACCTACTACCTGTTATCTCTTTTAATGCTAAAGCCTCTGCTGCCGATCAGAAAAAACACACCGATTTTGTCTCCCGTATGGTTGAGCGCGGCTATACTGAAAAACAAGTCCGGCTGCTATCTGAATGGTATCTAAGGGTGCGTAAATCACAGTGATGAAGGAGTTATTCTTTGACTTACCTGATCGATCGACGCCTCAATGCCAAAAACAAAAGTTCTGTTAATCGGCAGCGGTTTTTACGTCGCTATAAAAACCATATTAAACGTGCGGTCAGCGACGCAATTGGCCAGCGCTCTATCACCGACATGGATAAAGGCGAACAAATAACCATACCCAATCAGGATATTCAAGAACCTGTTTTTGGGCATGGTCCTGGCGGCAAACGCACCATCATCCATCCCGGCAACAAAGACTTTATCAAGGGTGACAGCTTACCACGGCGACAGTCCGGGGGTGGCGGCGCTGGTGGCAAGGCAGGGAACAGCGGTGAAGGCATGGATGACTTTGCCTTTCATATCACTCAAGAGGAGTTTCTTGAGTTTATGTTTGAAGATTTGGAACTCCCTAATCTGATCAAGCGGCAACTAGCTGGAACAGAATCATTTAAACTGAAGCGTGCCGGATTCTCTACCGTTGGCACCCCCAACCAAATCAATATTGTCCGCTCGCTGAAGTCGGCCAACGCTCGCCGTATTGCCCTCGGCACACCATCAAAGAAAAAAATAAAACAGCTGGAACAAGAGCTGCAACTGCTACTAAATAACACCGCAGAAAATAAGCCGAGCAATAAAACAGCCATTACCGTATTAAGGGAAGAGATTGAAGCACTGAAAAAAAAGCTTAAGCGCATCCCGTTTATCGATACCTTTGACATCAAATACAATCTCAGCGTTAAGCATCCACAACCCAGCGCCAAAGCGGTAATGTTTTGTATTATGGATGTTTCCGGATCAATGAGCCAAGGAACTAAGGATATCGCCAAACGATTTTTCATCCTGCTCTACTTGTTCTTGCAACGTAATTACGACCACACTGAAGTCATATTTATTCGCCACCATACCGCCGCCAAAGAAGTCGACGAACAGGAGTTTTTCTACTCTCGAGAAACCGGCGGCACTATTGTCTCCAGTGCACTGGAAATGATGAAATCTATTATAAGCGACCGCTATCCAAGCTCAGAGTGGAATATCTACGGAGCCCAAGCCTCTGATGGTGACAACTGGAACGATGATTCAGATAATTGCTTTAAATTACTCAGCAAAGATATTCTGCCGCTGGTACAACATTTTTCCTATGTTGAAATAAACCCTCAACAACACCAAGATCTTTGGCACTCGTATCAACGGGTTCAAGCTTTATTTCCTAAGGCTTTTGCCATGCAGCAAATCATTGACCCTGCCGATATTTACCCTGTATTCCGAGAGCTATTTCATCGGAGGAGCGCATGAATAAACATCAACAAAAACGGCAGCCTATTTCTGTCGGCTCTGACTGGACCTTTGATTTAATCAACCAGTACCATGAGGCGATTGCCAATATTGCCGCCGACTTTGGTCTGGACACCTATCCCAATCAAATAGAAATCATTAACTCCGAACAAATGATGGATGCCTACGCCTCCTCCGGCATGCCACTGCTTTATCACCACTGGTCTTACGGCAAACAATTTCTGGGCATTGAAAACAATTACAACCGCGGACAAATGGGACTGGCCTATGAAATTGTCATCAATGCCAATCCCTGTATCGCTTATTTAATGGAAGAAAACAGTATGACCATGCAGGCTCTGGTCATCGCTCATGCCTGCTACGGCCACAATTCATTTTTTAAAGGCAATTATCTGTTCAAAACCTGGACCGAAGCCGACTCCATTATTGACTATTTACTCTTTGCCAAAAACTATATTGCCACGTGCGAACAACGACATGGTGTTGATGCGGTGGAAGCCACGCTGGATTCCTGCCATGCATTGATGAATTACGGGGTCGATCGCTATAAACGACCGCACCCAATATCACCGGAAAAAGAAAAAAAATGGCAGCACCGACGTGAAGAAATCATGCAACAACAGGTCAACGATATATGGCGTACTATTCCAACAGGTAAATCAAGCAGCACACAAAAAACAGAAAAAAACTTTCCCGGCGAACCACAGGAAAACCTGTTGTACTTCATCGAAAAAAATGCCCCTTTACTGGAATCATGGCAACGGGAAATTGTACGTATCGTACGAAAAATTGGTCAATATTTTTATCCGCAACGGCAAACCCAAGTCATGAACGAAGGCTGGGCCTGTTTTTGGCACTACACTATCCTCAATGAGATGTACGATCGCGGCCTGGTGACCGACGGCTTTATCCTTGAATTTCTGCAAGCGCACACCAGCGTAATCGCTCAACCCGGTTTCGACAGCCCCTACTATAACGGTATCAATCCTTATTCGTTGGGCTTTGCCATGATGATCGACATCCGCCGAATCTGCGAAAACCCCACCGAAGAAGATCGCGAATGGTTCCCTGATATCGCCGGTTCAGACTGGAACAAAACCCTCCACTTTGCCATGCAAAATTTCAAAGACGAGAGCTTTATTCAGCAATTTTTATCCCCCAAAGTTATTCGTGACCTGAAACTTTTTTGCGCATTGGATGATGACCACCACGACCATATCGAAATTATGGCAATCCACGATAATACCGGCTACCGGATCATTCGCGAGCAACTGGCAGGCCAGTATAATATCGGCGACCGCGAACCCAATATTCAAGTCGTCAACATTGATATTCGTGGAGACCGGTCCATGCACCTCCAACACTACCAACACAACCGCAAGCCGCTCAATCAGGATACTTTATCCGTACTCCAGCACTTACATCAGCTGTGGGGTTTTGATATTCATCTTGAATCCCTGCAGGACGATCAAGCCAGCAGCCACTATCACTACCCTGAACAAAACGAAACTCAGAACATATTCAACAATTAACCTCCATACCGACACCGCTATTGTTATACTCACCGCTTAAAGCTAACTACTTAGAATTAAACCGATGAAAATTTATTTAGTGGGTGGCGCAGTCAGGGACAAACTGCTCGGCTACCCGTATCACGAACATGACTGGGTAGTGGTGGGTGCACGAGCTCAAGACCTACTAGACCAAGGCTTTGAGCCCGTTGGTAAAGACTTTCCGGTATTTCTTCACCCCAAAACCAAAGAAGAATACGCCCTCGCCAGAACCGAACGAAAAACCGGCCCCGGCTACACCGGTTTCGACTGCTTCACCAGTACCGACGTTACCCTCGAAGAAGATTTACTACGCCGTGATTTGACCATCAACGCCATTGCCGAAGACAGTGAGCATAATTTAATTGACCCCTTCCATGGCCAGCAAGACATACATAACAAAGTGTTGCGCCATGTCTCACCCGCATTTACTGAAGATCCTTTGCGGGTATTACGTGTAGCTCGTTTCGCCGCCCGCTACGCCCACCTCGGTTTCAGCATTGCCAGCGAAACCATGGCCTTAATGCAACAGATCAGCGCCAGCGACGAACTGCAAAGCCTGCCCGCAGAACGCATCTGGAAAGAACTGGAGCGCGCCTTAACCGAACGAGATCCCCAGCAATTTTTTATCACCCTGGATCAAGCCGGCGCATTAAAAAAACTGATGCCAGCGCTGCATTCCTTAACCCCCAAGCAATACGCGGTATTGAAGCAGGCTGCCAGCCAACAGCAAGCATCCGTTATTTGTTTTGCTGTGTTATTTAGTGAGATTGATACAGCCACGACCGAGCAATGTTGCCAACAGATAAGATGCCCAAAAAACTTTCGCGACCTCGCTATACTGGTCAGTCGCTTTGCCCAACAATGCCAAACGAACTTTAGCAATGCCAACACTATTGTCACACTCCTCGATCATCTCGATCCCTACCGTCGACCACAGCGTTTTGAGCATTTTCTCAGCTGCTGCGAGTTGCTCTTTGCTGATGATGATAGCATCATCGCCACCCAGCAACTGCGATCCGCTCTGGCCTGCTGTCAAACCATCAGCGCCGCCGATCTGGCAGCTGAAGGCTTAACCGGCAAAGCTATCGGCAAGGCCTTGCAGCAACGCCGTCATCAAGCCGTCAATGAATTATTATTTAATAGCACAGATTAAAAACAGGACAACTATGCCAAGCACTTCAACACCACATACGCCACCCCAAAAAGTAGTCTTAGTGACAGGCGCAGCACAACGCATAGGCGCTGCCATCTGCCGCGAACTTCATCAACGTGGTTTTGCTATTGTTATTCACTACCGACAGTCATCGACAGCAGCATTAGCACTGGCCGAGCAACTCAATGCCATTCGAGCCGATTCCGCTCGCTGCGTATCAGCCGATCTCAATTCATCAAACGATATCCACGCACTCGCAACAGCAGCCACACAATGCTGGGGGCGCATCGATGCTCTCGTCAATAATGCATCGAGCTTTTACCCAACGACCTTAGCTAGCGCCAGCGAAGCTGACTGGGACGCATTGATCAACAGTAATTTAAAAGGCCCGTTTTTTCTTAGCCAGGCCCTGATCCAGCCACTGCTGCAACATCAGGGTAGCATTGTGAATATCATCGACATCCATGCGGAGAAGCCAATGCTGGGCTACCCGATTTACTCTATCGCTAAAGCTGGCCTGGCGATGATGACTAAAACACTGGCGAGAGAATTGGCGCCCAACATTCGCGTCAACGGCGTATCTCCAGGCGCGATCATCTGGCCAGAGCCTGAACCCAACGAGGAAGACAAATCTTTATTATTAAACACAGTGCCAATGCAACGACTGGGCGAGGCATCAGACATCGCTAAAACCGTAGCTTTTTTAATCGAAGATGCGCCTTATGTAAGCGGTCAGATTATTGCTATCGATGGCGGCCGCAGCCTGAACATGTAATCGCTATGATGCAGCGCTAGAGATCCGCCGCCCACACCAGTCAAAGTCTATCAACCATAGTTTTTGACTGCTCTTATCATAATCACGCCATAAGTCGGCGTAACTGACTTGTAACACTGGGTGTAAAACGCTGCCAGCAATATCAACCAACGGCAACAGCACGAAAGCATTTTCGGTGATTTCTTCGCGGGGCAATAGGATATCGTCAATCACCCCCACGCAATCATCATAGGTCAGAATGTCGATATCCAGTGTTCGCGGCACATATTTAGGGCCGCCACGACTGCGCCCATGATCATATTCAATCGTGCGTAGCAACGCCGATAACTCACCCAGCGCTTGCTGGCAGGTAAAACCCACGACTAAATTAAAAAAATTACTGCCATTAAAACCAACCGGCTCGCTTTCATACACCGGAGAGATTAACAGCTCGCCAAAATGCTGATTCAATGCATCCAGCGACGAGCTGATATGCCGGTAGCGATTAATATTACTGCCTACGCTGACGTAAACTTGTGCCACACACTTTCCCCTGAACTCGTTGCAGCGCTCCTAAAATGGCGCAGCCCACAAATAAACCACAGCCACTGGGCATGTAACGCAACGACAATTCATTTTTTTATTCCGCGCTCGATAATTACCCCAACATCTCGCGCCTCACGCACAGCACCTGGCTTACTCAAGCGCATTTTTACCCAAGGCACTGAAAATTCATCCATAATAATTTGTGCGCAATGCTCCGCCATCGTTTCAACCAACAAAAACTCACTGCCGCCAACAAACTCAATCAGCCGATCTGCCACTGCTTTATAATTTAATGTTTGCGCTATATCATCACTGGCCGCTGCGGCTTGAATGTCGTGCGCCATTTCCAGATCAAAGCTAACAGCCTGCTTTATTTCGCGCTCCCAATCATAAACGCCGATGATCGTTTCGATCCTTAGATCTCGAATATAAACAATATCCATGGTTGGCTACTCCCCCATCAGTGATTTGCCCTGCGACGACGCCAGCTCTTACAACAAAGACGCCAGCTGATCTAAAGGCCAGCGCGGTACAACTGTTACCTTTAAATCATCGGCTTGACCGGCCATTAAGCGCTGACAACCTGCATAGGCAATCATTGCACCGTTGTCGGTGCAGAACTCTGGCCGCGCATAAAAAACTCTAGATTTGATTTTGGCCAAGGCCGCGGTAAGGCTTTCTTGCAACAATTTATTTGCACTCACACCACCCGCCATCACTAGCTGTGTCAGTTGCTCCTGCTTTAGCGCTCGCCTGCATTTAATCACCAAGGTTTCCACTACAGCCTGCTGAAATGCATGGGCAATATCCGCACGGATTTGCGGGTCAAGCTTGCCTTGTTCATCACGGTGCTCATGCACCGTATTCAAGGTAAAAGTTTTTAAACCACTAAAACTAAAATCCAAACCAGGGTGCTTCACCATCGGCCGCGGAAACACAAAGCGACCTGGTCGCCCCTGTTCCGCCAACTTCGCCACCTGCGGGCCCCCAGGATAAGCCAAGCCCAGCATTTTTGCTGCTTTATCAAAGGCCTCGCCAGCGGCGTCATCCAGCGATTCACCCAACAAACGATACTGACCAATACCATCCACCCGCACCAGCTGGGTGTGACCACCGGAAACCAGCAGTGCCACAAAAGGAAACTGCGGCGGCTCAGCCTCCAGCATTGGCGCCAATAAATGGCCCTCCATATGATGCACGCCAATCGCTGGCACCGCTAAAGCGTAGGCTAAAGAGCGACCAATCATCGCCCCCACCATCAACGCGCCAACCAAGCCCGGCCCTGCGGTATAGGCAACACCATCGATCTGCTGCTTGTTGCAACCCGCAGCCGCCAAAGCCTGATCGATTAAAGGCAGAGTTTTGCGAATATGGTCTCGGGAGGCAAGCTCGGGAACTACGCCGCCATATTCTGCATGCAACTCAATTTGGCTATAAAGCACGTCCGCTAACAAGCCTCGCTCACTATCGTAAAGGGCGATGCCCGTTTCATCACAGGATGTCTCAATACCCAAAATCAGCATGAATTGATTGCTACCCCATTAAAATGGCTGTTGATCCAAGCGGCGCATGATACTTGCAGAGGAATCAATAGGCCATTAAAAACCCTCTTTTTCCACTTTGCATTTTCTATAGCGACAGTTTACAATGCCCGCCCCTTGCGTCTGGTGCCTTTTTCGCCAGCGCTCTTAATAAATTCTGACAATCACTTAAAGGAAGGGTAAATGCCTTCAGTTAAACTAAAAGACAACGAGCCATTCGATATTGCTCTGCGCCGCTTCAAGCGCTCATGTGAAAAAGCCGGCGTTCTCGCCGAAGTACGTCGCCGCGAATTTTACGAGAAGCCAACATCTGTACGTAAGCGTAAAGCCGCTGCAGCTGTTAAGCGTCACGCTAAGAAGGTTTCTCGCGAAACCCGTAAAACCCAGCGCCTGTACTAAAATCGACACATTAATCGTTAGCTATCTATCATTCACTTATTGATAGCCACTATTAATGAGTCGTTTGTAATTATAAGCACTTTTGCTGTTTATCACTTTTTACCGTCTACGGAGTATTAAGCCATGACCGAACAAACGCTTAAAGCCCGGATTCAAGAAGAAATGAAAGTGGCCATGCGGGCCAAGGATAAACAGCGGCTGGGCACTATTCGGCTGATCCAAGCTGAAATCAAGCGCATCGAAGTTGACGAGCGCATCGATATTGATGATGCGCGGCTTCTAGCTGTGCTCGATAAAATGTGCAAACAGCGTCGCGACTCCTTCCAGCAGTATCAGGATGCCGATCGCCCTGAACTTGCTGCGCAGGAAGCTGCAGAGATTGTCGTAATTCAGGAATTTCTGCCCGCTCAGCTGAGCGACGAAGAGCTTACCTCTATGGTTAATGCTGCTGTTTCCAGCTCTGGCGCCGAGTCGATGAAAGACATGGGCAAGATTATGGCCGCGCTTAAGCCACAGTTGCAAGGACGCGCCGATATGGGCGTAGTCAGCAAAAAAATCAAAGCAGCTTTGGCATAAGCCGCTTAAAAATTTAGCAAAACTCTACACGTTGCCGCTTCACTGACTGTTTCATGCAGATTACACTGCTTCATCCACATTAAAGCAGCATAGATTTTCGCCCATGGCCGGCCGCATCCCGCAAACATTTATTGACGACTTGCTGGATCGCCTCGATATCGTCGAGGTGATAGACCGCCGTGTCAGCCTGAAAAAGAGCGGCCGCAACTTCACCGCCTGCTGCCCTTTTCACGACGAAAAAACCCCTTCGTTCAGTGTTAACCAGGAAAAACAGTTTTACTACTGCTTTGGCTGTGGCGCGGGCGGCAATGCTATCGGCTTTTTAATGGACTACGAGCGCATGGACTTTCCCCGCGCAGTAGAGTCACTCGCCGATAGCGCAGGCCTGGAAGTACCCCGCGAAGCTTCCGTCTTTCAAGAGCAGCCCCAGCAAAAACAAAACATCTACACCATGCTGGAAAAGTGCGCCGACTACTACCGGCAGCAACTGAAAAACCACCCACAAAAGCAACCCGCCATCGACTACCTGAGAACACGCGGTCTCAGCGGCGAAGTCGCCAGAGACTTTGACATCGGCTATGCGCCGCCGGGCTGGGATAATCTGCTCAAGCAACTAGGCCAAACTGAAGAAGACCGCCAGCTATTGATTGATGGCGGCATGCTGATCGAAAAAGAAGACGAAAACAAACTCTACGACCGCTTTCGCGACCGGATCATATTCCCTATCCGCGACAACCGGGGTCGCGTTATTGCCTTTGGCGGCCGCGTGCTAGGTGACGACAAGCCCAAATACTTAAACTCACCCGAGACCCCCGTCTTCCACAAAAGCAAAGAGCTCTATGGTCTCTATCAGGCCCGCAAAGCCAACCGGCAACTTCACCGACTTTTGATTGTCGAAGGCTACATGGACGTTGTCGCACTTGCACAAAATGATATCAGCTGGGCTGCCGCCACACTCGGCACCGCCACCAGCACCGAGCACTTAAACCGGGTATTCCGCCAATGCCCGGAAGTGGTGTTTTGTTTTGATGGTGACGAGGCCGGGCGCAAAGCCGCCACCCGAGCACTGGAGTCAGCACTTCCCGCCATGGAAGATGGTCGCCGCGCCCGTTTTTTATTTTTACCCCAAGGCGAAGACCCCGATAGCATGGTGCGAAGGATTGGTCAGAGCGAATTTATTCGTCTAGTCGACAAAGCCCAGCCCTTGGAAGAATACTTATTCAACTCCCAATCAGAAGACCTCGAAACCGGATCACTGGATGGCCGCGCACGTCTTAGCACCTTGACCGCGCCGCTCATCAACAAGCTGCCCGACGGCATCTTTAAAGAGCTAATGATGAACTCATTGGCCGAACGCACAGGACTATCACGCGGCAAGCTAACCGAAATACTGGATAAACATCAAACCAGCAAGCCATCATACGACGCCGAACCACAATCTCGCATCGCTCCACCCAGCGAGACTAATACTCGGCCTCAGCCCAAGCGACGCACCGCCACCTACGTCAAACCAGAGACCACTCGCAACGCCATACTCTATGCCATCGCTTTGCTGCTGCACGAACCAAAAGCAGCCAGCCATGTAACCATCCCCGAAACCCTGAGCCATAGCGAAGACCCTAACGCAGCACTGCTTCACGCCATGCTGGAACTGCTGCACAAGCGCCCAGACTCAACCTCGGCCATGCTTATCGGCCACTGGTACGGCGAAGCTTGGGGTGAGGCACTGCAAAAGCTGTTGCAGATGGAACAATTTATTCCAACAACAAATGTCGAACAGGAACTGGCCGACACACTGGCTCACTTAGACCGCAAACGGCAACAGCAAAGCATCAGCTCCCAAGTCGACAAAATACTGAGCAAAGACTATGCTCTACTGAGCCCCGAAGAAAAGCAGGAACTAAAACAACTTCTCAACCAACAGCACAACCTTAAACCCATGCATTAGCAAGCCAATAGCACCTCACAAGCATTAGACGACCGAGCACGAGGCTAGTATTTAGCCACCCAAATCGGTTATAATGTCGGGCTATTTCTCATACTCTCCTCCAGAAAAGACATATTATGAGCGACACCGGTAAAAAGCAGTCTCGTTTAAAAACCCTTATTGCCAAGGGCAAGGAGCAGGGCTACCTCACATACGCCGAGGTTAATGATCACCTGCCTCAGGATATCTCTGATCCAGATCAAGTCGAAGACATCATTCAGATGATTAACGACATGGGTATTCAGGTGTTCGAACATGCACCAGATGCCGATGAAATCTTACTTTCCGAAGATGATTCCACCGACGATATTGCCGCTGCAGAAGCTGCCGCCGCACTAGCCGCCGTTGAAACCGAAGCTGGTCGCACCACCGACCCAGTCCGCATGTATATGCGCGAAATGGGTACCGTCGAGCTACTGACTCGCGAGGGCGAAATCGCCATCGCCAAGCGTATCGAAGAAGGTATTCGCGATGTAATGGCTGCTATAGCCTATTATCCTGGCGCGGTACAAGAAATCCTTGATGACTACGACAAAGTCGCGACCGAAGAGCGCCGCCTGACTGACATCTTAATTGGCTACCTCGATCCCACCGACGTAGTACCGCCAGCTGCCCAACAAGCTGCCGCTGCCGCCCTGGGCGATGATGACGATGAAGACGAAACACCCTCTGGCCCAGATCCCGAAGAAGCTGCCATTCGCTTTGAGGAAATCCGCCAGCAGCAAATCAAACTTGACCAAGCTATTGCCAAGCACAGCCGCTACAGCAAAGAAGCGGCAAAAGAGCTGCAAAAATTAGGCGAAGTATTCAAGTTTTTAAAGCTGACGCCACGGGTATTCGAACCTCTGGCAATACGGGTTCGCTCCAAGCTTAATCTGATTCGCTCAAACGAGCGGATTATCATGAACATCTGCCTCAAACAGGCCAAGATGAGCCGTAAAGACTTTGTCAAAAGCTTTCAGGGCGAAGAAACTAATCCTGAGTGGATCACCCTGCGAATCAAAGCCAACCCGGCCTTTGAGCCAGTGCTTGAAGCCAATCGTGAAGAAATACTTCGCGCCCAGCGCAAGATTGCCCAGGTTGAAGCACAAACCGGCCTGACCATTGTCGACATCAAAGAAATTAACCGTCGCATGTCAATCGGCGAAGCACGCGCACGTCGCGCTAAAAAGGAAATGGTTGAAGCCAACCTGCGTCTGGTTATTTCTATCGCGAAAAAATACACCAACCGCGGCCTACAGTTCCTTGATTTGATTCAGGAAGGCAACATCGGTCTGATGAAAGCGGTGGATAAGTTTGAATACCGTCGCGGTTACAAATTCTCGACCTACGCTACCTGGTGGATTCGTCAGGCGATTACCCGCTCTATCGCCGACCAAGCGCGCACCATTCGTATACCCGTGCACATGATTGAAACCATCAACAAACTCAATCGTATCTCTCGTCAAATGCTGCAGGAAATGGGTCGTGAACCCACCCCTGAAGAGCTAGGCGAGCGCATGGACATGCCCGAAGATAAAGTACGCAAAGTGCTAAAAATCGCCAAAGAGCCTATCTCCATGGAAACCCCCATAGGTGACGATGAAGATTCACACTTGGGCGACTTTATTGAAGATAGCACCATTGCTCAACCTATCGACTCAGCAACGGGGCAAGGCCTACAAGAAGCCACTAAAGACGTACTCAGCGGCCTGACCGCAAGAGAAGCCAAAGTATTGCGGATGCGTTTTGGTATCGACATGAATACCGATCACACACTGGAAGAAGTCGGCAAGCAGTTTGACGTAACCCGCGAGCGTATTCGTCAAATCGAAGCCAAGGCACTGCGCAAATTGCGCCACCCTTCGCGCTCCGATCACCTGCGTAGCTTCCTCGACGAGTAAGGCTCAGCAAAGGGTACAACTACTTACTGGTACCCCAAGCTAAATAGCTTAACGAATGAAAAGGCTCTCACATAGTGAGGGCCTTTTTTATTGGTCGTTAAAATTTCGCCAAGTAGACTAACCCACAACCACTATTTATCGCTACACTGTTCGCCTGTACAATTAAATTGACTTAGCAAACAGCTTTGCACAATGGAGATTAATCATGAGCGTCTATAACGACAACAGCTTGAGCGTTGGCCACACCCCACTCGTCAAAATCAACCGCATCAGCCAAGGCAATATTTTCGTCAAAGTTGAAAGTCGCAACCCCGCCAACTCCGTTAAGTGCCGCATTGGCGCCAGCATGATAGCCGCCGCAGAAAAAGACGGCAGCTTAAAACCCGGCATGGAAATTATCGAGCCGACCAGTGGCAACACCGGCATCGCCCTTAGCTTTGTCGCCGCCGCTAAAGGCTACGCTGTCACCCTTACCATGCCCAACACCATGAGCCTGGAACGCCGCCAAATCATGAAGGCACTAGGAGCCAACATCGTACTGACCGACGGCGCTAAAGGTATGCCTGCCGCCATTGCCAAAGCACAAGAACTGGTTGCAGAAAACCCCACCCAACGCTGGATGCCAAGCCAATTCGACAACCCTGCCAACCCCAGCATTCACGAACAAACCACCGGCCCAGAAATCTGGCAAGATACCGATGGCGCCATCGACATACTGGTCAGTGGCATTGGTACCGGCGGCACCCTCACGGGCATCTCCCGCTACATCAAAAATACGCAGGGCAAAGCAATTATTTCTGTCGCCATCGAGCCGGCATCATCAACTGTCATTGCCGCCGCAAAATCAGGACAAACACCCACCCATGGCCCGCATAAAATCCAGGGGATCGGCGCAGGTTTTGTACCCGTGAACCTTGATCTCGACATGGTCGACCTGGTTGAACAGGTCGATAACGACGAAGCCATACAATGGGCCCATCGCCTTATGAAAGAAGAAGGGATTTTAGCCGGTATTTCCAGCGGCGCAGCAATGGCTGTTGCTGATCGCCTCTCCAAACGACCAGAGTATCAAGGCAAAACCATCGTCGCCATCCTCCCCGACTCGGGCGAGCGCTACCTATCCACGGCACTGTTTGCCGGTGAATTCAGCGACAACGAAACCGTGCAATAAGCTGCAGCCGCCACCGTAGCCCCTACTATGATCACCGATCCTTATTTCTATCTGTGTGCCATTCCGGCAGTACTTATCTTCGGCATGGCCAAAGGTGGCTTCGGCGGTGCCATTGCCGTTGTCTCTGTGCCGATCATGGCGCTGGTCATTTCGCCAGTGCAGGCCGCCGCTATTTTATTACCACTTTTATTAGTGATGGATGCCGTAGCCCTATGGAGCTTTCGCGGCCAGTGGCACAGTCAAAATTTACGGATCATGCTGCCTGCAGCAGTTGCTGGTATCATTGCTGGCGCACTATTCTTTCGCTACCTCTCCGAAGATGCCGTACGCATCCTAATCGGGCTGATGTCACTGGCCTTTTGCCTTAACTATGTCATAACGACCATCAAACATGGCAACGACAGCCCTGCGCAAGCACCTAACCGACTAAAAGGTAGTTTCTGGGCCGCCATCTCGGGCTTCACCAGCTTCGGAATCCACGCCGGCGGCCCACCCGCCAATATCTACCTACTGCCACAAAAACTGGAAAAGACTCTATTAATGGGCACCTTCGCCGTGTTTTTCGCCGCAGTCAACGCCCTCAAAGTCATTCCCTATGCGTGGCTGGGCCAATTTGACCACACCAACCTAATGACCTCATTAATACTCTTACCCGCAGCGCCCGTCGGCGTACGGCTCGGTTACTTCCTCCTACACCGAGTCAGCCAATTACTGATCTACCGAATATGTTACTTCTTCCTGGCCATCGCCAGCATCAAGTTATTACACGACGGATTCAGCAACATTCTCAGCAATTAGACAGGTCATCGCCGCTAGCAAAAATCTTTCGACGACTATATAATGCGCCCCTCTCGTGAAATGGCCATGTAGATTTGTGCCTTTAACGGGGCTCGTAGCGCAAGGAAGAGCATCCGACTCACAATCAATGAGTCAAAAGCAAGAAAGTAAAGATGGGCCTTTAGCTCAGTTGGTTAGAGCATCCGACTCATAATCGGCAGGTCCCCAGTTCAAGTCTGGGAAGGCCCACCATTTTTACTTTAAAAACAATAAGTTAGCGAAGCACCAGCCCCCCCCCTTCATATAGAAAGCCCTTGAGGGTTACACTAGGGTTACAGGCTCTACCCACTTAACGGGGGATGGCATTCATCGAACCCTGTTGATAATACCGTCCCACCCACAGTGAGTCAGCACCCTCAATCGATAATTCTCAAAGTTACATTGGCTCTACCCAATTAACGGGGGATGGCATTCATCGAACCCTATTAATAATACCATCCCACCCGCAGTGGGTTAGCACTCTCAACCTGTAGTTTTCAAAGTTTCTAAAACCATACGCTCGTCT